>Ga0316221_1004315_pt1 | contig 10917 bp, 12 predicted proteins | sample TBH18007metaG_FD_206003 | JGI IMG/M metagenome (GOLD analysis project Ga0316221, IMG submission 206003) | Freshwater microbial communities from Trout Bog Lake, Wisconsin, USA - TBH18007 | ecosystem: Environmental > Aquatic > Freshwater > Lake > Hypolimnion/Profundal zone | place: USA: Wisconsin... | reverse complement strand
TTTTTGCGTTTGATTTCCGCATTCCAACACCGTCATTTTGGTGAATGGTTCTGGTTGGTGTTGTCATCAGCCATCTACATCTTGATGGGCGTATTAATCATGAATGGCTACCCAGCATCGAGCTTGTGGTTGCCAGGACTGTTGATCGCTATTGAATTGTTGTTGCAAGGTTGGTCATTGCTCTTCTTGGGCTTTGCCGCTCGCAACCTGATTAAGAATCACTAATACATAGCAATGAAAAAAACAGACTTGTATAAAAATCTCGGTTTAGCAACTGCTCAGCGGATGAAAAATTCCGTGAAGGCGGCTAAGCCAGGCGGTGCCGATGCAGCTAAAGCCAAAAAAGAGCTAGTCAATGCGAATCCTTTGCTAGTCTCTTTGATGGGTAAAGCCAAGTCTAAGTAGTTTTAATCTTCGTATCCCCCAACTGGACTCTTATCTAAGCCCTCTCATTGCAGTCAAAGAACCATTTCCTACTCATTGATTTTTTAAAGGCCTTTGCCGCCTTAATCATCATTGTTCACCATCTCTCTAGTTATGGGCAGATAGCGGAAGATGCTCGCAGACTGCTACCTGCGATAATGACCTGGTTGTTTGAGTATGGGCGTTATGCGGTACAGATTTTCTTGGTGATGGGTGGCTATTTAGCTGCTCAGTCCCTCACGCGTTCATCGGATTTAAAAACCTCGCGAGCAGTCTTGCGGGTTTTATTTAATCGTTACTTGCGCCTCCTAGTCCCTTATGTGGTCGCCCTGTTGGTAACGATTGCCTGTGCTTGGGTGGCGCGTTTTTGGGTTCAGGATGAATATGTTGGTGAATCGGAAACCCTTAGGCAATTTATAGCGCACCTATTTTTCATGCAGGGTGTCTTGGGTATAGATTCAATTTCTGCTGGAGCTTGGTATGTCGCCATTGATTGGCAACTCTATGCGGCTATTGCGATTATGCTCAGCGTGGTCCCGGGCTTGCGATCCTTGATCTGGGTTGCTGCGATTTTGATCGTAGGCTCTTTGCTGTATTTCAATCGCCTCGAATCCTATGAAAATTATTTCATTTACTTTGTCGGCGCCTACGGCCTTGGTGTTTTGGCGCAGCTATCAAAGAATTACCTTGATCCCAAGGTGAATCGCTTAGCAAGATGCTTTATCGTGGCAATTGGTGTGATTATTGTGGTTTCGAGCTTTCAGAATCTTTGGCTGCGAAACATCCTCGCTTATGTAGTTGCAATCCTATTGATCATCTGGGGTGATTACTCCTACAAGGATCAAAAGCATTTCAAGGCACACAATGCTGTCAACGCTATTTTATGGGGAAGTCGAAGATCATATTGCGCTTTCTTGATTCACTTCTCATTTATTTTGTTGGCTAATACCATTTACATCGGGTGGGGCATTAATCAACCGCATGATGGCGCTACAGCCCTAGCAATGATGCTGGTCGCCTTGGTAATGAGCTGGACTGCTGCGAACTTTTTGTATCGCTGGGTAGAAGTGCCGTCTCGCAAGCTTAAAATTTAAAGTCCGAGATCTTTCAATGCGCGAAAAATTTCGCGATACGCTTTAGGCGGTTTGTTTTGCTCTTTTTCTTTTCTGGCATTGCGAATGAGTGTGCGCATGTTCTGAATATCCATATCCGGAAATTTTTCAATCAGATTGGTAAATGCTTCATCGTTTTCAATGAGCTTATCGCGATAGTTCTCCAGAAAATGCAGCTTGGCAGTTTCAGCTTTGCTGACGCCTTGAATGGCATCCAGGCGTTTTTGAATCGCCCCCAACTCTTCCTCATCTAAAGAGCGCATGAGTTTGCCAAGATATTGTTTATGGCGACGAATGGCTTCAAAACTCTTAATTTTTGGAGTTTCCGCAATAGCCGTTTTAATGGCCTCATCCATGGGGATGGTTTTGAGTGCATCACTGCTGAGCGCAGCAAGAACCTCAGCCAGCTTCTGGCGCTCGGTCATTTGGCGCTTTAGCTCAGACTTGCTTGGCCCCTCATCAAGATCTTCCTTCTTGGGCGTGCGATTCTTCTCATTAACATGCATGAGGCTATTTTAGACGGGTATTGGTTTTTGCTTATCAAGAGCGCGCTTTAGGCAAGCTTTTGTTTGAGCTTTTGCAGATCTCCCGTCGAAAATAACTGACTTCGGCCAACAATATCTTTTGGTTTCAGTTTGCCAGCCTGAACGTAGCGACGAAAGGTCGGCATAGAGATTTCAAGATACTCTGCAGTCGAGAAGGTGTCGTTACGTAAATGCCCAAATACTTGATCGTGAGTCAGAATCATTATTTTCTGACTGTGCTCTAAAATGAGCTTATTCTGAACTGCTTATTCTAGTAAATAATAGAGACCATAATTTCTGTAGTTATTTGAAACGACATGACTCAAAATAATACCTACGACTACATCATTATTGGGGCGGGCAGCGCAGGGTGTTTGTTGGCTAAACGTCTGACAGAGAACCCTAATAAACGGGTTTTATTGATTGAGGCGGGTAAAAGCGATAACTACATTTGGATTCATATACCTGTTGGTTATTTATATTGCATTGATAACCCTCGCGCTGATTGGCGTTTTAGAACAAGTAAAGAAGCGGGCCTGAATGGCCGATCGTTAATTTACCCGCGTGGCAAGGTAATGGGCGGATCTTCGTCCATTAATGGCATGATTTATATGCGTGGTCAAGCCGGCGACTATGACTCTTGGGTTGAAGCAACGGGAGATGAATCTTGGTCTTGGAAGAATGCACTCAAGCGTTATAAGCAGTTCGAGGACTATCACGGCGATGCTAATGAATGGCATGGCAAGGGTGGTGAATGGACTGTTTCAAAGCAACGCTTGCGCTGGCCCATTATGGATGTGTTTAGGCAGGCGGCTGTAGAGGCTGGCATTCCGGCATCGGATGACTTTAACTGTGGTGATAACTTTGGTGTAGGTTACTTTGATGTAAGTCAGCGCAAGGGTTGGCGTCTGAATACCTCCAAAGCGTTTTTGCGTGATACTGCGAAGCGCAGTAATCTCACCGTAATCACTGAAGCAACAGTGACTAAAGTCAAGATTGATCCTGTTAGTAAAAATTGTTACGGCGTTGAGTTTCTTCGCAATGGCGCTCCTGCTGAAGCACTCTGTGCAATTGATCGGGGTGGCGAAGTCTTATTAACAGCGGGCTCTATTGGTAGCGTGCAGATCCTGGAACGTTCGGGTGTTGGTGCCGCGACCCATCTGGAAAAGTTTGGCATTCCGGTGATGAGCGACCTGCCGGGCGTTGGTGAAAATCTGCAAGACCATCTGCAACTGCGCATGATCTACAAGGTGCAGGGCATCAAAACACTTAACGCCAAAGTGCACTCATTATTTGGCAAGTTGATTATTGGTCTTGAGTATTTATTAAAACGTTCTGGTCCAATGTCGATGGCGCCGTCTCAGTTGGGTGCGTTTGCTTATAGCTCGCCCAATCAGAAAGCCGCCAATGTGGAATATCACGTACAGCCTTTGTCGTTGGAAAAATTTGGTGAAGATTTGCATACCTTCAATGCGTTTACCGCAAGCGTCTGCAACCTGCGTCCCACATCTCGAGGCAGCGTTCATATCAATTCGATTGATCCTGATTCGCCACCGGTTATTAGTCCAAATTATTTATCCACGGAAGAAGACTGTAAGGTTGCTGCCGAGTCTTTGCGGTTAACTCGCAAAATTGTAGAAAGCGCTGCGCTTAAGCCTTATGCGCCGGACGAATACAAGCCTGGTAAACAATATCAAAGTGATGAGGAGTTAATTCAGGCGGCGGGTGATATCGGCACAACAATTTTCCATCCAGTAGGAACTTGCAAGATGGGTCGTGCGGATGACCCAATGGCGGTATTGGATTCACAATTGCGAGTGAGGGGGATTCATCATCTGCGTGTGGTGGATGCGTCAGCGATGCCAACCATTACCTCTGGCAATACCGCGGCACCCACGATGATGATTGCGCAGCGTGTAGCGGAGTTGCTCGCTGGTGAATAAAGTCTTCCACAAGAAAGAACCGCATTACCAACTACCCTTCAGTCACTTGCTGCTAGCTTTGGCGATCGTGGCTGTGTGGGGCACCAATTTTGTAGTGATTAAGATTTCATTAGCGAGTTTTCCGCCATTTCTGTTTGCGGCACTACGCTATGTATTTGCTTTATTGCCTGCCGTCTTTTTTGTCTCCAGGCCTAAAGTGTCCTGGGGCAATCTTTGCATGTATGGATTGGCGGTTGGGGTAGGTCAGTTTGGGGTTCTTTATTACGCCATCAATGGCCACATTCCCCCGGGCTTGGCTTCCTTGGTTATTCAAACCCAAGTCTTTTTTACGATTGGATTTGCCATGTTTTTTGCCAAGGAGAAACTAAGGCTTTATCAGGCGGTGGCCGTGGCCGTGGCGGTGATTGGCTTGGGAATTATTGCAGTGCACACTGATGCCACAACAACTGTTTTAGGTTTGGCTTTGGTCGTTTTGGCAGGCTTTTCTTGGGGTATAGCCAATACAACTAGTCGCAGTGCTGGCTCTATCAATATGTTCTCGTATGTGGTTTGGGCAAGCGCTTTTGCTGTTCCTCCGTTGCTAATTATTTCCTTGATTTTTGAAGGGGGCTGGGAATCAATGAGCGCCTCATTGACCGCAGCGCCAATAGGGGCATGGGTTGGCGTCCTTTGGCAATCTTGGGGAAATACCCTTTTTGGCTATGCTGCTTGGGGCTGGTTGCTCTCAAAACATCCTGCTGCCGTAGTAGCTCCCGCTCCACTATTGGTGCCTATTTTCGGAATGGGGGCATCTGCTTTTTTCTTAAGCGAGCCTTTGCCTCTCTGGAAAATCCTCGCCGCTGGCTTGGTCATTACGGGTTTGATGGTGAATTTATTTTGGCTAAGCCTTCGCAATCAGCTTAAGAACCATTTATGAATATGACCCTTCTTGCTGCAGGACTACTGTAAAACCCTAATAGAAAGGGCTTTCTTTGCCTCTGCATTAACAGTAATATAGCTGTTCAAGTTTGCTGTAACCATATAAAAAAATTTATTTCAATAGTACTTTTAGTCATGGAGACTTTATGAATATTCGTCATCACATTTTTGCAATAGCGGCTTCCGCGTTACTCGCAACCGGAGCTTATGCTGCCGACATTAAAGTTGGTGTAGATGGTCCATTTACTGGGGGCTCATCTTCAATGGGCGTGAGCATGCGCGATGGCGTGCGTTTGGCGACTAAAGAAATCAATGCTGCGGGCGGCATCAATGGCAGCAAGATTGTTTTAGTTGAACGCGATGATGAAGCGAAAAATGAGCGCGGTGTGCAAATTGCCCAAGAGATGATTAACAACGAAAAAGTTGTTGCTGTTGTTGGCTACATTAATACTGGTGTTGCATTGGCTTCACAGCGTTTTTTCCAGGATGCGAAGATTCCTGTGATCAATAACGTTGCTACTGGTACTTTGATTACTCACCAGTTCCCGAACGCACCAGAGAACTATGTTTTCCGTACATCAGCAGCTGATGATATTCAAGCTCCAATGATTGCTAGAGAGGCCGTTGAAAAACGTGGCCTCAAGAAAGTAGCGATTTTGGCCGACTCTACAAACTACGGTCAATTGGGTCGTGAGGATATGGAAAAGGCATTGAAGAAGTATGGTGTTACTCCTGTTGCCGAAGAGAAATTCAACCTTGGTGATGTTGATATGACATCCCAGTTGCTCAAAGCTAAGAATGCTGGCGCAGAAGTAATTTTGACTTATGCGATTGGACCTGAGTTAGCGCAAATTGCTAATGGCATGGCTAAATTGGGTTGGAAAAAACCAATGATTGGTAGCTGGACATTGTCCATGGCTAGCTTCATTGATACAGCCGGTAAAAATGGTAACGGCGCAACTATGCCAGAAACCTTTATTCAAGTAGGCAACACTCCAAAACGTAAAGCATTTATTGATGCTTACCTAAAAGAGTTTAAGCCGAAGAACGGCATCATCGCTTCACCAGTTTCCGCCGCTCAAGGTTATGACTCTGTTTACTTATTAGCTGCTGCAATCAAGCAAGCTGGTAGCACGGATGGACCAAAAATTTTGGGTGCATTGCAAAACTTTAATACACCTTTGGAAGGTGTTGTGACAACTTATAACAAGCCTTATACACAGGCCGATCATGAGGCTATCACTGAGAAAGAAGTTGTGATGGGCGTAGTGGAAAATGGTCGTGTTGAATTTTTAAATGCTGAGGATGCAAATAAGGGCAGCAAAAAGAAGTAAGTTTGTTGCAATGAATGGGAGTCTTTGTGGCCCTTTCTGCACTGTAGAATGACAAAACGCCGCCTGCAAAGCGGCGTTTTGCTTACAATGGCACATTCTTTAATTAAACAATTTTAAGTATTTTTCGGGTCTAGATAATGGAAATCCTTGCACAAATCCTTTCGAGTGGTATAGCGGTGGGCATGATCTATGCGGTCATTGCTTTCGGCTTTCAGCTTACCTTTGCCACTTCTGGCACCTTGAACTTCGGACAGGGTGAAGCTTTGATGTTGGGTGCCTTGGTTGGCCTTACTTGTGTAGATACTCTGGGAATGAATTACTGGCTTATGATTCCCGTGGTTTGCGTCTTTGGTATGTTGCAGGGTGGATTGGTGGAGTTGATTGGCGTTCGTCCAGCAATTAAGATCAAATCTGAATTTGGTTGGATTATGTCCACCATTGCCCTCGGGATTATCTTTAAGAACGTTGCTGAAAATATCTGGGGACGTGATGCCTTGCCATTCCCATCCCCTTTAAGTACTGACCCAATCAATTTCTTAGGCGCCAACATCATGCCAATGGAAATCTTGGTGGTGATTGGTGCGCTTGTGATGATGTTGTTGGTAGAGTTTTTTAACCGTAAAACGATTTACGGCAAGGCAGTGGTTGCAACAGCAAACGACCGTGACGCAGCAGGTTTAATGGGCATCAATACCAGCTTAGTGATTACCTTTTCATATGCGCTTTCATCTTTGACTGCAGCCTTTGCAGGCATCTTGATTGCGCCGCTGACTTTGACGGGCGCAACGATGGGCGGTGCTTTGGGTCTCAAAGCTTTCGCTGTTGCTATTATTGGCGGCCTCTCTAGTGGCCTCGGCATTATTGTTGGTGGCTTGATTTTGGGAATCGTAGAGACTGCTACTGGCTTCTACATTTCCACTGGTTACAAAGATGTACCGGGTTTGATTTTGTTATTGCTCGTGCTTGCATACAAACCATCAGGTCTGTTTGGTAAATCTGCAATTAAGAAAGTTTAATAATGAAATTGAAGGCACAACTCCCTCTATTAGTTGCGATAGTTGCACTCTTTTGTTTGCCGCTATTAATTCAAAATCCGTATTACATTCACTTGGCTGAAACGATTCTGATTTACACCATTCTGTTATTTGGTTTGGATATTGTGGTCGGCTACGTAGGACAAGTCTCTCTTGGTCATGCCGGACTCTTCGGTATTGGCTCTTACACGGCTGGTGTTTTGTTCTTCCATATGGGCTGGCCAATTTGGGCGACCATTCCAGCTTCGATTGTTGTGACAGCTATCTTCGGCGGTATTTTGGCTTTACCGGCCTTGAAGGTAGTCGGGCCATACCTTGCGATGGTGACTTTAGCGTTTGGAACGATTGCTCAAATTCTTATTAACGAGATGACTTGGTTAACTGAGGGGCCTTTGGGCATCAAGTTGACTAGGCCAGAGCTCATGGGTGTCCCCATGGATAAGGCCGAGTACTTTTGGTTAGTTGCCGGTGTCATGATCTTGGCTTTAATTGCGATTGATCGTTTTGTGAAATCTCAGATGGGTCGCGCCTTCGAGGCATTGCGTGATAGCCCGGTAGCTTGTGACTGTATGGGGGTGTCGGTATACCGCTTTAAAGTAATTGCGTTTGTGATTAGTGCGGGCTTTGCTGGCTTGGCTGGTTGCTTGTACGCTTATTCAGAACAATATATTTCACCAAATACCTATAACAACGAATTGGCTGTTCTATTTTTGCTGGGCATCATTATGGGGGGGCGCAAATCCCGCTTAGGTGCGGCGATTGGTGCGGCGATTATTGTATTGTTGCCAAAATTGCTTGATGACATCAATTTGTTTCGTATTGTTGCATCTGTGATTGCGGTGGTAGTTGCGATTGGCGCTGTCATGGCCTTATCCAAGAAAGTAACCACCCCACGTCGTGTGGCCATTCCTTTGGCGGGCGTTGTGGGCTTGGCTGCTTTCTCATTCTGGCTGGACAACATTTCCGATTGGCGTCTGAGTATTTTCGGCTTCATGATTTTGTTGGTGGTGTATTACTTGCAGAATGGTATTGTTGGTTTTGCGAAGAGCTTCTACCAATCCATCGCTGGAAAAACCAAAACAACGCGTGGTGATGCGGTTGAAGTGGCTGATGATTCCGTGAGCTTTATTAGTACTGTTGCCAATCAAAATACTGGCGCTGAACTCTTGAAGGTGGATTCAGTATTGATGCAGTTCGGTGGCCTGAAAGCTCTTAACAATGTGAGCCTGAGCATCAAGCGCGGTACCATTCATGGTTTGATTGGTCCTAACGGCTCCGGTAAGAGCACGATGATGAACGTCTTGACGGGTATTTACGTTCCTACAGCCGGTAACGTTTTGTATGCGGGCAATAGCGTTGTTGGCAAGACTTCTTCGGATATCGCCTTGTCAGGCATTGCGCGCACTTTCCAAAACGTTCAGCTTTTCGGTGAAATGACCGCATTGCAGAACATCATGGTGGGCTTGCATCACACTTTTAAGTCCAATATTTTGGATATTGCTTTGCATCTCCCGCGTTATACGAAGGAAGAGCAAGAGGCGCGTGCGCGTGCGATGGCTTTATTGAAGTTTGTTGGATTGGATGATCTGGCTAATGAGGAGGCTCGTAACTTGCCATACGGTAAGCAACGGCTTTTAGAGATTGCCCGTGCTTTAGCGCTTGATCCAGAATTGCTTTTATTGGATGAGCCGGCGGCTGGTTTGACTGCTCCAGATATTAAAGAGTTGCTGCGCATTATTCGCAAGATTCGTGATAGCGGCATTACCTTTATCTTGATTGAACATCACATGGATGTGGTGATGTCTGTTTGCGATACCGTTTCTGTCTTGGACTTTGGTCAGAAGATTGCAGAAGGTAAGCCAGCTGAAGTTCAAGCGGACGAGAAGGTGATTCATGCCTACTTAGGCGCTTAATTACTAGAACAATATTGAATCGGTAAATACCATGTTATCTATTAAAAATCTTGAAGCGGGATACGGCAAAGTTAAAGTCCTCCATGGCATCAGTATTGATGTGCCTAAAGGGCAAGTGATTACTTTGATTGGATCTAACGGCGCAGGTAAAACAACCACTATGCGTGCCATTACGGGCATGATTAAGCCAACGGCTGGCGAAGTTACTTTAGCTGGTGAAAAAATTGATGGCTCTGAGTCGCATACGATCGCTCGTCTTGGTTTGGCGCACAGTCCTGAGGGTCGCCGCGTGTTCACAACGATGTCTGTTTCCGACAATCTTTTGTTGGGCGCCTTCCCGCGCTTTACTGGCAGCCGTCCAAAAGGCGACATTAAGAGTGACTTAGAGCGCGCCCTAGAAATGTTTCCGCGTTTGAAAGAGCGGCGCAATCAGTTGGCTGGCACTTTATCTGGTGGCGAGCAACAAATGTTGGCGATGGCTCGCGCCGTGATGCTTAATCCTGAAATTATTTTGCTGGATGAGCCATCTATGGGCCTTGCCCCAATTTTGGTTGAGGAAGTATTCAGAATTATTTCTAATCTCAAGTCACAAGGTGTGACCATGTTATTGGTCGAACAGTTTGCAGCTGCCGCTTTGAATGTTGCCGATTACGGCTATGTATTGGAGAATGGCAAGATTGCTACCCATGGCCCTGCTAGCAAGCTTCAGGATGATCCTGCGGTGAAAGCTGCTTACTTGGGCGGCAGCGGTCATTAATTAATTGCTCCTTTGGTAAATAAAAAGCCCTCTTACCGAGGGCTTTTCCTATTGGGAAGTAAGGCGGCATGCAAAATAAAGATTGCAAAAAATAAAAGGCCTATTAGCCAGTGAATCAGGATGCTTGCATCACGAGTTTCTTCTGGTCCGTAATAGAGCACGGCACCAGAAATGATGAGAGTTACCAGGGATCCTAGCTGAGTAATGCCGCTCCATGACTTTTGCCGTGCCTTGAGTCCAGACCTTAAGTGGAAGGGTAGGATGGATCCCAGCGCAAGCGTTGCTACCATGGCAGTGATACCGTGCCATGAAAGCGCTTGACGTAGGCCGAGCAGATAAGATATTCCAGTTACAGAGCAAGATAGCATACCAAACAATACAAACCATTTTTGCCAATTCGGCATCTTTCCTAAGCGGCTCATGCGGTAATTCTTATTGCATGTGCAGAGAAATGAGCAAAACAAGGATGATCTACTCTATTGGATAGGGCTAACACCTTGGTGAGGGCATCCGCATAAACGCATTGCTTAGCGATGACAGAATATGAATCCGATGAATCCAGGGGTGTATTGTTAATGGGATTAATCAGGTGACTGCTCCTGGCTTTATCGCGTTTTGCAAAATAAAGCCCACTGTTAGCAATCGCACCGTTTTCCAAATGGCCAATCGTTAGCAACTCTGCCGGTCTTTCTGGATTGCGTATGTAGATGGATTTGGCTTCACTTCCAAACACACGCAGATCTCCCCCGGCATTAACGCACCCAGAGCGGCTCCATCTGCCTTTAGGCTATCTACCGCAATGTCTATTGCAAAGCCTTTGGCGATTCCACCTAAATCTAGGCACAGGGGCTTTGAGGATTTGATCTTATTGGGGCTGATGAACTGAACATCTTCGATTCCACCAAAGTGATGTCGCGTGGAGTCTGGATTGTGTGGAAGTAGGCCGGCTACTACCAAGC
>Ga0316221_1004308_pt1 | contig 10928 bp, 11 predicted proteins | sample TBH18007metaG_FD_206003 | JGI IMG/M metagenome (GOLD analysis project Ga0316221, IMG submission 206003) | Freshwater microbial communities from Trout Bog Lake, Wisconsin, USA - TBH18007 | ecosystem: Environmental > Aquatic > Freshwater > Lake > Hypolimnion/Profundal zone | place: USA: Wisconsin... | reverse complement strand
TTCGGAACTGGAAAAAAATTCTGGCTTTGCAGGTATTCGAAACTTGGTCAGGGAATTGAAAATGTTATCAAGTGGCGGAACCGACAGTCATCAGTGGCTGTCAGGCATGAGGAGGAGAGTGTAGTATGAAGATTACCAAAATCGAAACATTTATTGCCGGGAATCCCTGGAAAAATTGGCTGTTTGTCAAGGTTCACACTGATGAAGGCATCCATGGCATCGGTGAGGGTACCCTGAACGGTTTTGCCAAAACCGTAGAAGCCGCCATCCATGAACTCAGCCATCTGGTGATTGGGCAAGATCCCTTTGATACCGAGACTCTGTCCCTGAAACTGTTCCGGGACGTATACTCCGACGGCGGACAAATACAGGGCTCTGCTCTGGCGGCCATCGAAACCGCCTGCTGGGACATCATCGGCAAGGTTTGCAATCAGCCTTTGTATAAACTTCTCGGCGGGCGCAACCATGACAAGCTCAGGGTTTATGCCAACGGATGGTATCGCGGGCCGCGTACTCCGGAAAGCTATTACGAAAAAGCCAAGATCACTGTGAAAAAAGGCTATACTGCCCTCAAATTCGATCCCTTCGGCAACGCCTGGCGAACAGTGGAACTCAAGGACTTCGATCTGGCGATTGAGATTATCAAAGCTGTCCGTGAGGCTGTCGGACCCGAGGTTGACATTCTCGTCGAAGGGCACAACCGGTTCAGCGTACATACCGCCCTGCGGTTTGCTGAGGCGATGGCTCCCTATAGACCGGCTTGGTTTGAAACCCCGGTACCGCCCCAAAGAATATCTTCCATCGTTGAAGTGGCTAAACGCAGCCCGGTTCCGATCTCCTGTGGTGAAGACTACTATTGCCGGGAACAATTCTCCGAATTATTGAAGCATGACGCTGTGCATATTATCCAGCTGGAGCCGCAGTTCCTCGGAATCAGCGCGGCGAAACAGATCGCCGGGATGGTTCACGCCGCCAACGGAGTAACCGCTCCCCACAGCGCCCAGGGACCCCTTTGCTCCATCGCCTGCGCCCACCTCAACATGGCCACCCCCAATTTCTTCATCCACGAGATTTTCGATGAATTTAACGAGCCCTGGGAAGAAGATATCCTGACTGTCCCCATGAAGGTTGAAAACGGATATGTAGTTCCCCCGGAAGGCCCGGGCCTCGGGACTGATCTCAATATCGAGGAAATTCTGAAACATCCTTATCAGCAGGGCAATTGGCTGCCGCTTTTCAAGCAGGGCTGGGAGAGACGCAAATCCAATTAGTAATGGGTTTGGCTGCCCTGTAGACCTGACAAGCAACCCCTATCCCTGGATTCACCGGGGCTGGGGGTTGCTTTTTTGTACCTGTTTACGATAAGTCTGGACAGAATATATGATGGTACATGGCAATCCAATCCAGAAAGATGAGGGAGATTACTATCGGCGGGTTATTATTCGGCATATCCGGCCTTCCAATTGGTGAAGGTAAGCAAAAATTCAATTATGCTTCCGGAATAAACTATGTAAAGGCTTTTGGGCTGGACGCCATGGAGCTCCTATTTGTTCAGTCCGTCAATGTGACAGACAAGAACAAAGACGCAATTTTAGCCGCCAAGCTGGAAAATGATTTATACTTATCGGCTCATGGCTCGTACTATATCAATCTGAACGCTGTTGAGCAGGAGAAGCAGGAGCAGTCCATCCACAGAATACTGGCGGCGACAGAGGCACTGGCCAAAGTTCGTGGTCGGAGCCTGATCTTTCATCCTGGTTTTTATTTGCAGGATTCGCCGGAAAAGACCTATGCTACGATCCGGGACAACCTGGCCGGACTTCCCTATCAAGGGATCGACTACAGACTGGAGACAACCGGTAAAAGAACCCAGTTCGGCACCATCGAAGAATTGGTGTCGCTCTGCAGCGAAATCCCTTCCTGTAAATTGTGCATCGATTTTGCGCATATTCATGCCAGAAATAACGGCAGCCTAAAAGGCTATGATGATTTTGCCGACATATTGCAGCTGGTACTGAACCAACTGGGCAGAGAGGCCCTGGATGACCTGCATATCCATATGGGCGGGGTTGAATACAGTCATAAGGGGGAGAGAAACCATCTGCCGGTCCGGGAAAGTGATTTTAACTATACAGCCTGTCTCAGGGCGCTAAAGGACTATAATGTGCAAGGCTGCGTCATTTGCGAGGGTCCTTGGGTGGAACGGGATGCCTTGTTTTTGAAACACACCTATGCAAGGCTGTAGAGTCGCAACCTTCGATATGAGGCGAGAAGGGATGGTTGCCTCATAATGTTTTATTATGCTGCTATAAAATACGCATGTGTCTGCTGGTAGTAGCTTCCTAGAGGGGGAATCCGTTTGGGTGTTGAAGTGGGCAATACGGAGATTTATGAGCAGAGTTGAATCGAAATTGTAAGAATAATCACAAAACGGGGGTGGCCAGATGCTGAGAAAGCAGTTTTCCAGAAGGACCTTTCTCAAAGCCGCAGCGGTAACGGCGGTTAGCAGTGACCTGTTTTCTTTCGGGACATGGTCCAAGCAGGCGGAAGCTGCCGAGGTAACAGTAATTCCTTCGATCTGTGGCGCCTGTTCCGCTTGGTGCGGAATGTGGATTCATGTAAAAAACGGGCGGATATGGAAAGTGACTGGTCAGAAGGATCATCCGTCAAGCCGCGGCCGGCTTTGCGCCCGCGGTCACGCCGGAGCGATGTGGCCCTATAGCAAGGATCGTATTACTCATCCTATGAAACGGATGGGTGAGAATTGGTTTGAGCCGATATCGTGGGAGCAGGCTTATAGTGAGATTGCGGTAAAGCTTAGGGCAGTGATCGAAAAGTATGGACCGGGAACGGTATTCTACAGTGAAAACCCGAAGCCCACAAGCCGCTTTTATATGCCTCGTTTTATGGATGCCATAGGAGCGCCGACCATCCATTCTCACCACGCGCTCTGCAGTACGGCGCGGGATGTCGCCAATAAGTGGACCACCGGCAGGATGGCCACAGCGGACATGGCCAAGACGAAATATGTCCTTTTTCTGGGCCGCAGCTATGCCGACGGAATTTCGCCCTCGGCGACGGCAAGTCTGGCCGCCGCCCATGCCCGCGGTGCGACCATCGTCATTGTCGATCCCCGGCAGAATTCCTCGTGCATCTTAGCGGACGAATGGGTACCCATTCGCCCGGGCACGGATTTGGCCCTCATGCTGGCGATAGCCCATGTGCTGATCAGGGAGAATCTCTATGACGTATCCTTTGTCAGTGAATATACTATCGGTTTTGCGGAATTTCAGAAAGCAATTTCCCAATATACTCCTGAATGGGCGGCAGAAGTAACCACGATCTCCGCGGATACCATCTGCCGGATAGCCCGGGGCCTGGGAGCAAACCGGCCGGCTAGCTGTATCGAACAGGGGTACAAGGCCCCGAACGGGGCGAATTACGCCAATGGGACCCAAACTTTCCGGATGCTGGCCTGTGTCAATGCCCTGCTTGGAAACTACAATCAAGATGGCGGCATGAAGTTTCCGGTTGGACCAAGGCTGGGGTCTTTGGACCCGAAGGTTTATCCTGCTCCCGCCAAACCCAAGATTCCCCGTTGTGACGGCGTAGGGGTAAAGGGAGAATATCCTTTGTGCCAGACCAGTCAGGGCATCCCGCACATTATGCCTCAGCGCGCCCTGGACGGCAAGGCCAAAGCCGGTTTTATCTACAGCTTCAATCCTGTCCGCAACGCGCCTGACCCGCAATTGATGGTGAAAGGTTATAGGGCATTGGAGTTGCTGGTGGTCTCCGACATTCAATGGTCGGAAACAGCCATGATCGCTGACTATGTTCTGCCGGAATGCAGCTTCGCCGAGCGGGAGGATCTGCCGACAGGAATCGCCGGAGGAGCGCCGGCGGTGGGCATACGCTGCCAGGCCATTGATTTGCTGCATGTGCAAACCCGGTCTTTCGAGGACATCGTCACAGGACTGGCTGAAGCGATGGATCTAGGCCATTACTTCAACTTTACCCGTGAAACGCTGGCCGAAGCCATGCTGAAGCCCCTCAACATAAACCTTGACGATCTGCGCCGGAAGGGGACAATAACCCTACCCTCTCCAGCCAACTCACTGCAATTTCACACCGACAGTAAAAAAGTGGAGTTTTACTCCCAAGCCTTCGCTGACAACGGTTATGCTCCGGTTCCTGTCTGGCAGCCGCCGCTGTCCAAGGCAGACGAGGATACCTTTGTTCTTATCCACGGTAAACAAGGTTTTATGTCTCATACTGCGACCGCAAATCTGCCACAACTGCTCAATATCGCTAAAACCTATGATCTGGAACGGCTATGGATTAATGCCGATCGTGCCCGGCATTTTGGAATCAAGGACGGCGATCTGGTCGAGGTGGAGTCGCCGCGAGCGACGAGACGCATTCGGGTCAAGGTGACGGAACGGATTCACCCCGAGGCAGCCTTTTTGCCGGCAGGTTACGGCAATATCTCACCTTGGCTCAAGACAGCCTACAAGTTCGGAGTCAGTCCCAATGACTTTACACCACATCGCGTCGAGGCTATTGCCGGTCACGCCATGATGATGGAAGTGCTTGTCAAGGTGCGAAAGGTGGTTGAGTAGTTTATGCCGCGCTACAGCATGATTATTGATGTCAGCAAATGCGTTGGGTGCTTCGCCTGTATGGTGGCCTGTCAGAACCAGAACGGGTTGCCGCTGGGCAACGCCTTTATCCGCTTTGAAGATCGCGAAACCGGACGCTACCCAAAGGCCAGCTATTCGATAGCGCCCTTTCAATGCCAGCACTGCGCCGAAGCTCCCTGTGTGGAGGCGTGTCCGACCACGGCTTCAGATAAGGATCAGTTCGGCTTAACCCAAGTTGACCCTAAGAAGTGCATCGGTTGCCGGCGCTGTGTAGCGGCCTGCCCCTACAATGTTCGGATCTATGTTGCGCAGCAGGGGGTGGCCTCAGCCTGCAACATGTGCCTGTCGCTGGTCGCCGAAAACGAGGAGCCTGCCTGTGTTTCCACTTGCTTAACCCGGGCGCGCTATTTTGGCGATCTTGATCATCCGCAGGGAGAATTTGCAACAATGTTGCAGTTCGCCAAACCAATTCGGCCAGAGTTCGAAACCAAGCCAACACTCCGCTATATTATGCCTAAAGGGAGGGTGAACAATGGGTAGCCTAAGTAGACGCGATTTCTTGAAGCTGTGTGTTTCTACCGGTGCAGCGTTCGGCCTCTCGGAGATGTTGCTGCCAGATATCATCCAAGCTTTCAGCGGACCTCAGGCCGGAAATCCTCCAGTTATCTGGCTGCAGGGCGGCTCGTGCAGCGGCTGCTCAATTTCACTGCTGAATTCAGTTGCTCCCGAAATCGGTGAGGTGCTGACCAAGGTGGTCAGCCTCAAGTTTCATCAGACGCTGATGAGCGCTAACGGAGACATGGCCCTGGAAGCTATCCGCGATGTCCAGCGCCGTTTCGACGGCGAGTATATCCTGATCGTTGAAGGCACGGTGCCTGTCGGAGGAGAAGGAAGATTCGCCACATTGGGAGAGCAGTCCGGTCGGGAACTTCTGTTCGCCGATTGGGTAAAGTCGTCAGTAAGACACGCCAAAGCGGTTGTTGCTGTGGGTAGTTGTGCCTCGTTCGGCGGTATTCCCGCCAGTGGGCCAAATCCGACCCAAAGCCTTTCGCTAGGGGATTTTATGTCTTCGCGTTCGCTGATTAACCTTCCCGGGTGTCCCAGTCATCCTGACTGGATATTGGGCTCGGTAGTTCATCTTGTCAAGTATGGGGTACCCAAGCTTGATAAGTTTCTCCGGCCGACGATGTTTTATGGCCGATGTATCCATGATGCCTGTGAACGGCGCAAGGATTTTGATGACGGAGTTTTTGCCACCAAGTTTTCGGAGCGGGGCTGTCTTTACAAGCTGGGCTGTAAAGGACCGATGACTTTCGCCGACTGCCCAAAACGAAAATTCAATGGCGGAACTAACTGGTGTGTTGGCGCGAGCTCCCCCTGTCTGGGTTGCGTAGAGCCTGGTTTTCCGGATGTGACCAGCCCCTTCTTCGTAAGGATGGACCAATATGGTCCGGCGGGGACCGCGCCTCCGGAAGGTCACAAAACCAGACTGCTGGGAGGTGAGGTCTGATGCGCCGAATCGTAGTCGATCCTGTGACTCGTTTAGAAGGTCATTTTAAGGTCTCGGTCGATGTCGACGGTGGAAAGGTCCAACGAGCCGAGGTGGCCGGAACTCTTTACCGCGGCTTTGAGAAGATTCTCGCCGGTCGCGATCCCCGCGATGCTGTGTTTTACACCCAGCGGATCTGCGGCGTATGCCCCGCCGACCACGCCGTGGCGTCATCGCTCGCGATTGACGACGCATGTGGCATCCAAGCTCCGGTAAATGGCCGGCTGGTTCGTAATATTATCCTGGCTACCAACTTCTTGCAGTCCCATATTACCCACTTTTATCAGTTGTCGCTGCCTGATTATGTGACAGGTCCGGAAATAGCACCCTTTGTTCCCCATTATACCGGAGACTACCGGTTATCCGCCGCTGACGGCGAACGGCTGATGAAACACTATTTTGCCGCCTTGAATGTGCGCCGCAAATGCCAGGAACTTATTGCTCATTTCGGGGGGAAAATGCCCCACCAGGCGGCGATCATCGCCGGCGGAGTCACCAGGATTCCGGAGGGGGACCGTATTGCGGCAGCTCGGTCGCTGCTCGCGGAAATTAATGAATTCGTGAACGAAACTTATCAGGAAGATGTCGAACTTATCGCTGCTGCCTACAGTGACTATTTTGGTTACGGTCGGGGCTGCGGCAACCTGCTGGTCTATGGAACTTTTCCGGAAGATGATGCCGGAAACAAGCTGCTGTTTCCGCGGGGTGTATATCTTAATGGCGCGTATGAGAATCTGGCGGTTGACCGTATTGAGGAAGATGTATCTCATGCCTGGTACACCGGCGCTGCCAGCGGACACCCGGCAAACACAACCACCGAGGCCGATCTCGGCCGTAAAGAGGGGTATAGCTGGGTCAAGGCGCCCCGCTACAAAGGAGCGTCCTGTGAAGTAGGTCCGCTTGGCAGGTTGTGGATAGCCGGTCATTACCGTGGAGGTATCTCGGCTATGGATCGGATCAAGGCCCGGATGCTGGAAGCCAAATTGCTGATTGGGCCGCTTGATCGCTGGCTGACAAGCTTGGAGCCGGGAGGAGAAGCCGCAGCCCTGGTCAAGATCCCGGACGATGCTGTGGGAGTCGGACTGTCCGAAGCGGCGCGCGGGGCCTTGGGGCACTGGCTGAAAATCGGTCGAGGCTGTATTGAGCGTTATGAGGCTGTTGTGCCAACAACCTGGAACGCTTCGCCTCGTGATGCCGCAGGGCAGACAGGACCGATTGAGGCCGCTCTAACGGGGCTGCCGGTTGCAGATCCGGACAATCCGCTGGAGGTAATTCGAGTAATCCACTCTTTCGATCCTTGCCTTGCCTGTGCTGTCCATGTCTTTAAACCCTGATTTTTCACGAACCGGGAGTTCCTTTATCATTATGACTTTGTTCCATGAACTGGGAAAGCCGCCTGACTGGCGGCTTTTCTCAATTCCCTTTATATACTGTCGGTTTCTTTGTTTCCCATTCGTTCTTGTTCGTAGTCCAGGAATAGGGCAGTTACGGCTATAACCCGACTGTAAAACAGGTTGATGGGAGCTGCAGCCGCGTCATTAGCCAATTTCTTCACCCAGTCCAGGTGTTCTGCAAGAAACGTCTGCAGACGATCCTCGTGGCCCGAGGTAAGCAGGTGGGCTGCGAATTCAAGCTGGAGGCAGAGATGGTCGGGGGCAGCATGATATTCTTCCGGGGCTGTCAGCCCGTAAATGTTGTACAACGTCAGCATATGAATCGCGGCATCACTCAGCAGATAACCGAGGTCATGGGCCCCGGGCAGCCCGGCGGACTGAGCGTTGGTCCAGGGACGATACATCGATTCCAGCGGGAACACTCTTTTATTAGGGGGGTAAGTAAAGCTTTGGGAATAAGCTTTGCGTAGCACGACAAGATCAGGAGCCAGTGCCGGCCAACTTTGGAAAAGAGACGGGGGTATAGGGCAACAAAGGATAGAGAAAGCCTCTTCTAAAAAAGCAACAATGTCGGGCAGCTCATGGATAATCTCGGCTGACGGTTCTTTCAACAATTCGGACAAAGCGAGATAAAGGTCGCAGCGATAAACCAATAACTTATCCATTGTCGCCTCCGGTGTTATCGTGATTGCAGGATCATTATATCATGATGAGTACTTGCCTACCATTACAAAATGCCCCGCCGCTTCGCGTTCGCAGGATATCCACCGGGCCGCTTTTGGGCATCCGGCGGGGGAACTTAAAGAGGCGGCCTCCCAGAGCGGGATACCGCCTCTTTGCTCTTATTAACAGGAATTGTCCTTGTATGGGTAACCGCGGATTGGGTAAATAATTAAAACCTGGGGCGGCAGCCAAATCCTTGGCTGGGATAACAAAATCCAAAACGGGGGCGGCAGCTAAATCCTTGGCTGGGAGAACAAAATCCAAAACGCGGACGGCATTCAAAGCCTTCCCTGGGGGGACAAAATCCAAAACGCGGACGGCAGCCGAATCCTTCCCTGGGGAAACAGAATCCAAAACGCGGGCGGCAGCCGAATCCTTGAGTAGGGGAACAAAATCCAAAACGGGGGCGGCAGCCGAAGCCCTGCCTGCTGGCAGAGTCCTCATCCCACTCTATGACTTCAGGAGCTTCCCAATGAGGTCTTTTAGGCATGTTTACTCCTCCTATAATGGTTGATCTACCAGGCCTGCATCGAGCAGGCCCTGCCTGGAGTGAAAACCAAGTCTTCGCTATCCTCCATGGAGGTGTCGGCCTGAAACGGGGAGGATTACCTGTTAATCAAGCTTTTGATATATGTTGTTCCGTAGTCGAATAATACCGGCTTCCCATGATAGATCCCCCAATTGTCGGGATAGAACAGGTCAAGCTCGTTTAGATCATATCGCTCCTGCAAGTAATTGAGAAAAGGCTTGTTCAGGGCTAAGACTTCGTCAAGGTTGATTGTTGTGACAATCAGCGGCAGGGCCCTCGGCATAATCAGATGCTTTGCCTGATAGCCGATAACCGGACAGAGACTTTCCCGGTACTTGTCAGGGATGGTCTGAAAGACAAAATTTTCATTTCCATTTTCAATCAGACCTTTTTTGTTTCTGGCTATTTTCAGCACATAACCGCCGGGGATAGCAAAAACACTCCTGCCTGTACCTTCATCGATAAGGTTTTCTATCACCGCTGCCTGGAGTGCTGCAAAATCAATCCTGTGAGTTGCTATGGGTTGCCGGTTTTGTGTCATACCTATATCTCCGATAGACAAGTTTTCAATCCTGCCCAACTATTACATAATATGCTTATGGTATCGTTCGGGTCCCTGTAAACCGAAACTACCGACCCGGAAGAATATTCTCTCGGGATTGTTTGAGGAAATCCAGGCCTGTAGCCGATATCGCCCAAGAGGCAGGGTTTTACGACCAAAGTCATTTTATCAAGGTATTCAAGGGCCACACGGGGGTGACCCCGGACCGCTATCAAAAATCGATATAAAAAATTGATGACACTGTTGCCAGTGTCATCAATTTTTTACAATACGGCAGGGAGCTGCTTAGCGGCTTTTCGGAGCAGCTAACTTTTCATCGACACTGTATTTGCCGGGACCAATCAAAATCAGGCTCAAAAACACAATGCCAAGCTCAATGGCTTGCGATGCACCGGCGAGTCCTGCGCCGGTTCCAAATTTTAGAGCCGCGGCAACCGTCATATTGATAACCAAAAAGGCGCAGGCCGGACGAACCAAAAACCCTAAAATCAGCAGTACGCCTCCGCCGAATTCTGCTATGGCAGCCATGAAGCCAAAGAAAGCCGGAGCGAAGCCAATACCAACGAAATTTGTTGCTGCCCCTAATTTCGTCCATGTTTCGATACCGCCGAAGATTTTGGGAGTCCCGTGATACAAGAGCATAAGACCGAGCCCGATACGGAGCAACAGCAGACCATCTTCGCGATATCTGTTTGTGTTGTTGAAAAACATAAGATCATCTCTCCGATCCAATAAAATGTGGTTGCAAGGGCCACGGTATCTTTATCTGAATGAACTTCGCGGGCTTTGCCAGGCAGTACAATATGCGGCAGAGCCTCATTTTGTTCGTCAACCCATCGATGAGCCTCCCGACAGGGAGGTCAGCAGGGATAAGGAAGCCTTCCTTATCCCTGCTGACGGCATGAATGGATTATACTTTTTTCATCGCCTGTCCGCAGCAAAGGATCTCCGGATTGCCGCCGGCTTTGGTTACAGTGATCTCGTTGCCGCAAAGCTCACAACAAATTTTTCGCCAACCTGTGCCATGTATAACACCTCCTTCCAATATCATTCGCCAAAGTATCTTTAATTAAAGATAAATCGGCAAAAAATTAACGCAATCTTTGGGCATACAGACCGATTTTCTTTAGCAGCCGGGCGGCAGATTCCTGCTCATCGGCATTTAACCCGGCCAAGGCTTTCGTTAAGACCTCGGCATGTTGCGGGAAGATGCGGTTCATCATTTCTTGCCCGCTTTCGGTAAGAACGGCATAAATGACCCGCCGGTCCTTTTCGCAGGGCTGCCTGGCGATAAGCCCCTTTTTCTCCAGCTTATCAACAACGTAAGTAATGCTGCCGCTGGTAATCAAAATCTTTTCGCCAATCTGTTGGAGCGGATGGGATCCTTTGTGGTATAACAGATCGAGAACGGCGAATTCTGTTGGGTTAAACCCGTAGCTGCGGATATCGCGGTAATCAATCTCCTGGACAGCCTGATAAGCCTTGACCAGCACCACAAATAACTTTAAGGCTCTGGACGATTCGGCGACAT
>Ga0316221_1004300_pt1 | contig 10948 bp, 7 predicted proteins | sample TBH18007metaG_FD_206003 | JGI IMG/M metagenome (GOLD analysis project Ga0316221, IMG submission 206003) | Freshwater microbial communities from Trout Bog Lake, Wisconsin, USA - TBH18007 | ecosystem: Environmental > Aquatic > Freshwater > Lake > Hypolimnion/Profundal zone | place: USA: Wisconsin... | reverse complement strand
ATGGTTGGAAATTACTGTCAACGGCACAGAAAATATTACAAGATTTCCGTGTGAAGATTTGTCAGAGGATGCGCGCCCAAGGTCAAGAAGCCGTGAAAGTTGTAGCCCGGCGAGAAAAAGACGACAGCATTAAAATATTTTTCCGAGGTCTAATGAGATGTGGGTCCGTTTGGTTATGTCCATTTTGCATGATTAATGATGCAAAGGCCAAACGCGCCGCACTGGTCGAATCACTTGCACGTATAGCGCGGTCCGGGACCGCACTGCATATGCTCACCCTCACCTGCCAACACTCTAGGACTGACAGCTTACTAGACGTATTCAAAAAATTGTTCCTAGCACGGCGAACTATGCGTAACCGATCAGGTTGGAAGTCTATAATGAAACCAATCGAAGGTGAAGTCATTATTAGAACGACCGAAATTACCCACGGCGAAAACGGTTGGCACGTCCACACACACGAGCTTCTCGCCACGCTGGAGCCGCTCACAGAATCACAAATCGAAGCAATCTACCAGGAATGGTTAAAAGCATCGCTGGCAGCAGGACTACAGGCACCGAGCCGAAAGGCTTTTGACTGTCGGCAGTCAGACGCCGGCCACGCGGCAAAATATGTGACGAAATACGGAGCGGCGGAAGAAGTCACAGACGCCGGCCTAAAGCACTCCCGAGGGAACTTAACGTACATCGACCTGCTAAAAATGGCGGAGAATGGCAACAGATACGCAGAATCACTCATACGGGAGTATGCTACGGCCACCAAAGGGCGTCAGAAAATGGAATTCGGGAGAGGATGGCGCGAGCCGCTCGGATGCGACGATCCGCCAGAATCCGACGACACGGAGGAGCGGACCGCCTCCGATAGCGACGTTATCGTATTAGATTATTTCGATGATAGAGTTTGGCGCAAAATTTTAGAGCGGGAGGCTAGGTACAGGGTTCTAAAGGCATACCGGAGGGGTGGGGTAACAGCCGGAAGAGCCGAGGTAGATAGGATATGGTTTGAAGACGGATAGCTCACGATCATATGGAATTGGAGCGGAAATACGACCAAAAATCCTACATTGAACACACGCGAAAGGGCGAAGTGTAAGCGGAGTCTTTACGAACAGGCAATAGGGACTTTGCGATAAAGGCCGGAGGCTTACACGAGAAATCAAATTGCGATAAAATAGTGCACTAAAATAACAATAGACAGAGGATTTTAGCGAGGGACCATCATGCACAGGCCAGGAAAAGGCAGACAAGCATCTATTATGGGATTCCGCATGACAGGTGATGTATTCGATTTCACGACGTGGCGTGCAAAGAGCGGCAGACAGTCTTATATGGTGAAAGCACCACCAAAAAGGGATCCATCGCCAGCGCAAGTAATTTGTAGGAATATGTTTCGGGACGCTATGGCAGGTTGGAAGTCTTTAGACCGGCAGGCGCAATTAAACTACCAGTTAGCCGCGCAAATTCTGAAATTTCAATTACTAGGCCACAATTTGTATATTACCTGTCATATGCGGAATGACTGGAGAGACACCGACAACGCGTCAGAATTGACAGGTTTATACCTTCCTCACCCATAGAGAATTCACCACTGATCCCCGGCGCTCCGTCCGGCCTCGTGGGTCTGTGAATCATACGCGCCGTTGCAAAGGTCTGGTCGAAGGCATACGGCGTATGTTGTCGCCGTTGCAATGGAAGTCCACGCACACGTTCAGCACGGGGATGCATTAGCCCGGGACGTATTACTGTCGCGCGGAAGCCATGTATCAGCGGTTGTCGCGCCATCCGTGGCGCGCGCTTCACTGTTAGCACTATATGGCGCCCAGGTGCACTGTAACTTTCCGTTCACGTCATTTTACCCCACGGACCTGCGGCTGTCCCCCCCCGCGCCTTAGCGAATCCGGATTCTACGCGCATAAACCTTGAGGATTACGCACACTTACTTTTCTAGGCGCGGGGCCCCCCCCTGCCGCCCCATGGCATCCTGCCCCCTTAGGCGTGCGGGGGGGCTAGTCGCTTCGCTCCTTATCCCCGCACGCGGGGGAACGAAGCTTTTTTTTTTTCTCTGTCTCTTCGAGGGTTCGTTGTCATTTTCACTGCTAGCTTTTACGACCGGAATCTAAAATACTACTACGAAAAGAAATGATGAGACAGAAAGGCGGGGGGGCGCTTCCGCGCCCCCCCGCCTTCTCGGTGTCTGTGTGAACGGCTATTTCGATTCAATAGCCTTAACTGCAGCATCGATTGCCGCATCAATTGATGGTAGCAATGTTTGCACGATTGTGGTCGTATGGCGTGCCGCAATCGTGTCGACAAGAGCTTTAATAGCCTGCAACACAGCCATTTCCAGTAATAATACCACAGATTTAAACCTCCTTCAAGATACATTCACACGCGTAAACGTGAGCATCTATTATTTTTTCCGTGTACTTCTTTTATATAACTATTTATAATTATATATCTCTCAGCCAGGTCGCACAGTTAATGAGAAATCTTGATCAATTCGCTACAAATACTCTGTAAGCGTTCAACTTCGGGGTAGCCGCCACTGACGAGCCGACGAACAGCATACCAGTCATGCCGGAGGCAGGCCGGTACCAAGGGGCTTTTACTTGTCCAAAATAAAGCCAGGTCAGCAGCGGCATGATCCGGCTGGAGAAGCATATCAGGATGATAGAGAAGCGGCAGTTGAAGAATCTTTCCAGAATACTCATAGCCACTTTTCCAGGTACGTTGTATGAAGCCCCGACCGTAGTAGCGCTGACCAGTAGTCGCATCAACTTTGCCATAGCATGTTCTGTCGAAGTAGACTTTTCTTTTTTCTTCAGACATCCAAAAGGCTTCAGCGACTGGACGAAATGTAGATGCTGTTTCAATGGCAACGGTTCCAAGAACACCTATGGCAACTTCTGTGGATAGAATTGCACAGTTATTAAGTGCACTATAGATCAATTCCAGGTTATCACGGACAGCTTCTACAGGACAGGAAAGGACCTTTGCGACCGCGGACGGATTATGAAGAAGATCAGACATATAAATTACCTCTATTCAATAGTAAACGGTATGCATCTTGCGATGAATATTTGACTGATAATTGTAGACGCTTGGTTATACGTTTCAAATATCATCGCGAACGATTCTAGCGGTGAGTTATAAGCCTGCTGCCCAATGACCCACTGATTGACAGGCATAGTAGTTAAATTCGAATTATAATCAATAACGACCATTCTAATTCCATCAGCAAAACGCACTGCCATATTAAATTTTCGTGGTGGCGCACCACAGTATGCAGAATTAATGTATACACCAAAGTAAAATTGACCGGCTGAAATCGGCGGGGTGAAATGGCAATTAATCGTGATTGATTCAGGCCAGTTTCCTGTAGCAACAAGGCCACATCCTAGCGCAAATTTTTTATCAATCAAGTTTTCTGGATGTCCGACAATATCACGCCAGGTGTCAGACACGGTGTCCCATACGCACTGATCTTGCTTAAAAAGAATCGGACACCTCGAAGGCGGTGGGGCAGGATGAGGGGGAGGAATCTTGCCTCGACATGTAGGCGGACTCTGAAATTTGTACTTATAGGTGAGTCTGTGTCGAGGCATGATTATCCTTTGAGAACCTGGTCAGGAGACGACAGCGGAGACGATCGTCGACGCCATGCCGAGTTGTCCATCTGTTCCACCAGCCACGAGCAGGTAATGCCACGTGCCGACACCTGGCGTGTCGTTAGCCTGCTCAGTATTGCCCGAATAGAGACCGATCAGGTTCGACGGTACCGGTGTGAACTGCGCACTTTTCGACCGATGAAGCATGAAGGTATATGGCGTGCCTCCAGATCCCTGCATCCATTCAAGGGTGACCTGCTTGCCTGCGACAGAGGGGCTTAGTCCAATCGCAGGGGGGCCCGGTACCGTCGCAGGGACAGGATCAGGAATATCAGGGATTCCTTTAGCCATTTCAAGGTTCTTTTGAGCGACTTTGATCATCGCATTGAGCCCCGTTGTACTCGTGATTTTACCCTGCGCAGTCCACAGGGCTTTGTTTCCATCGGACAACGCCTTGTAGAGTGCTACGCAGCCTGCGAAATTGGCACGAACACCAATTTGGCCCGCAGTTTTGGGATTGTGGGGAACAACGTGTTCCCGAACGTACGGGCGCCCTTTCCAGGTAGAGAAAACGATGGTGTTCGCCACCGTTCCCGACGCGGAGAGAGACATCAACGGCCCTGTAACTTTTGCCATAGTTTAACCCTCTATTAAATATTACTAAAGTGCCAGCGTTCGGCACTTTGCGTTATTAGTATACTCCCGTTTGCGTATTTGGCAAGGCCGACTATGTTCATAATCGGTGGATGCATAAAGCGATAAACTCAGAACTGTATCTTTAAGACCTGGTATAATTTTAAGACAGTAGGCGCGCCGCCCTGGCTGAACGTCAGGAACATCACACCATAAGCGATTTGGGAGTTTGAACTCAAAAAAATACGTGTGTTATTTGAGATCAATTATTAATTTTCAAGTTTCTGTCATGTTCCTGACGTTCAGCCTGGTCACCACGCCCAACGCATTTTTACTCAGTATGTATACGAAAATATGGACATTGGTATTGGGTACTTTTAGTCACGTTGGTTCGAGATGCAGATAGTAAACGAGATTGTCAGTGAGAGGTGATAAGCGCGGCGCCCATCAGCGCGTGCTATGCCGACTTAGTACACTGGCGCGCAGGTCGACAGGCGCGCACGTCACACCACGAACAGCGGCGCCAGCCGACGACGACGCTCGCCGGACTGCAGGCGCGCGCACAAGAAAGATAAGGCGCGCCGCCAGCGCGCCTTATCTGAATTAACCTCGTGAGATTATTTTACTCACCCTCACCAAGTGCAAGGAAAATTGACCTTGTTACCATTTCCATTAGTTGCAGCGGATCCGTTGCTACTTCTACATCGAAGAAAAGGAACGTAGGTAGCAACGGTGCATACTCTTCGAGCGTCTTCGATGACTTTCGCGCTTCCAACAGGCGCGCCTGCTGAGTGTCAAACGCCATACGAATGGCCAATTCACGCGCGCGCAATTGTGCGCGACGATCCTTCTGATAGGTTGCAGTTGGCATTTCTGATACCTCCAATAGGCAGGGTTCGATGACCCAAAACCAGGTACATAATACCACGTTATCGATAATATGTCAATACTGTTTCACGTGAAATGCAATACTTTTTTGAAAATATATTTTACTTGCATAGCTTACCTATACTACCGCTAGCGTATACGAGAATTATGGCAAGATCGTCCATTTTAATGGCAAGATCATCCATAGACATTTTCTGAAATTGGTGTATCCTGAATAAGTCTACTGCAGGATATGGCAACGCTGGAGAGCGACCAGAGCGGCAGGCAGACCATCGAACCGACACTGGCGCGCGAGCCGGAAAATATAGCCGACCGCGCGCCTGCTAGTTGACAGGGTTCTTAACTATGCATCTGCCATCGCAGAGACAGGTATACACCACACAGCCTTCAACAGGCCTTTATCCGCTATCGCCCGAAATACTCATTAGCGTAGGTAACAATCACACTGGCGCAAACGACAAAACGCACGAGCTTCTAATTGACGGAATGCCTCTTGAGAGTACTTACGAAGTTACGCAAGATGATAACTCTTTCAATGGTTGGAAATTACTGTCAACGGCACAGAAAATATTACAAGATTTCCGTGTGAAGATTTGTCAGAGGATGCGCGCCCAAGGTCAAGAAGCCGTGAAAGTTGTAGCCCGGCGAGAAAAAGACGACAGCATTAAAATATTTTTCCGAGGTCTAATGAGATGTGGGTCCGTTTGGTTATGTCCATTTTGCATGATTAATGATGCAAAGGCCAAACGCGCCGCACTGGTCGAATCACTTGCACGTATAGCGCGGTCCGGGACCGCACTGCATATGCTCACCCTCACCTGCCAACACTCTAGGACTGACAGCTTACTAGACGTATTCAAAAAATTGTTCCTAGCACGGCGAACTATGCGTAACCGATCAGGTTGGAAGTCTATAATGAAACCAATCGAAGGTGAAGTCATTATTAGAACGACCGAAATTACCCACGGCGAAAACGGTTGGCACGTCCACACACACGAGCTTCTCGCCACGCTGGAGCCGCTCACAGAATCACAAATCGAAGCAATCTACCAGGAATGGTTAAAAGCATCGCTGGCAGCAGGACTACAGGCACCGAGCCGAAAGGCTTTTGACTGTCGGCAGTCAGACGCCGGCCACGCGGCAAAATATGTGACGAAATACGGAGCGGCGGAAGAAGTCACAGACGCCGGCCTAAAGCACTCCCGAGGGAACTTAACGTACATCGACCTGCTAAAAATGGCGGAGAATGGCAACAGATACGCAGAATCACTCATACGGGAGTATGCTACGGCCACCAAAGGGCGTCAGAAAATGGAATTCGGGAGAGGATGGCGCGAGCCGCTCGGATGCGACGATCCGCCAGAATCCGACGACACGGAGGAGCGGACCGCCTCCGATAGCGACGTTATCGTATTAGATTATTTCGATGATAGAGTTTGGCGCAAAATTTTAGAGCGGGAGGCTAGGTACAGGGTTCTAAAGGCATACCGGAGGGGTGGGGTAACAGCCGGAAGAGCCGAGGTAGATAGGATATGGTTTGAAGACGGATAGCTCACGATCATATGGAATTGGAGCGGAAATACGACCAAAAATCCTACATTGAACACACGCGAAAGGGCGAAGTGTAAGCGGAGTCTTTACGAACAGGCAATAGGGACTTTGCGATAAAGGCCGGAGGCTTACACGAGAAATCAAATTGCGATAAAATAGTGCACTAAAATAACAATAGACAGAGGATTTTAGCGAGGGACCATCATGCACAGGCCAGGAAAAGGCAGACAAGCATCTATTATGGGATTCCGCATGACAGGTGATGTATTCGATTTCACGACGTGGCGTGCAAAGAGCGGCAGACAGTCTTATATGGTGAAAGCACCACCAAAAAGGGATCCATCGCCAGCGCAAGTAATTTGTAGGAATATGTTTCGGGACGCTATGGCAGGTTGGAAGTCTTTAGACCGGCAGGCGCAATTAAACTACCAGTTAGCCGCGCAAATTCTGAAATTTCAATTACTAGGCCACAATTTGTATATTACCTGTCATATGCGGAATGACTGGAGAGACACCGACAACGCGTCAGAATTGACAGGTTTATACCTTCCTCACCCATAGAGAATTCACCACTGATCCCCGGCGCTCCGTCCGGCCTCGTGGGTCTGTGAATCATACGCGCCGTTGCAAAGGTCTGGTCGAAGGCATACGGCGTATGTTGTCGCCGTTGCAATGGAAGTCCACGCACACGTTCAGCACGGGGATGCATTAGCCCGGGACGTATTACTGTCGCGCGGAAGCCATGTATCAGCGGTTGTCGCGCCATCCGTGGCGCGCGCTTCACTGTTAGCACTATATGGCGCCCAGGTGCACTGTAACTTTCCGTTCACGTCATTTTACCCCACGGACCTGCGGCTGTCCCCCCCCGCGCCTTAGCGAATCCGGATTCTACGCGCATAAACCTTGAGGATTACGCACACTTACTTTTCTAGGCGCGGGGCCCCCCCCTGCCGCCCCATGGCATCCTGCCCCCTTAGGCGTGCGGGGGGGCTAGTCGCTTCGCTCCTTATCCCCGCACGCGGGGGAACGAAGCTTTTTTTTTTTCTCTGTCTCTTCGAGGGTTCGTTGTCATTTTCACTGCTAGCTTTTACGACCGGAATCTAAAATACTACTACGAAAAGAAATGATGAGACAGAAAGGCGGGGGGGCGCTTCCGCGCCCCCCCGCCTTCTCGGTGTCTGTGTGAACGGCTATTTCGATTCAATAGCCTTAACTGCAGCATCGATTGCCGCATCAATTGATGGTAGCAATGTTTGCACGATTGTGGTCGTATGGCGTGCCGCAATCGTGTCGACAAGAGCTTTAATAGCCTGCAACACAGCCATTTCCAGTAATAATACCACAGATTTAAACCTCCTTCAAGATACATTCACACGCGTAAACGTGAGCATCTATTATTTTTTCCGTGTACTTCTTTTATATAACTATTTATAATTATATATCTCTCAGCCAGGTCGCACAGTTAATGAGAAATCTTGATCAATTCGCTACAAATACTCTGTAAGCGTTCAACTTCGGGGTAGCCGCCACTGACGAGCCGACGAACAGCATACCAGTCATGCCGGAGGCAGGCCGGTACCAAGGGGCTTTTACTTGTCCAAAATAAAGCCAGGTCAGCAGCGGCATGATCCGGCTGGAGAAGCATATCAGGATGATAGAGAAGCGGCAGTTGAAGAATCTTTCCAGAATACTCATAGCCACTTTTCCAGGTACGTTGTATGAAGCCCCGACCGTAGTAGCGCTGACCAGTAGTCGCATCAACTTTGCCATAGCATGTTCTGTCGAAGTAGACTTTTCTTTTTTCTTCAGACATCCAAAAGGCTTCAGCGACTGGACGAAATGTAGATGCTGTTTCAATGGCAACGGTTCCAAGAACACCTATGGCAACTTCTGTGGATAGAATTGCACAGTTATTAAGTGCACTATAGATCAATTCCAGGTTATCACGGACAGCTTCTACAGGACAGGAAAGGACCTTTGCGACCGCGGACGGATTATGAAGAAGATCAGACATATAAATTACCTCTATTCAATAGTAAACGGTATGCATCTTGCGATGAATATTTGACTGATAATTGTAGACGCTTGGTTATACGTTTCAAATATCATCGCGAACGATTCTAGCGGTGAGTTATAAGCCTGCTGCCCAATGACCCACTGATTGACAGGCATAGTAGTTAAATTCGAATTATAATCAATAACGACCATTCTAATTCCATCAGCAAAACGCACTGCCATATTAAATTTTCGTGGTGGCGCACCACAGTATGCAGAATTAATGTATACACCAAAGTAAAATTGACCGGCTGAAATCGGCGGGGTGAAATGGCAATTAATCGTGATTGATTCAGGCCAGTTTCCTGTAGCAACAAGGCCACATCCTAGCGCAAATTTTTTATCAATCAAGTTTTCTGGATGTCCGACAATATCACGCCAGGTGTCAGACACGGTGTCCCATACGCACTGATCTTGCTTAAAAAGAATCGGACACCTCGAAGGCGGTGGGGCAGGATGAGGGGGAGGAATCTTGCCTCGACATGTAGGCGGACTCTGAAATTTGTACTTATAGGTGAGTCTGTGTCGAGGCATGATTATCCTTTGAGAACCTGGTCAGGAGACGACAGCGGAGACGATCGTCGACGCCATGCCGAGTTGTCCATCTGTTCCACCAGCCACGAGCAGGTAATGCCACGTGCCGACACCTGGCGTGTCGTTAGCCTGCTCAGTATTGCCCGAATAGAGACCGATCAGGTTCGACGGTACCGGTGTGAACTGCGCACTTTTCGACCGATGAAGCATGAAGGTATATGGCGTGCCTCCAGATCCCTGCATCCATTCAAGGGTGACCTGCTTGCCTGCGACAGAGGGGCTTAGTCCAATCGCAGGGGGGCCCGGTACCGTCGCAGGGACAGGATCAGGAATATCAGGGATTCCTTTAGCCATTTCAAGGTTCTTTTGAGCGACTTTGATCATCGCATTGAGCCCCGTTGTACTCGTGATTTTACCCTGCGCAGTCCACAGGGCTTTGTTTCCATCGGACAACGCCTTGTAGAGTGCTACGCAGCCTGCGAAATTGGCACGAACACCAATTTGGCCCGCAGTTTTGGGATTGTGGGGAACAACGTGTTCCCGAACGTACGGGCGCCCTTTCCAGGTAGAGAAAACGATGGTGTTCGCCACCGTTCCCGACGCGGAGAGAGACATCAACGGCCCTGTAACTTTTGCCATAGTTTAACCCTCTATTAAATATTACTAAAGTGCCAGCGTTCGGCACTTTGCGTTATTAGTATACTCCCGTTTGCGTATTTGGCAAGGCCGACTATGTTCATAATCGGTGGATGCATAAAGCGATAAACTCAGAACTGTATCTTTAAGACCTGGTATAATTTTAAGACAGTAGGCGCGCCGCCCTGGCTGAACGTCAGGAACATCACACCATAAGCGATTTGGGAGTTTGAACTCAAAAAAATACGTGTGTTATTTGAGATCAATTATTAATTTTCAAGTTTCTGTCATGTTCCTGACGTTCAGCCTGGTCACCACGCCCAACGCATTTTTACTCAGTATGTATACGAAAATATGGACATTGGTATTGGGTACTTTTAGTCACGTTGGTTCGAGATGCAGATAGTAAACGAGATTGTCAGTGAGAGGTGATAAGCGCGGCGCCCATCAGCGCGTGCTATGCCGACTTAGTACACTGGCGCGCAGGTCGACAGGCGCGCACGTCACACCACGAACAGCGGCGCCAGCCGACGACGACGCTCGCCGGACTGCAGGCGCGCGCACAAGAAAGATAAGGCGCGCCGCCAGCGCGCCTTATCTGAATTAACCTCGTGAGATTATTTTACTCACCCTCACCAAGTGCAAGGAAAATTGACCTTGTTACCATTTCCATTAGTTGCAGCGGATCCGTTGCTACTTCTACATCGAAGAAAAGGAACGTAGGTAGCAACGGTGCATACTCTTCGAGCGTCTTCGATGACTTTCGCGCTTCCAACAGGCGCGCCTGCTGAGTGTCAAACGCCATACGAATGGCCAATTCACGCGCGCGCAATTGTGCGCGACGATCCTTCTGATAGGTTGCAGTTGGCATTTCTGATACCTCCAATAGGCAGGGTTCGATGACCCAAAACCAGGTGCATAATACCACGTTATCGATAATATGTCAATACTGTTTCACGTGAAATGCAATACTTTTTTGAAAATATATTTTACTTGCATAGCTTACCTATACTACCGCTAGCGTATACGAGAATTATGGCAAG
>Ga0316221_1004299_pt1 | contig 10952 bp, 22 predicted proteins | sample TBH18007metaG_FD_206003 | JGI IMG/M metagenome (GOLD analysis project Ga0316221, IMG submission 206003) | Freshwater microbial communities from Trout Bog Lake, Wisconsin, USA - TBH18007 | ecosystem: Environmental > Aquatic > Freshwater > Lake > Hypolimnion/Profundal zone | place: USA: Wisconsin... | reverse complement strand
TGGTGTATGTCTCATTAGGGCCGGAAAGATTGAGTATGGGGAGGATGTGCCCAATAGTGCGCTTTTCAGCCACATACAGGCGGCTGGCCATGCTGTCGTAGTGGTGGAAGATGTAAAACCTTATAGCCTCAGTTTGAGCCAGCAAATCATTGATACGTGTAAATTCATTGGTGCGCTGCAGTGGCGCTTAGAAGATGCCAGCATACCTCACGAATTAATATCCAGGTACGCGGTGAAGAGGTGGTGCTTTGATAAGTTTCAGGAAGTGGTTATACCTTTGATTGAAAAGAAAATCCAGTACCGGAAGCTGATCAATAAGGATGGGGCTCATAGAAAGCCCTCCTTTGCCTTTGTAGACGATAGAATGGTGGCCGCCTGTATGCGAGCTCACTGGGGCTTAGTTAAGCCAAAGCCGGGCAAGAAACACCCATTAGGATTGAAGACACACTCGTGGCAAGCATTGGGACTGGCAACTTATTTTATTTCCTCTGAAAGTACCTTAACTCCATTGTAGGATTTGCCATCTTTTATTCTTCTCATACCCCTTTGACTTATAGCCTTCGCCTTCTTTGCTTCCTTTTTTGATTTATATATAACACCAGTTTTGGTGTCTATTATTTTGACTGGAGGGAATTTATTTAATCCAGATTCAATCGCGTGTATATTATTTTCAGCATCAGAAACCCATTCTAAGTTAGATACCTTATTATCTTTTTTATCGCCGTTTTTATGATTTACACAGGCTTTATTCATAGTGTTTTCAATAAATTCAATAGCTACTATCCTATGAACATACATATTTTTTGCACCACCCAACAATCCTATGCTAACTACAGCATACCCCTTAGATGAAATAAATGGCTTTTTTATATACCCATTTGGGTGCTTTCTATTACTGGTAAAAGATTTAATCCTACCTAAATTACTCACCTCATATTTCTTGGATGTAGCTATGTTGGATAGCACCTTCCATACTTCGTTTTCCATAAAATAAAAATGGATCACACAACACTTGGCCTGTTGCGTAACCCATCTATGGTTATAATTAACCAATCTCACCGGCCAAGAATGTGATTGATTATTTTCGCCACAAATATAGTGAAAATTATTTTTTGAAAATCAAATTTTATTATTTCCGCTACTACTATTTTTTTTATAAAAATTGACTCCTTACACGTGAACGTGTAACCCCGTAGGTACACTCGCCCGCCGGCCCTCCCTCTCGTGGTACTACCCCGCCCAGTTCGACCTCGCCCGCCCGCCCAAAAGCATCCTTTCCCGTTCTCCCCTCTCCCGCTCCCCTCTCGTTAGGCTCTCCCCTTCCCTTGTTCTCCCCTCTCTCTCCCTCCTCTCTGCTTGTGTGCTGTTCTCTCTATCTCCCTCCCTCGGGTGTGCCTGGGTGCTGTTTGACTTTGTTCATGTTGAGTATAACATATTACAAATGAGAAAAAGAAATAGGTTTGTATAAATGATTTTAATTAGGTTTTTGGGTGTATCTTTGTGCTTTATTAATCATCTAAATACTTACAACATGGCAAATGTTTTATTTCACATATTTACCACTTACGGCACATTCTATGGATATGCGACTACATACCCTTTAGTTTTTACGCTTACTGATGGCGCTACTCATATAGTTCCTGCTGGTAGTATGCTAAGGGTATTAAAGGCTTAATAAATTAACCATTTTAAAACTTACAGACTAATGAAAACTTACAACTTCCTCCCGCTGTTATTGCTCCCCGCCTCACTGGCTTACCTTGCAGGTGCTTTTATGTATCGTTTTGGCTCGTTTTCGGGTCTGTTATCGCATGATATTTACGAAAGTCATTTGCAAACTGGCGTTATCCCGTTTATCTGTGTGCTGTCTTTCTTTCTCGTATTTCTCCCTTGCCTGTTCTTATTGGCTCGTGTGCTTTATCCTGCGCCTGTTGCCGTTGACCAGTTTGTTAAGGTTGAGGAAATAAAGGCAGTATTAGCTACTCCTTGCCCCTTATTGGAGGTTGGGCAGGTGTTCAGCTTTGAGGGGTGCAAAGTGCGGGTAAAGGCTTTGCGCAATTCAGCATTTAAAAACGCTGATCTATCCGAATTTGACTATTGCCTTAACTTTTCATTCTAACTTTTATGATAACTTACAACGGTAGAACACTAAAAGAAATAGTTAACAACTTTGTGCCAGGTATGCACATAAGCCACAAACGGGAATATTTGCGCAACTGCATAGGTGTATACAACCGAGAGACCGCAAATATAGACCTGATTTATGCAAACCAATTAAGAAACAGAAACCACATTTTAATCACGTTTTATTTACAATCACATATTACAAATGACAAAAAGAGATACATTTGTAATAATGATTGAAATAGCCTTTTATAGCGTATCTTTGCAGTATCAAATAATCAATTAACAACTACTAAAACTTACAGACAATGACTACAATGAAAAACGGAATCGCCCGCCAAGAACAAAGAGAAATGATTAATGCCTATCTGATTGCCTCAATAGATGGTGAAGGATATGAGCAAACATTTGCCACCGACCAGGAGCGAATAAATTTTATTATTACTTGTTTCCAGTCCGAGTATGTAAAGAACAACCCCGAAGCTAAGCGCATGAGCGAACAGGCTTTATTTGCTAATTGGCTCATGGGCTTGCCTTCATGCTTTAATATTGACTTTGAAAATTACCGCATTATCGAACTGGCTAAACTGTGGGGATCATTACCGCAGGACGCACCCGAACGTCTTGAAGATAAAATAATAGGCAACTGGTTTAACTATATAGCCTTTAAGACATTCCAACTACATAAGGCACTGAATAAAGCCTAACATTAAGTAAGTACCTATAACACCCTATCGCCTTTTTTATCTATCTCTTAACCTCAATAAAAATTTATATACAATGGCAAAACTCATAATAAAAACGCTCGATATTTCCGCAAAGGAATGGTTTGATAAAGTAAATGGCAATAGCTATTTCTCGGCACAAATTACGATCAATTACGGCATGAAGACTGCCAAAATAATTTACCTGCCTTTTCAATATGGGTACGGGGATCATTTCCGGGATATGGCATTTAAGAAGCTGCAAGAACTCGGATATATCACATCCACAGAAAGAACAAGCTACTGGAGAGCATACCAAGAGCAAAATATAATAGCACGACACACCAAGCAAGAAAAATGCCTTAAACGTGATGTTATCGCATGGGGTTGTGAATAATCCCGCAGCCAGTTACCACTCCACCCCGTAGCCCTACAAGGCACGGGGTTTTGGAGGCGACAACAGTTTATTAATTCACCTTACAACAACTTACAGACAATGAAAAAACTATTGAAAGCATACGGATTAAATAGCGATATGCAATACATGGAAATGGTAGCAGATAGCTACATTAACGGGCAGTGCACCCAAGCAACAGAGCAATTTAAAGCCATGCCAAAAGAAAGCCGTAAAAGCATGGTAAAAATGCTATATGCCGAAATATGGGGGAGATCAACCCCTGATATGACCGCATTCTTTTACGCAGCACTTTAATAATTCATTATCTCAACCTCATAAATATTTACAGACAATGCAAACCGTACTACCTACCGAAATAAAGACAGTAAACCAGGCTAAAGCATTCTTAGCAGCACTTTACTTTAATGGGGAAAGTTACCACCCAGAAGATGATGCATACCACGTTGCATGGGTGGGCATGATGGAACCAACAGACGAGGAGAAGACAAAACTAAATGAACTGATGGGGGATATTTATTGTCTACCTGATAATGGTAAATATCCTAATCTGATTTTCGACCCTTGCGAATTTCTTAACCAGTTAACGCAACTGGATGCCACCGGAAATATTTTAGATAACGCTGATCGTGTAGTTATTCAGATAGAAGGCGGGAAACTCACAGGATGGAGAAGCAAAAACCCGAATACACAGCTCATTTGTTATATGGCGGATGATGGAACAGCTACACCAGTAGAACAGTTAACAGACGATCAAAGCATAAACGATATTTTGGGTTAATTCTTTTCTCTCACACTTATATAAAATACAAGACAATAAACCATATGAGAAACAACATACAAGCAGCCCAGGCCGCACGATTTAATAAACACCTGAATAGCACAATCAATTATAACGGGCAAATTATGTCTATGGATGTTTACTTGCATAAACTACATGCCGAAGGCCGCAAAGGACAGATAAAAGAAGTGCCTAAATACTTTTATGATCGTGTGAAGTATAACCGCATGGGCAACCACGCCGAGCAGGAAGCCTACAAGGAAAAACTAAAAGAGATGAAAACCGACTACAGAGCCGTACACCCAGATGGATATTTTACAAGCCTCACAAAATCAGAGTATGAGTATTTCTGTAGCCTGTCCGAAGATGAATTAATACCCACCGGCGGCGAGTATTGCACAGAAGAAGAACTTAAACACCTTTTTAAACTTGATAAAGTAAACTTGTAATATCATTTTTCACTCCCTTAACATAACAACAAAATGACAACAACAACACAACACCAGCCACTTAGTGCCTTTCCTGCCACTTTCAGCACTCCCGCCCGTACTACACCAGGCCGAGAGAAAGCAAAGCTAAAAATAGCATCGGATCGACTACGCCTTGCAATTGCTAACTATCTCCTTTGTGGAGAAGTAAAAGCGGATCTAAAAACCTTGCGCCAGGCAGAAGAACATTTAAGCGAACAATGTAACGACTTTGGAACGCTTACCTATTCCAATCCGTATGCCAACCCATACAAGGCAGACATACAAGCAGCATTTTACTATTACTTTCTTATTAATCCGGTGGATGGGTACGAAGGTTATTAATTCAGCACTCACTTTTATAATTTCACTTATTCAACTTACAGCAAAATGAAAATATCAGCAACACCGACAAAGACAATAGCAATAGCAGCCCGCATACAAAGCGAATGGGATACAGTTGATTTCGCAATAGTCCACATGGGCGATGGGTTTATAACTGAACTCAAAGAACGCCTCGCAGCTATGCAGCTTGTAAAGCACCTCAATAACTTTTCAACACTTACCTTTTGGGATAGTACAGATGGTTATTATTGTTTTGGTGATACTACCGCAGACCTCGAAGCCGCCCTGCAGGTTTCAGAATGGGTGTATCTTGATATACCTGATAATGAAATTGATGGATTTACGCAGGCGGAGCAGCGCATTGATAGTGATGCATTACGCATACGTTCTGATGGATCATTTTGCTTTGTAGGCTACGGAAAGCATACAAGCGAGGAAGTATGGACAAGTGATGTGCCCTGCCAGGTTATTATAGACCAGTACGAGCCGGAAATTGTCACAGCGTAAAACACAACCACATGACCAGGGTAACACAATTCGTAATAATCATTCTTAAACTGGTGGCTGTCTTGTGTATAGCTGCTATTATTCAACACTATTAAAAACCAACATATAAAATGGGAAACTTAGTTCAACAACTCCAAAATGCCGTAGTCCTCATGCTGGATAATACAGCAGTAACACTCACAGGTGAAGCGATGGATCACGCAACAGCAGAAATACGTGAATGGAAATCAATAGCTGATAATGCTATTATAACAGGCGATTGCGAATGGCGAATAATGAGAATAGAAAATGCCGATTTGAGTATTTATTGCGAAGAAATTGACTGCATTATTTATGATGTATGCGTTGATGATATTGCAGAACTTCAAACAGACAATTTGAGTGCAGTATACCAGCACCCGGAATTTGAAACAGACCTAAGCATGTGCAAATTCAATAACGATGAGTATGAATATGATGTAGATAAAAATTTACAACTTACTATATACCTTGATGCCCAGGCGGGAGATATTGAAACACAATATTATTACGAAAATCGTAAGCAAATAGATCACGACCTGAAACTGGCCACCGAACAATATGGCATTACTTTCAAGCAATACGGGAAAGACATTACCGAGTAATCCCCCAGCAGTAAACAATATTTATCTAACTTCTCTTTAACTTACATACAAAACAATGGCAAAGACAACAATATCCAACAAACAACACATAGCAGAATGCGAAGCACGTTATATTAGAGGTGGGAAAGCTGCCGTACTGGAATATACTGATAAATTCGATTTCCCCGTACTGTACTGCCGTCAATGCGAAAGTAATAACCCATCCTTGCAAGGCGAGTGCCTCGTGTGTGGACAATCATGCTATGTAATAGATCAGCCGGAAGAGCCTATTAAGGCGACGGTAAACATCGAAGAAGGCAACATAGAGATACCGAAAACATACGGCACTTATTTAGTAGTGGTAAATGATGATACACTGGCTATTGTGGGTATATTGTCTAATGTTGGGAAAGTACCAATAAGCGCACTTAAACTGGCCCTATGCGAGCATTTTGATGCAGAAGTATATGCAATAACACCGATCACAAGCGATTCAGATGCAAATATGCACTTTACAGCAGTTTTGCAAGATGAAGACGAAACAGAAACACACCGGGAGTCTTTTACTATTCACCCTACATTCTTTTACGCATGAGCCACAAAGCACACAGATCAGCATACGCATTGCTTTTAAATGTACCCTTTTCTATTTACAATAAAGGTGGCGCACCGGTAAAAAGCAAAACAGGAAAGATACGCCGGGAGATACCAAATGAAAGTAAATACATTGTTCACTCATTTATTAACCAACTCAATCTCAACTAAAAATGACCGCACAGCAATTAAAAATACGGAATAACGAAATTATAGCCCAGTTTCTTAATCTCAAACCATGTAAAATTGGCAAGTTGGAAGGGTTTATACTGGATGGCTCAAAATTACTGCCGGAAGAATTGGATTTCGACTGCTCATGGGATATGATAATGCCTGTAGTAGAAAAAATAGAAAACATTGGCCATGCCATAGAAATATGTCAAAATGATGTTACAATATTTGAACACGACAGCGAAAATAGCCTTAACGAACTGCTTCATTTTAACAGCGTACAAAGCAAACTGGATGCGGCCTATAACGCAGTACTGGCATTTATTAACTGGCATAATCAACAACCCAAATAACAATGGACACAACACTCACAGCACCAGTAAAGCAAAACAAGATACTCAAAATGCCAGCAGCCTGGCGTGAGTATCTTACTACAGGACACTCCGGCTCTCTCGATCACGAAGAACACGAAGCCGCAGCCGATGAAGTACGCAGGATAAAACGACACCTGAAATGTGATTGGCATTATAACTTTCATTTTACTCCAAAAACAGCATAGTATGAAAAAGTATGATTACATGACGACACTAAGCACAGGTATGCCATATTCCACTCAGGAAAACGAACACATGGCAAAATACGCTGCATATGGATGGCGACTTGTAGGGCCACCTGTAAAATCAGAAAACACAGCACCTACTTGCTGGGTTTATTACTGGGAAATGGAAAAACCCGCATAGCTTATGGCCACCCTCAACAAACAGCAGGAGAAAGACCGCTTGATGGCAAAGTTTTTCAACAGCCTGCCCAAAAAAGAAAAAACGACTTTCATTCAGTTAATCACTAAAAAGCATAAGTTATGCACACAGATCAGAAGCGAACCAACACCATAGAGTTCACCCAGAAAATGACACGCTTTGCCGGGAAAGCCCCGCAGCTCACTGGTGGCGTTATCTCCAACAGGAAAGAAGGATGGCACATACGGGTGGATTGCGTAGAAGAAAATAAGGCAGAGAACCGCGAGCTGGCAGAAATTGTCGTTGACATGCCCGGCGCCAAGTGGGTAGGCAACATACAATATTTCAGAACTATAGAAGCTATTGTACGTAACGCTAAGAACACTATACAAGCAATGGAACAAGACGCAGCCAGCCTGGAGGATGTAGTTACCTGTAAGCAGGAGTTAACAATATTGTTGGATCACTTTGTAAAAGCGTAAATTTTTTAACTTTTAAAACCAAAAAAAATGACAAACACTAAGCAAGCTATCATTATAGCAGTATCACTTCTCTTTGGCATCGTAGCCCTCATGTTCCTTATGCCCTGCTATTGGGTATGGTCTTCCGGTATGCACGGCAGGGCACAGCTTAACAAGGCATCCTATAACAGGCAAATAGCTATACAGGTAGCCTATGCCAAAAAAGAAGCAGCGTATAACCTGGCAGAAGCAGATACTATCCGGGCGCATGGAGTAGCAAGGGCAAACCAGATCATAGGGGTAAGCCTGCAAAATAATGAAATATACCTGCAATACTTATGGCTGCAGACTTTGGAGGCTACAGCAGGGAAAGGGCAGACTATTTATATTCCTACGTCTGGATCTTCGGGCGGCACTGGCGTATTCCCTGTTATGGGTAATCTACCGGTAACAGAGGCTACAAGGCTCACGGTGGGGAAAAACTTCTTGTCCAAGCCGTAGCCTTACTATTCAGCTTTTGTGGCGATGGCACCGTTCAAATTAGAATATCTATTTAGCTTTTTACTTATTATTTATGTCAACAGAACTTATCCCATTTGATGAATCCACCGATCTTGTAGTTGGCAACTATTACAATGTTAGGTGTGCTGAATTTAAGATAGGCAGAAAGAAGTTTTGTGTGCCACTACTCGGCCCGGAACATAAGGATGTGCAATTTGGATTTAAGTATTCACACACTCATATTGATGGAAGATTTACCATGGGCAAAGATGGCACCACCGGCAAATACGATACAGGCCCAACAGGTTATACTCCTGCCGTTGTATCTGATGAATTTCTACTACCGCACAATACAAGCATTACATCTGTAGTTCGCAGAATGAAGTGCAGGAGATTGACTACAGGGCTTCTATCGCCACATGTAGTGCCGCCGGTAAAGGGATGGAAAGAATGGTACGCTAATTACATCGGCAAATCCTGTAAAGGCAGAAAATGCCCACACTACGGGACTCACATGCTTGAAGTAAATGGATCTCTCCTTTGTCCTTTGCATCATCTGAAAGGAGATATTGAAACGGAAACTATAATCGCATTTTAATCTTTTTTCTATCACTTTCTTAATATTTTTTAGTACCTTTACTTCATAATATCATAAACACAATGAGAACCAAAAAAAACACAGCAACTACCCACCAGCCTGATCTGTCTAACCTATGTACTATCTCACAGTATGTAGCACGCCGTAATGCCAATAACCTCGGAGGTAAGAAACTATATGAGCCAAAAGTAAGGCAACTTATAGCAGATGGGATCATTAAAACTATTGAAATTGCCGGAAAGAAATTCATTGACTGGAAAAACGACGGGGATTTGGAAATAGATGGCCCTGTAGTGTCTATACAGCGTGTAGCAGCACAGAAAGAACGCAGGGAAGATAACAAGGTAGCAAAGGCACTCAACAGGCTTGCCGATGTTATAGGTAATGTTGCACCGGCCAGGCCAATACAGCAGCAGTAAGAAAAAACATCTTTTCACTTAACAACAAATATCATGACAACCAACCTCCTCGCGCTTGCGCAACACAAAATTTACCTGCAATCCCGCATAGCCTTGCTGGTGCAGAAACATGCAGACTACAAAGCCAAAGAAACCGAAACAGAAGAAGGAGATCACAAGTTGGCCCTCAATTCATCAGCAGCCTGTATATGGGATGCTAAATGTGAAATGGAGCAAGCATTGGATAACCTGGCTATAGCAGAACAGAAAGCCTATCCATTCACACCTCTATCCTGCACATTATACGAGTATTCCGGGCCTTGTATGAAGATACAGCTGCCAGATGGAACAAAGGTGGATATTTCCCTGCCAGATGGCAATCACGGTTCTTTCTTTGAACAACTGGATAAGTTGCTTACTACTGGGACTTCTATGGTGTTTGGATATAATGCTGAATATCGGGATGCCGCCGAGAAAAAAAAAGGCGCCACCTTTCAAATGCACTACCCGAAAGAACCTACTTCTTTCTCTAAAGAAATGGAGGATCAGGTAATTCAAGAATTTAAAAAAGATGAGGCTAATGTGTTTGATCTATTAGCTAATGTAACGAAGCCGCAAACTGTACACATAAGCGATGAAGCGAACAATAGGGTGTATAATAACTACCCATCTTTGTACCCAGCCAAATCTTTTGCTCCTACCCCTACAGATGTATCTAAGGCTATAGTAGAGCCAGCCAAGGAATCATTTGATGATAAGTTTTCAACCACTAAACTCGAAAATGGCACTACAATACACATGCGGAAAAATGAAGCACTTAGCCCAGATCCTAATGAACCGAAATCTACGGGCTTTATTGTTGAACCAGACGAAAGCAACTCAAACATAGGCCATGAAGATTAAACCCATAGCGATCACTTCTCGGATGAAATACTCGGATGAATACATAGATTTCCGGTATGTCAATTATACTTATTATTGGAATGTGGCTCACAAATTTGGAGTTAGGCCGCAGTATAATCTGCATTCAGATACCAACCTATCAGATGAAGAGGCTATACAGCAAATAATAGCACTGAATGAAGCGCCGGGCAATGTAACCGAATATGATGTGTTCCTTAAAATAGAAAACAATAAAGTCGTATTTAATCATCCAGACAATCTTATATGGCCATTAAGGGCGCAGGTAGATAAATTGCCGTTGTATAACTATAACGTGAATAACCCTACGTATGAATACCTTATTTTCCCATACGGGATTAAAGTCGATGATACAGGTATTTTGTACAGGTCAGACACATTACTTACTGATGCCGAGGCTGTTGTAAAAATGAATGCCGAGTATTATCCGGGTTTTAGCTTTTTGCACCAAACTTTTTCTGTACTTGCTAAATATAAAAATGGCCATGCTATCTAAACCAGTTTCCTTCGCGCCCTTACCGGCAAATGACACTACTTTCCTTACTCCCGATCAACTCGCGGTGTACCAATCTCTTATACCTCACTATCGTGAAAGATGCAGGGCTTTACCAGCTTCAAGATTTTTG
>Ga0316221_1004289_pt1 | contig 10977 bp, 33 predicted proteins | sample TBH18007metaG_FD_206003 | JGI IMG/M metagenome (GOLD analysis project Ga0316221, IMG submission 206003) | Freshwater microbial communities from Trout Bog Lake, Wisconsin, USA - TBH18007 | ecosystem: Environmental > Aquatic > Freshwater > Lake > Hypolimnion/Profundal zone | place: USA: Wisconsin... | reverse complement strand
CGCTTATGGCTGTAGCACTCACGCTCACCCATATTGCCGTCATTCAACTCACCGAGCTTGCCTTCAAAGTTGCCAGCGTGGGAGAGTGGGCGTGAACCCATTGCATCCATTTTGCCCATGCCAACTCCGCCATTTAGCTTGACTTTGCGCTCTCCGCTCATGTCAGCTTTAGCTGCTCCAGCAGGTGCTTTTGCGCCAGTTGTTGAAGGTACACCTTTCATGCTATCCATTTTGCCCATGATTTATCCTTTAAGATGGGGTTAATACACTACGAATAATAATACTATTTTACGATTTTTCAAGTAATTTTACTAGATTTATAGCGCCTTCAATGTCATGTATTCGAGCTACTGTTGAGCCTTGCCAATTTAACATAAAGGCTTGTTGGGCAGCAGTAAATTTAGCTTTTTCACCTGATTTTATTTCGACCAAAGCTGTTTTTGAATTTTTGCCAACAACCAAGTCGGGAAAACCCCCAGCAATCCTAGACGTATCGAACACAGAGCAACCAAGATCACGCAAAGTCTTAACAATAAGCGAATGATTAGCATCAACTCTTTTAGCATAAGTCATTGAAATGTAATAAATATCGAGTTAGTATCTAAACACTTTACACCAATTAGGGGCAAAAATGTCAGGTTATTACCTTACAGATGACGAATGGGTCGCATCTTGGAACAAGATTGGAAGTCCTCAAAAGTTTGCTAAAGAACATAAAATAAACATTCGTTCTGTTTATAACCGCAGAAGATCAATAGAAACTAGACTTGGTATTGAATTACCTAGTTTTAATGATATGCGTCTTGATACTGCAAAAAAGATAGAACAAACTGAAGGGCATACAAGAAGGGGGTTTGATCTTGAAAAAGGTAGGGTTATTGTTTTTAGCGATGCTCATTTTTGGCCTGATAACACCACTACTGCTTTTAAAGCTCTTATTGAAAGCATTAAAGAATATAAGCCTACTGCTATTATTTGTAATGGTGATGCTTTTGATGGCGCCGGTATCAGTCGGCATCCTAGGATGGATTTTGATAAATTACCTACTGTCAAAGAAGAACTTGAGGCTTGTCAACATTATTTAGGTGAAATTGAAAAGGTAGGCAAAGGTGCAAAATTATTCTGGCCGCTTGGGAATCACGATATGCGTTTTACTAGCAATGTGGTTAACTTTCTTCCTGCTTTTGAAGGCGTGCCTGGCACTTCTTTAAAAGAATATTTTCCATTGTGGCAGCCATGTTGGTCAGTATGGATTAATGAAGATACTTGTATTAAACATCGTTGGAAAGGTGGCTGGACTGGCGGCAGAAACAATGCTGTCAACTCAGGTGTCAATATGATTACTGGCCATACCCACGTTTTATCAAGTATTCCTTACAATGACTATAACGGAACTCGCTATGGCGTGCAAACAGGAACTTTGGCGGATCCTAATGGACCACAATTTAATTACACAGAGGACACACCTAAAGATTGGAATAGCGGATTTGTTATGTTGACGTTTGAACGCAGCAAATTATTACAACCTGAAATGGTGCGTGTATGGGGTGAAGATGAAGTTGAGTTCAGAGGTAAAATTTACTCTGTATGAAATTAACCCCTGCCATATTACGCAATCTTTACAGCGCAATGGTATGTTGCGAACCATATTGCAAATGGTCTATGCCTTTACCTGAACAAGTGAAGTTTATTGTGGATGCTGATCCTGAAGCAATGGGAACTTATTTGCACGATGACGGAGATTGGGAGCATATCGTCACAATATCAGAAGCTCGCTGTGGGCACCTATATACCGTAATGACAACGCTATGCCACGAAATGATCCACATGAGTAGAGCAAATACAGTTACTCATGCTTGGACTAAACACGATGCAACTTTTAAACGTAGAGCAAAACGAGTCGCTACTGAGTTGGGTTTTGATCCATTAGAGCTTTAACTTTTTCAAGCAATTCTTCTTCGGTGATAGAATACTCTCGCTCAAAGCGTTTGCGACCCATTCCGTGAATACTGGTATTTGATCCTCGATGGTGGTATGGACATAAGGGGATAACAGGGGCATCACCTCTACGACCAGCTCGTCTAATGTGATGGATCTCTGCTGGAGTGCCTTCATTGCCTTGCGTGTAGCAGAGGATGCAGCCCAATCTCGCCAAAGCATCATAATGTTTTTTTTCTGCTTTAGTGGACACTTTTACTGCTAGTCCAATCTTCTAGTTCTTGCGCTGATTCTGTTATAGAACAAGCAATTAAATACGCTTGTGAATATTTACCTTTAAGTACCGCTTCGTGATAGTGTTTGATGAATGAGTTAAGTTTAAGAATAATGTCTGCATAATCGTTCATCGTGTAGCTCTTTCTAGTTGTCTGTTGTTTGCTTGCTCTGTGCGCCATGTTTCCCAACGCATTTCAGCAGCTCTAAGCTGCCATTTTAATGTTTCTACTGTTTCTGTGGCGACTCCAATGCCCTTACATAGCTCTTGGTATTCAGGGCTACGATATGCTTCCATTTCTTTGGCTGCCATAGTGGATTGATCCGCTTGCGCCATCTTGATTGCCTTAAGAGAATGTTTATAGGCTTCAAGCTCTGCAAGTTGACCTTTGGCTTTCGCATATTCAGGAGCTTTTTTAAAGATAAATTCAATCGCCAAGCTTGGATCGTATTCTGTTTCGTATTCATAATCTTTCATTTTAATACCATCCCATAGTTGTTTATACCTTCTGGCACTACAATATTTTTTTTCTTGACAAGCATATTTTTTTGAAACACATCAAAATCTACTCTGTGATGCCAACGACCATATCTAAAAACTAAACTAGCTAAATCAGGATGTCTATCAACAAGCATTTGTGACTTTACTTTTGTCCCATCTTTTTGATAGTCCTCTGTATTGCCACCTTTCATTTTTTGTGTTCCTGTTTTGTTTTGCAAGAACGCATTAAATAAAACGGTACACCAGCCAGCTTGCAGTATTCGGATAGATAAGTCCACATCTTCGTTGTAACGCAGCTCCCAACGTATGTTTAAATCGTTTCTAATCAATATGCAAGAGAAGATGCGTGTGTTTAATCTAAATGGTGGCATTTCTTCACGATCAGGGGCAAAAAAACGATATTGAAAACCAGCTTGACCTATGTTTTCGTAACGATCACAAAAATCTTCAGCAGCTCTAAATATGGCGCCCGATTTACAAGGCGTTCTGTAATTGTGATTTAAACGAGCAAATCCATCAATATTGTCATCAAGAATCCAATGAAACGCATGACCTTCTGATATTGCGTGTTCCCAACACCAATTTCTTGCTGGTATACCACCTAAACCAAGATTTGAAAATGGCAATACAAGAATTTTATTAGGATCAATTACAGCAGCATATTCATCATATTCTTGTGGTTCAATAACAATACGATACGCTACATTTATTTTTTCTAATGCTTTAGAAGTCATACGTGTATCTGCACGACCTTTAGAAATAATGTAAATAGGATATTTAGGTTTCATCAACATAAACACCTCTTTCACGTTTATCTGCGTTTGTGAACAACACGCTTTTTGTATTAAAACTTATACGTTTTCCTACAATTTCACTGAACGTATTTATATCTTCTACGCTTAAAAAGTTAACTGTGACAGAAAAAATAGGTTTCATATCAAGCTGCACAAATTCAGGCATATCTTGCCATTCTTTGCGCCAATCAAATTCTTCAAATCCAAATAAATCTGTCATTTGAGCGCCATCCATAAACCTACTTGGCTAAAAGAATATCCTAGCCAAATAATTGCATTTGAAAATGAGCCTTTGCGTAACTGCAAAACACCAACCATTAAATATCCAAGGCCTGTTGCAGCAATGATTGTTCTTTCCAACATTTGTATTCCCCCTTATTGCCTAGTTTAAATTGCTTGTAAAAATCGTCAAGTAATTTTTGATTCCAAGTGTATTTTTGCAAATATGTTCTAAATTTTTGCAATCCCCATTCATTTCTCCATTTACATAATTGTCTAACAGCGCATCTATGGCGTTCTAGCTCTAAGTTCTCGCTGCTTAATGACATAATCCTTCATTTCGTAATAGCTGTTGAAACGTGCTAATTTTGGGTCTTTACCACACTCAGCTCTATACGCTTCTTCAATTTGTTCGTTGGTTATTAAAGGATTTTGCTTTTGTCTAATAACTTGATTTTCAATCCATTCAGCTTTAAAACTACGCCAACCTCTTTCACAGCACATAGTCAACGCAGCTTCTAAAGTTATTTTAGCTTTTTCTGACTCACGAATTAAGCCTTTCATAGCTGTTTCTGTGATAGGTGCTTTCAGTCTATCTCTTAATTTTTTGAAATCTTTCCATACAGACTCATTTACACCTTCAGGTGTATATATATGGTTCTTGGTTAATGGTTCTTGGTTCTTGGTTGGTTGCACGGTCGTTGAACGCTTGTTTAACCGAGCTTGAACTGATGCTTTGCCTGCTTTACTGGCTTGACTTTGACGGCTGTGATAACGCTCAATTTCTTCATCAGCTCGCTTGTTATGCCAGCAATTATCTTGCTCAAAAGTAAAAAATTCAGAAAGTAAATTGTCAACAATTTGAACATCCGCTCTAATCCGTCGAGCTACTGTTGAACTGTCGTTGAACGGCTGTTCAGTTTGAAAATACATATCAATCATTCTTCGATATGCTAAATCTTCTTCGTCTGTTAAATGATTCGTATGGCTCAAATAATCGCCAATATGAAATGGATAAAAATTCATTACTCCCCCGTTAGCCCTACTTTTGTTGTTTTTTTACAACGGACTTCTTAGACTTTAAAACGTCTGAAGAATTGTATAACTTACCTGTCTTTTCAGTCATTATTGCTTCAATAAGCGTTACTTTTAGACCTTGCTGAACAAGAAAATGCAGACCTTCTTTGTCATAGTAAATATGAACATCTGCTGATCCATCTTTGTTTTCTTTAATTTTTTTGACTATAACTTCCATTAGTGCGTTCCTGAGAAAGCTAATGGTCCTAATGCGTTTAAAAGCTGTCTATGAGCTTCTACTTCTTTGCTCAAAAAAGCTATGCGTTCTTGTAAAACTTTAATCTCAAGATCAGCTTGTTTTAGCATATCTACTAACATATCTTCTCTAGTCATTTTAACTCCGGCCAAATTAAATGCCACGAATTAGGAAAAATGTCCTTACGTGTGATTAAACCATGCGACTCTTTTTCAAGAGTAGCCCCTAAAAACGCAAATTGTGATGCTGGAATGTTGTTTTTGCGCCATTGAGATACAGCATTAGGAGTTACACCAGTCAATTTTGCTACTTTTGTAGTTCCCCCAAGCAGATCAATTATTGCGGAATCTGTGATTTTTAGCTTCATGTAAACGATCTTACATCGTATGTATTTATTTTGCAAATACTTGTTGACAAGGTATGAATTTTGCTTAACAATCAAGTTATAGCAAATTCGCTATGTCATTTAAGGGGATTTTAAATGGATGAGTTGTATCAAGTTATGACCGAAATGGAGCAACGCTTGGAAATAGCGTTAGACAACATGGAATTTGACACAGAATTGTCGCAAGACGATGTGGATGTTATTCGTGCAGCTTGTGGAAAGCCAAACAACAAGCGCAATAATCTATTGCAATCCGTGTTTGAAGATTTTGGTAATGTCTTTGGAGGTTCTAATGTCTAAATTTTTAGAGCTTCGCAAGATCAATGTCAACGACCATACCGAACGCAAAGGTCGTTTTACTTATCTTTCTTGGGCGTGGGCCACCGATCAATTACTTCAAGCGGATCCTACAGCAAGTTGGGATTACAAATTATTCCAACAACCTGATGGGTCTTTGTTGCCTTATTGCGCTATTGGCGATACAGGCATGGTGTTTTGCACAGTTCATGCTTTTGGTAAAGCTATGACTTCTCAATTACCAATCATCAACAATATGAATAAACCAATTGCCAATCCTAATGCAATGGATGTCAATACAGCTATGCAACGCTGTTTAGTCAAAGCGATTGCCTTGCATGGCATTGGTTTGTATATCTACGCTGGCGAGGATTTGCCAGAAGATGAAGCACCAAAACAAGTGAAGTCTAGTCAAACAATGAAATCTGTAGCAGAAGATATTTTATAAGGGGAAACACATGGCATATCAACCAAAAGAAGGATCAGGAAGTTTGTTTAAAAATGAGCGTAAAGCTACAGACAATCATCCTGACTTTACTGGATCAATAATGGTGCAAGGCAAAGAACATTATTTATCTGCTTGGACCAAAACATCCGCTAAAGGATCAAAGTTTCTTAGCGTATCAATCGGCAAAGAAAAAATCCCACAAGGATTTAAACCAGCAGGATCAGACGAACTACCAAAAGATGATCCGTTTATAGACGATAGCACCCCGTTCTAAAGGAGAACATCATGCAGAATCAAATTAAAAGTCTTATCAACGAAAGTTCAAAATTAAGTTGGCAACCAGTTGGTGTAGATGAAGAACAACCATTGATCAGTTTTAAACCAGAAGATTTGTTGTTTGTTATTAAAGCGGTTCTGCACGTTGCTGCTGATATGTGCGAAAACTACTATGATTCAGAGCGTATTCTGAATTATGCAAAAGGAATTAAATGACTTGCCGAGTATGTAAGTTTTTTGTATTTAACCAAAACGATATGATGGGGGCTTGCAAACTCAATCCTGTCGTGGTTAATAAATTGCCACAAGATTGGTGCGGTCAAGAAATACCTACAGAGTATGAAGCTCAAGTTATTCCACCTCATACAGTAGAAGTAGGGCTTGAATCTGCACCTATACAAGTTGTATATGATATAAACACGGATGAAGTAAAACCAAAACGGGGAAAAAAGAAAAATGCAGGAAATCAAGAGTGAAGCAGGTCATTGGTATGACAAAAACGGCAAACCCTTCTATCAAATTGAAAGATCAGATGGAAAAGGTATGCGAAACACCACTTTGCGAGATGCAAAAAAGCTGGGCCTTTTACCGAGCGTTACTACCATTTTGTCGGTGGCGGCAAAACCTGGACTCCAGAATTGGCTTCAGCAGCAGGCTATCCTTGCAGCCTTAACGCTACCACGCAAAGAAGATGAATCTGAAGAAGATTATCTTGAACGAGTTTTAAGCGACTCAAAAGCTCAAGGAAGACAAGCTGCGGATCGTGGAACTCAAATCCATGGTGTTTTAGAGTCATTTTTTGACAATGTATTGCTACCTGAAGTTCCAGAATACTGTAGGAACGCTGAAAACGCTCTCCAAGCCGCTTTTGGCGCCCGCTTATGGCTACCAGAGCAATCTTTTGGGCATGAGCTAGGATACGGTGGAAAATGCGATTTACACGCTAAAGCAGACAAAGTTAAAGGTATCGCTGGTGCAGTCGTGGATTTCAAGACAAAAGAAGGTCCTTTGGATAAACTCGTACCTTATGACGATCATATCATGCAGATGGCAGCCTACAGAGAGGGTCTAGGTTTAGAAAATGCTCGTTGCGCTATTCTTTTTGTGAATGGCACAACTAATGAAGTCAAGCTCTGTGAAATATCTGAAGAAGATTTGCAAAAAGGATTAAAGTCATTCTTTCATCTTTTGCGTTACTATCAGATTAAATCAGGTCTATAATAATCTTGGGGCTGGTTGGTGATCCCCCGCCAAAATTCCTTCCGTGAGGTCCAGCCCCACCTTAATGTTGTTTTTACGCAACATTAAAAAAATAGTTTAAATATTTTTAATTTTCTTGATCCAGATCAAGTTTTTTATCCAAAATGTAAGTAAACTGTAATCACTCAATCACGAGTAAACATTTAAGGGGATTTAAATGAAAGCAACTAAACAACAACTTGATGCACAACCAAAGTTTAATAATGAGTCTGAAGATGACCCATATACTTGTTCATGTTGTGGTAAAGTTTTGAAAACAAATAAAGCTGTTTGGCTTGAACTAAGCACAAAAACATCTAAGTATTATTTAAAAGATGTAGTTCCAGAACAAGATAGTCAAGGTTATTTTCCGTTTGGCATTACTTGTGCAAAAAAAGCAGCATTAACTATTTACTAAAAGTTTACGACAGGTCAAACATACTTCAGCTCGACAAGCCGCAGGTGTAAGACTAAGCAGTTTGATCTGTCTTTTTTATAGGGGGATACTATGAAATCAGCATTTTTAGATTGGGCAAAACAAGAGATCGAATATGAAATTCATCAAGAATTTTTGCATGAAGATTCTAATGAGCTTGTATATGTTTGCTATGTTCGTGAACAAGAAGATAACGAATGGCAACGTATTAGTTATGGACATACACCAGAAAAAGCTATTAAGAATGGTATTGATGAATGGAATTATCTTGATACTGTAGGTAGAGGTTAATATGAAAGACGGACATTACATCACTACTGTTATTTTTGGTAATACTGAAATTGAGCTTTATGGATACAACCATGACATCAGTTATGCTTATATTGATGACCATGATGCAACAGAAATGTTTATTAATTTAGATGTATTTAATAAATTGATTGATGCAGCTTACGACAACAGGCCTTGGGCTTAAAGGGGGAATTATGAAAACAGCAATAATTGAGTGGTTGGGTGTAATACTGTTGGGTTTAATTTTGGGCGCCATGTTTGGATGGGGGTTTTAATATGAAATACGCAAAAGATATGTTTGAAGATTGGGTCACTTCAACTTACGAAAGTCCTGATAGTGATATGAAAGAATTTTTAAGAGAAGCGTTTGATGCTGGTTTTGCAGCAGCAGCAATTTTTCTTAAAGAAGCAACAGCTTGTGCAGCTAACGAGTTTTTAGAAACTTACGATGGTTTTGAAAGCGAACATTGAGATGATTGATAAATTAAATATAAATACTGAATTTGAAAGCCCTGATTTTAGCAACTACAAATGTTACAAAATGGGTGGCATCCTTTATGTTCCGCATTACACAAAACCTGGTGTATATGTAGCGCCTTGCATCCGAGTTGAATTACCAACAGGACGTGCAGATTTTCCAGCTCGTTATTTTTATAAACATGAGCTTTTAGCCATGGGCGCAGTTGAAACAAAAGAAAGCCTTTGGAAAACTTATGCGAGAGATGACAAATGAACTCAAAAGAATTGGCAGATTATTTAGAAGCTAATGTAACGCCAGCAGTAGCAATAGCCGGGGACATTACTATGGATAGCATTATTAAAGTCTTGCGTAAGCAACAAGAGGACTTAGAGTATATGCAAGAGCAATTTGATCGTTCTATTGAATTTTTAGCCAAATGCAACGGATGGAGCAAGAACAAGTGAACGCAAATGAACTAGCTGAAGCATTGGATGATTTAGATTTAATTTCTGGATATGAAGTTGTATCTAAAGCCCAAGCCATGCTACGCCAGCAACAAGAAAAGCTGACCAAGTACGAACTGCGCCATGTTGCACAGCGTGACAGAATTGCGATATTAGAAATGCAACATAAACAGCAACAAGCTGAAATAGAGTCATTAAAACTACAGTTACATACAACCCTGACTAATCGTGATTTAAGAACCTATGATGGGATAGTGAAATGAACAATGAACCAGTAGCGTGGATAGATGAAATAAATACTTTTGTGTTAGACAAAGATTACAAACAGTTTCCTAAAAGTTTACAAAATGGAATGATTCCACTTTACACCCATCCAGCAAAGACACTAACAGATGAGGAAATAATGGTGTTATATGAAGAATATATTGAAACTCAATATGCCAGCGAAAGTAATGTTTTAGGGTTTGGCAGAGCAATACTAAGAAAGGCACAAGAGAAATGACTAAATACGACTTTATGGTGTCGGGTGATGCAGAAGATTGGACTGAAGAAGAAAAGCAGTTAGTCATCAAACGGCATGAGCAACGTGAAAAATATCTTAGGAAAAACTGGGAAGGAAAGAAGGTGGAAATTGTCGGTAATTTCTTTGCCATTAAAACAGAAAAGGCACAAGAGAAATGAGCTACGAAAACTTTACTTTACGCATGAGCCGACCAACGCCTAGAACGCTCTCAGAGGCTTTAAAAGACGCTGAGTATGCTACCGCCATCACTAGACCTGAAGAACCCGAATACGACCTCTTATGGGGCTTTTTAGGGGCTTTATTGTTTGTAGCGGTGTTCGGTTATGGCTTCTGGCGGTATGTCAACCTATAAGCCTTTTAGCCAAGATTTACACGATGTATATGATGCGCCTGCTCGTCAGGCTGTATCTACTTGGATGCAGATGAAAAAGGGTTATGAGGTTCGGGAAAACCCTAATCGCTATGGAGTTGACTTAATCTGCTTTCGATCAGGTTCTCCAGTTGGTGCGCTTGAGGTAGAAGTTCGTCAATTAGGTTTTGACCAACATCGTAGTATTCACGTAGCGCAGCGCAAAGAAAAGCTATTTCAGGTAAATCTGCCTGTTTTATTTTTTGCACTAACTCAGGACTTACATCGTGCTTATTACCTGAAAGCAGACTTGATAAAAGGTTGCCCATTGGTAGAAGTCCATAATCGTTATGTTGGCAAAGGGGAAATGTTTTACGATGTCCCGATTACCATGTTCAAAATCGCTAACCTTACGGATGTATTTTAATATTTCCGCATATTGGGCAATGGTGCTTCTTTTTGGCTTGATCCATGCTCAACGTGGTGAGCTTTTTCCATAGGCAAAGCAATATGTTTATCCAACTTACGCTCAAGACGTTCTACTTCCTTCTCGATGCGATGAGGGGATTCTTTTACGTAATGGCCTTTTGGGGACTCGTGTGTTTTACCTTCGATTTTGAAGTTGGTCATAGTGTTTCTCCGATCATATTTAATGCGTTAAATTTTACATCTTCTACTCTTTTTAACCATCCTTTGCCAAAAGTGCCAAAGGTAGGTAATGATTCATAAAAGCTAGTCTTGCGATCACTATACGCTTGGACTACGTCTTTAGGGTCTTTTTGGGCAATCAACTGCATAGTGCGTGGGCCA
>Ga0316221_1004273_pt1 | contig 11009 bp, 6 predicted proteins | sample TBH18007metaG_FD_206003 | JGI IMG/M metagenome (GOLD analysis project Ga0316221, IMG submission 206003) | Freshwater microbial communities from Trout Bog Lake, Wisconsin, USA - TBH18007 | ecosystem: Environmental > Aquatic > Freshwater > Lake > Hypolimnion/Profundal zone | place: USA: Wisconsin... | reverse complement strand
TCTACAACCGCGCCTGGCGGCTGGAAAAGCTAGGCGGGCGCACACCCGACGAGGCCCGCCAAGCCTGGGTTACCGGGCAGGCAGCGTGATGCTAATCTCTGGTCTAAACAATCGGGCGCGGTACACTGGGAGATCAGGTTCAGGGTGGCTGCGGCGAAATGGGAGTCCCGGACAGGGTTGCGGCCGATCAGGGCGATCAACCCGATGGGCTGTCCGTTCGTGCCCCAGAGGGTGGTGGCGAGGTAGCTCTCTGCATTCATGTCCTGGAGCACCTGGTCCTTGGGGAACTGATGGCGGACACCCCGCGGGAAGCAGCAGACCGTCTTCCCCACGGCCGCCCCGCAGGGGGTGTCCTTGAGCGTGTAGCGGACGTTGTCCTCGAATTGGCCATCGAACCAGACGGCCAGGGTCATCGCTTCGAGCGCATCCCCCACCAGGCGATCGATGCAGACGTAGTCCATGCCCAGATGCCCGGCCAGGAATCTGGCCATGGACTTGAAGATGTCCTCGCCGGTGCTCAGCCAATGGCCCTGGGCCAGGAACGAATGGGCCTGCTCCAATCGCACCTTTTCGGTGGTATCCACCATCGTGCCGATGATGCCGGTCACCTGGCCCAGGTCATCCAATTCCGGAACGATCCGAGTCTGGACCCACACGTTCTGCCCATCGGCCCGGACCAGGCGGAATTCCGTGACCGCGCTGTCCTTCGTCTGAAGGATCTGGCCGAATACCCGCTGGGCTTCATCCCGATCCTCAGGATGGATGAATTCCTCAAACCGGGGCGCGCCCCCGTCAAAACCGTGGAGGCCGGTTATCCCATACCATTGTTCATTGGCATAAACGTGATTGCCCTTGGCATCCAGGTGGAAGATCCCGACCGGGACGGCCTCGGTCAATTCCCGGTATTGACGCTCGCTGCGGGTCAGGTCCCGGGTCCGGACCTGGATCTCGCTCTCCAGGGATTCGAAGAACGTCGCGTTCCGCAGCACCAGGGCCACGACCGGGGAAAGCATCGCCAGGGTCTGGACGGTATCCGCCGATCGGATCGTTTCCAGGAGATCGATCGCCCAGAGGCAGCCGACGGCATCATTCCCCAGCATGAGCGGGACGGCGATGGCCGTCTGGACTCCCAGGTCCTGGAGGGCACGGGCGGATTCCATGGATGGATCTTCAGCCTGGAGGAGGGTGGCGGTGCTGAGGTGGCGGCCGGCGGAGATCAGTTCACGAAGGGATCCCATCCGTTCCCAATGGCGGAACCGGTCGGGGTGGATGGCGATGATCCTTTCCGGCTCGAAGCCGGGCATATCCTGGTACTGGACCAGGGCCACGATCCGGGCCCCGAAGAACTCGCGCAGTTGCCGCGTGAGGTAGGACCCCATGCCGCCGGGATTCTCCGCGAAGGCCAGGAGGTCCCTCAGGATGTCCAGGACCACAAACTGATTGGCCGGCGCATCCTGGTTGGGCGTGAGGGCACCATCATTCATGGCCGGAGACCCTCGTGATGGCCGCCTTCAGACTCGCCTGGAGATGGTCCAGGGACGTGGGCAGGATTTCCAATGGGAGCCCCGAATACGCCGCGATCTCGTCCAGTTCGGCCTGGGGGACCGGGACCAGGCCCGTATCCAGGTAGACCAGGCGCGTGTGCATCTCCTGCATGAAGGTCCGGGCATTGATACCCTCCAGCCCAAGGGAGTCCTTGAACACCCGCTTCCAGTGCACGGCCCATTCGGGGAGCAGGAAGAAAGCCCCCTCCTTGCGCATGGCCCGGTAGGCTTCCCGGCCCAGCAGGATTTCGCAGCAGTTGATGCCCTGGGTCCGGGACACCGCCTCCCCACCGCCAAGATCCTCCATCCGGGGGCAGCAATCGCCATAGGCGAGGACAATCCTCCGGCCCTCCCGGTGGGCACCCTCCAGGCTCACCTCGAGCCTTTCCTCCAGGCGGGCAGGTTCCAGATGGAGCATGGAACCCAGGAATCGGCAGGGCACGTCCCAAGCCTTGACCTGGATCAGATGCTGGATCTCCCGCTGGAAGATCGAGCAGGCGATGCACACGACCGGGGGATCCGCCTGGGTCATGGGGGCACCAGCCGGGAATTGCGATCCGTTCCGCTCAAGGCCGCTCCGCGTGCGCCGTGCCGGCGGTAAAGGCAAGCGACCGGTTCCACAAGTCCTCGAACAGGACCACGGCGTTGAGTGCGCTGGCAGCCGTACCGTCCCCGCCATACGCTTCCACCAGTTCGGGCCGGAGCTTGAAGACGGCTCCCCCGACCGCCAGTTGAACCCGCCCCGTGAGGCCCCTCCGTTCGATCTCATCCCGGAGCGCCTGGATGTTCTTGGCCGTGGTGTACATCATCGCGGAAGCGCCGATGACCCGGGCCCCCACGGCTTCGGCCTTGTTCAGGAATTCCCGGGGGCTGACGTCAACGCCCAGGTCGTGGACTTCCCACCCGGAGAACCGGAGGAAGGCCGTGATCATCCGTCGACCGAGGGGATGGTAGTCGTCCTGGACGTTCCCGATGACGACCGGCCCCTTGGTGGCCGGAGCTTCCGCATGGGAACGCTGCCGCTCCTCAAGGACCTTGGCGAGGATGTCCTCGGCGATTTTGGACGCGACATAGCCCTGGGCCAGGGAACTCTCCCCGCCTGAATTGGCCCACAGTTCACCGAAGGTCTCCAGGGCCGGAGTCAATAAGTGAAGCACGGCCGATTCATAGCTGGAATCGGCAGCCCAGGCATCCACGATCCGGTTGGCGCCTGCCCGGTCCGCAAGCCTGATGGCCCTGATGATCCCTTCGATCTGGGGATCGTCCATACCGCACCTCAAAGGGGGGCCCATCCTGGAATGGGATGCACCACGATACCAAAAACCAGGGTTCCCGAAAGCTAATCCTTCCCGGACCGGATGTCCCGGGGCACCCTGCAAACGCGTGTCTTCACACCGGATCTGGAACCGCCGCCGGACCTTGGCGGGGCGGAAACAGGAGGCTCACCGTCGTCCCTTGCCCGGGTTCGCTCCGGATCTCAACCTGCCCCCCGTGGGCCTTCACGATCGTGTAGGCGAGGGACAATCCGAGCCCCGCGCCCTGATCCTTCGTTGTATAAAACGGATCGAAAGCCCGGTCCCGGACTTCCCGGGTCATGCCGGCGCCGTTGTCCTCCACCCGGGCTTCAACCCATCCGTCCGGCCGATTGCAGGTGCGGAGCACCAGCCGGCCGTCCTTTCCCATGGCTTCCAGGGCATTGTTGCAGAGGTTCGTGACCGCATGGCCCAGCGCGCTGGCGTCCCCATGGATGGCGCGGAGATCGGGGGCCAGCTGCAGCTCGATCGCCGCCGGAGCCGGGTCCGCCTTCCCCAGGAGTCCGGCCTGCTCGCGCAGGATTCCGTTCAAGTCCAGTTCCCGGTTTTCAGCGGGGCTCTGGCGGGTGAAATGCAGAAGTTCCTGGACCATCTTCCCGCCCCGGACGGCAGCCTTGGCGATCAGGTCGAAGGCCCGGTGCACCGGGCTGCCTTGGGGCTGGAGGGTCAGGTTGGAGGAAGCCACGCCGAGGATGGCCGCCAGGACATTGTTCATGTTGTGCGCCACGCCCCCCGCGAGGTTGCCCAGGCCCTCGAGGCGGCGGGCATGGTTGAGCTGTTCCTGAAGCCGACCCCGCTCCTCCTCGGCCCGGATCCGGCCGGTGACGTCCAGGAACGACCAGACCCGTCCGATGACCTTCTGGTCCAGCACCAAGGGCCTGGAGTAGCGCTCGATGGTGCGCCCGTCCCGGAAGATGATGGTGTCGGCTTCCTCGCGATCCGACCCATACAGCGATTCGACCTTGGCCAGGAACTCCGCGGGATCGGCCAACCGGCCGAGTGCGAATTCCAGGAGCTGCTCGTCACTCTTCCGCTCGATGAGTTCCTGGGGGATCTCCCATATCTCCGCGAACTTCCGGTTGACGTGAAGGACCTGGCGGCCATCATCGATGGCGAGGATCCCGGCGGCCGCGGAGGCCAGGATCGCCTGCATGTTGGCCTCGCTCCGCCGCAGGGCACCTTCGGCCCGGCGGCGCTCGGTGATGTCCCGGATCACGCCGATGGCCTGATGGGGGCCTCCATCCAGGCCGTTCTTCGGGGTGGCCGTGACCAGCAGGGTCCGTTCGGTCCCATCGCTTTCCCGCCGGATCTCAAGTTCGTAGGTGCTGTTCATGCCCTCGGCCCGCTGCGCGGATTGCTTTCGGAGCAGGGACCGCTGATCCTCGGGGAGGAATTCCAGCAGGCTCCGCCCCTTCAGGGTTCCCTCGGGAGTGCCGAAAATCTCCTCGGCGACCCGGTTCACCAGCACGAACCGCTCTTCGGCATCCACCACCGCGAGGCCTTCTCCTTGACGTTCCAGAATTTCCCGGAACAAGGCCTCGGAATCATGGAGGGCCTTCTGGGACTTGGCCCGGTCCTCCTCCCGGTTCGCCTGCAGTTTCCGGGCGGCCAATACGCCCATAAGCCCGATCGCCCAGAAGGTCAGCGTGCCGAGCGCCGTGGTGAGGTTGTGGATGTCGCCGAACATTCCGAGGTGCCGCCGAATGGGGACCACGAGGCTGATGCCGCCGAGCAGTTCCCCCTGCCGGACCCCGCGCCCGGGGTGGCAGGCCATGCAAGCCGGCGCGGCCACCAGGGGCTTCATGAACCGTAATCGCGATCCTCCCTCGCCATCCTCGATTTCCCAGAACTCCCTGGCTCCGGACTGGAAGGCATGGAAGGCCTTCTGTTCCCATGGGTCCGGGACCCGTTCCATCCGGGTCGGCTGAAGGCTGGTGAGGTGGCCCTGGAAACCCGTGTTTTCCAGATTCCCATCCAGGAATATGCGATTCCCATGGGGAGTCGGCCCTTCATCCTCCCGATTCGGCCCCCGCATTTTGATTGTTGAATCATTCCCATGGGGACCGTCCGGGGAGAACGCGGGGCCGCTCCGCGGCTCGGGGTTCACCATGCGGGCCAGGCGATTCAATTCAAAGCGGTCGCGGGCGATGTTCAGCGCGGCCTCCCGTGTTTCCCGGCCTGAAAGGACGAACCCAAGCGCAAGGATGCCTCCGACGAACATGGTCCAGAGGGCCGCCAGGACCAGGTACCAGGCATTTCCCCGGGCGATCTTCAATCGAATCGCAATCCAATTAATCATTTGTTTACCCATTGAAAAAAACCAGCCGGTGAACCTCGCCGGCTCCCGCCAGGCTTGGGCATTTCAGCGTCATTTTTCTAAATTATTCAAGGCGGAAACGTGAATGCGACGTGGACGCCGGAATAAATTAATATTTAGGTCCATAGTATTACGGACACCTTTATCATTAATACAGGAGAGCCATCCTCTTGGAAACCCCCCAATTGCCCCCGTCGCCCGATCCTCCACCCGGCGGGCCGGAAACGGCCGGTTCGCCGGGATGGCGCCAATTGCTGCCGATCCTGCCCCTGGGCGTCCTCACGACCGATGGCGAAGGCCGATGCCTCGATGCCAATCCGGCGGCCTTGGCCATTCTCGCCGTGACCCGGGCGGAACTTCTTGAAGTGCGGGCGGAAGCCTTGTTGGGCGGACCGATCCAGGCGGGCGCCGATGCCGGCGGGACAGCCCCCGGCCCCCGGGTCCGCAGCTGGCGCCGCGGCAACGGTGAGGAGGTCTGGCTGGAGATCGGAAGGGAGTCCTGTCCGGATGGGGGCTCGTTCGTATTCCTGCGCGACATCACCGAAGCGCACACCCACAAGGCGCACCTCGAGCGCATGACGCAACTGTACGCGGCCCTCAGCCAGGTCAATCAGGCCATCGTCTGGTCCGCTTCCCGGGAAGATCTGCTGGATAGAATCTGCGAAGTGATGGTGGAATTCGGAAAATTCAGCATGGCCTGGATCGGCTGGGACAATCCGGTGACCCACGAAGTGAAGGTCGTGAGCAGCTGCGGCGATGCGACCGGCTACCTGGAAGGGATCCAGGTCCGCAGCGACGATTCTCCGCTGGGCCGGGGGGGGACGGGCACCGCCATCCGGACGGGACGTCCGGTCGTGCTCCAGGATTTCCTGGGTTCGGAGGATTCCCGCCCCTGGCACGATCTGGCGGCCAGGTCGAGGATCGCGGCCTCGGCGTCCTTCCCGATCCGCACCGGAGGGCAGGTCGCCGGCGCCCTGATGGTCTACAGCCACGAGAAGGAACTGTTCGGGCCTCATGAGATCGCCCTCCTCGAGGAGGCCGCCGGGGATGTCTCGTTCGCGCTGGATCATCTGGACCTGGACGCCCGGCGCCGGGCGGCGGAGGAATCCCTGCGCGCCAGCCAGGGGCGGCTGGAGCGGGCCGAACGGGTCGCAGCCTTCGGGAACTGGGAGTTCTCGCTGGCGGACGGGATCATGCACGCCTCCCAGGGCGCCCACCTCATCTACGGATTGCGGGAGGAGGGACTGACCTTGGCGGAGGCGCAGGCCAGGGTCCTTCCGGAATTCCGGCCCGCCCTGGACCGGGCCCTCCGCGACCTGATCGCGGAAGGCCGTCCGTATGACGTGGAATTCACCATCCGGCGGGCTGAGGATGGGCAACTGCGCACGATCCATTCCGTGGCGGAGTACGATGCCCCCCGGCGGAGGATCTTCGGGGTCCTCCACGACATCACGGGGCGCAAGCAGATGGAGGATCGGCTCCGGGAAAGCGAATTCTTCTTCAAGGAATCCCAGAGGGCGGCGGCGATCGGGTCCTACCAGGCGGATTTCGTCAAGGGCTTCTGGGTTTCCTCGCCGGTCCTGGATTCCATATTCGGCATTGATGAGACCTACGTCCGCAGCATCCAGGGCTGGGTGGACCTCATCCTGCCCGAGGACCGGGCGATGGTGACGAACCACCTGAATCTGGAGGTTATCGCGGGACATCGGCCCTTCTCGAAACAATACCGGATTACCCGGCCAGCCGATGGCCAGGTCCGCTGGGTCCATGGTCTCGGGGAAGGGACCTTCGATGCCGAAGGCGCCTTTGTCTCCCTGATCGGGACCATCCGGGACATCACCGACCAGAAGGGGGTCGAACAGGAGAATGCCTGGCTCCAGGCACAGATGCTGCAGGCTCAGAAAATGGAGAGCCTGGGAATCCTGGCGGGCGGGGTCGCCCATGATATGAACAATGTCCTTGGCGCGGTTCTGGCTCTGGCCTCGGCCCACCTTACGATCCAGCCCAAGGATGGCCAGACCCGCCAGGCCTTCGAGACCATCCGGGACGCGGCCATGCGCGGGGGGGAGATGGTCAAGAGCCTGCTGAATTTCGCCCGGCAGACGCCCTCCGAGCAACGCCCCCTGGACCTCAACACCCTCATCCGGGAGGAGGCCCGCCTGCTGGAGCGCACCACCCTGGCCAAGGTCCGGGTGCAGGTGGACCTGGCCCCGGATCTGGAGCGGATCAACGGGGATGCGGCGGAGTTGGGGCACGCCTTCATCAACCTCTGCGTCAATGCCGTGGACGCCATGGACGGCTCCGGAGCTCTGAAGATCATCAGCCGGAATGTGGGCCAAGGCGTGGTCGAGGTGCGGGTGGAGGATACCGGTTGCGGGATGACCCGGGAGGTCCTGGACCGCGCCCTGGATCCCTTCTTCACCACCAAGCCGCCGGGGAAGGGCACCGGCCTTGGGCTCTCCCGGGTGTATGCGACCGTCAAGGCCCACAATGGGCATTTGGACATCCAGAGCGAGCCCGGCGAAGGGACCCGCGTCACCCTGCAGTTCCCGGCGGTCGGTGCGGAGTTCCCCGCTGGCCAGGTCAGGCATGCCATGACCGGAAACGCCTCCCAGCCTGCCCTTGCCATCCTCCTGGTGGACGATGACGAATTGGTCCTGAATTCAACCCAGATGCTGGTGGAGATCCTCGGCCATGCGGTCGAGACCGCCACCTGCGGCGAGCAGGCCCTGGCCCTTTTGGCCGGAGGCTTCCGGCCCGATGCCGTGATCCTGGACATGAACATGCCTGGACTGGGCGGCAAGGGGACCCTGCCACGGCTGCGTGCGTTGTTCCCGGAAATCCCCGTTCTCCTCGCAACCGGCCGGGCCAACCAGGAAGCCGTGGACCTCGTGGCGACCCATCCCAAGGCCACCCTTCTGCCGAAGCCGTTCAGCATCGAGGAAGTCCAGGAGCACTTGCGGGCCATCTCCGCATCCTCCGCCGTACCGGGGGGAGGGGCCTGAACCCGCCCACAGCGACTTGGGTTCGCGTGGGCTTCCTTCCGCGGCGCGGATCTCCCCCAGGATGCGTTGCCTTGCCATGAAAATCCCTGCCCCTCACGCCTGCTGGACAAGCTGTCGGAATCTGGTTCGAAGTGCCTCAAAACTGTACGGTTTGGGCAACAAGGTCACCAGGGGAACCGAAGCGGCCAGATCCAGCGCTTCCTGGTCGGCGCGGCCGGTCGAGAGCATGACGGGCACCTGGGGACACAGACCGCGCAGGCGCGGAAGGGTTCCCTTGCCCCCCAGGCCAGGCATGTTCAGGTCAAGGATCACGGCATCGGGCCGGAATCCCTGGGCCAGCAGTTGGAGGGCCGCTTCACCATCCAGGCAGGAGGTGACCGTGTGGCCAAGCGCCTCCACCATCATCCGGGTTGACGTCTGGATCAGCTCGTCATCGTCCACCAGGAGCACCTGGAGCGCGGGCATCTCAACCTCTGGACCCTGGCAGGGGTCCCCTTCCCTGGCTTGAGGGGTCTGGGGCACCGTGGCCGGGAAGGTCATCGTCACCCACGTTCCCCGTCCAGGTTCACTCCGGATCCTCAGGTGCCCTCCGTGGGCATTCACGGTACGGAAGACGAGGGAAAGGCCGAGGCCGGTGCCCTCGCCAGGAGGCTTGGTCGTGAAGAACGGGTCCAGGGCCCGGTCCAGGACGTCCCTGGGCATGCCGCAGCCGTTGTCCTCGACGATGGCTTGTACCTCGTTCAAGCCCAGGTTGCCGGTTCGAAAGATGAGGGTTCCGCCGTCGCTCATCGCGTCCACGGCGTTGACGCAGATGTTCACAAAGGCATGGGTCAGTTCGCTCCCATCCCCAAGGATGGGGTGGAGGTCCGGGGCCAGGTCCATTTCCAGGTGAACTTTGGCCAAGGTGGTGCGTTCCAGGAGGCGGGCCACCTCCAGGAGGAGGGCATTCAGGTTCAGTTGGTGCTTTTCGCCAGGGGCCTTCCGCGAGAAGGCCAGGAGCCTCTTGACCAGATCACTGCCACGCGCTGCCGCGGCACAAATGGTCTCCAGGGATGACTGGACGGGGCTGCCGCCGGGCAGACTGGCCACCTGGGTGGAGGCCAGGGCGAGGATGGCTCCCAGGACATTGTTCATGTCATGGGCAACGCCGCCCGCCAACCGGCCCAGGCTTTCCAGCTTCTGCATCTGCTCGACCTCGGTCTGCAGGCGATGCCGCTCCAGCTCGGCCAGCTTCAACGCGGTGATATCCGTGAGCATGGAGATGAGCATGGTCTCCCCGCCCACCGTGATCAGTTCTGCGGAGAAGAGGCATTGGATGACCTGGCCATTTTTTGCATGCAGATTGAACTCGACTCCCTGAAGGGAGCCCAGATCAGCCAGGACCCTCACCCGTGGTTCACGGTCTTCAGGGAGCACGATCCCCAGGCTGAGGGTGGACTTCCCGATCAGTTCCTCCCGGCTGTAGCCGAGGGCGCGGCAATAGCGATCATTCACCTCCATCAGCGTCCCATCCTCCAGCCGACTCAGTGCGACCAGGATGGGGGCGGATTGGAAGACTTTGGCGAATTTCTCCTCGGAGGCCCGGATGGCTTCCTCCGCCTGCTTGCGTTCGGCAATATCGCGTACGGACACGACCAGGCGGCCTTGGCCATTGATGATCGTCCTGCGCATGTTCACTTCCACCCAGAACAGGCGACCGGATCGGTCCTTCGCCAGCCATTCGAAGACCTGAGGCGGACCCTCGGCAGCCTTGCGCATCCAGCGGAGGGCGTCCTCCGTCGTGTAAGGTGGGACACCACCGCACAGGGCATCAAACGGAAGGGTCCGGAAATCCCCCCGGCTGAAGCCGTACATTTCGGTCGTGCGCCGGTTCACATCCAGGATGGCTCCCGTAGCCAGATCATGGATGAATATGGCGTCGTTGGCGGCATTGAAAATGGCCCGGAACTTCGAATTGGACCGATGGATCTGGTAGGCGGATATGGCAGCCCCCACCGCCAGAAGGAGACCAGCCCATCGGAGCATCCCGAGGAGGTCCAGCTCCGGCCTCGGATTGTAGAGGAAGCCCTTCAAGGAGAATCCAGGGGGCAACATTCCAAGGCTGGCGAAGGTGTCCCCGATCCGCTGCCAGCGTTCGGGATTCATGTACCCCATCTCAATCAGGTCGGGCTGCAGCAGGGGCACCATCTGGTCGGCTTCGAACTGGAGCTGGGCCCGGTTCCACTGCCTCGGATACCGGCTCAGGATCAGGTCCACGATTTCTTCCCTGTGGGCCATGGCGTATTGCCACCCGTGCAGGCTCGCGGCCCGGAAGGCCTTGACCGTCTCCGGATGCGCCTGCAGTTCCTTTTCGTCCGTGAAAAGCGTATCTCCGTAGAAGTCGATCCCTTCAGCCCGGGGGGTGAAAATCTGGTAGGGAAAGCCAACCCGTTCCAGGAAATACGGTTGATCTATGGAGTAGGCCGACATCGCATCAACCCGGCCTTCAATCAGATCCTGGACCCTGAAGGTGTGGGGAACGACCACCATCCGTTCCAGGGGGAGCCCCTTTTTTAGTAGAAACGCGAGAACGTCCGCATCGGCGGCACCGACCATCAGCCTCTTGCCCACCAGGCCATCGAGCGCCGGGCCAGGCTTCTCAAGGTGGACCAGCAGGACCTCCGGGGAATGCTGGAACACCACGCCCAGGGCCACAACGGGCTTGGGTAGAGTCCCAGGTAGTGGTGTAGCAGCCGGTTAGGCAGACAGGTGGCCACCGTTCCCGTATGGTGAGTTTTGCGGACAAACCAAAGGAGCGGAAACGATGGCCAGAGAAAGTGTGGAAGGTCTT
>Ga0316221_1004270_pt1 | contig 11019 bp, 10 predicted proteins | sample TBH18007metaG_FD_206003 | JGI IMG/M metagenome (GOLD analysis project Ga0316221, IMG submission 206003) | Freshwater microbial communities from Trout Bog Lake, Wisconsin, USA - TBH18007 | ecosystem: Environmental > Aquatic > Freshwater > Lake > Hypolimnion/Profundal zone | place: USA: Wisconsin... | reverse complement strand
TAGTAGTGTGAATGGTCCGTTAACAGATCAAACTTATGCTTTTGCAACTGATATGACAACTATATCGGGAAATTTAACAATTGGTGGACAAACGACATTTAGTAATACAGTCACCCAAAATTCTGGATTGCAATTAGGTGCAAATCTCGGTTTAGTTGTTTCAAAAGCAACCGCACCTGCTGCAAATAAATTGGGTTATCAATTGTCAGGGACTTGTGCTGCAACAGCTTCTTTGGTTTCTACAACAGCAGTTCAAATGGGTTCTATTGTTTTGCCGGCGGGAACTTGGATATTAACTGGGACTGGGATTATCAGTTGCTCTACAGGAGGGACATTAACTTTTTATCGAATTACATTTTCGACATCATCAGCGGTAGTCATTTCGTCGGGCACTTTTCAACAAGAAGACGTAAATGTTAATGTATTGGCTTCATATTTTAGTGGAAATACTTTTACAACATACGTTTACGTGTCAATCCCAACAACTTATTATTTAAATGGGAATGCAACGTTCAGCAGCGGGACATTTAATTTTACTTCGAGTTCTTCTATTAAAGCCATACAAATTGCATAGTTGTGAATTTTATTATATATCTATTATATAATGAAAACTGATAAAATTCAGGATTGGTATAAAATCGCCGGTAAACATTCAAAATCGATTAAAAACGATGCAAACTTTAGTAAACATATGATAAAACCTTGTAGTCAAGTAATGATGATCGGGGGAACAGGCAGCGGAAAATCAACCGCACTAATGGAATTCTTACATAGAAAGCAGTCATTTTATAGAATTATTTTATTTACTGGTTCGACAACTGATGAACCATTATATAATGCCATACGCGAGCATATGGACGGTGTTGAATTTATAGATAATGTTGATGAATTACCTGAATTGACCGATATGAACGATGAAGAAAAAGAATACGAAAAACTTATTATTTTTGACGACATTATCAATCTCAAGAAGAAAGACTTACTGAAAATTCAAAAATGGTTTAATTCATCTCGCAAATATGGATATACTGCGATCTGTATGGTCCAAAATTATACTGATGCCCCAATACAAATAAGACGAAATTGTAAATATTTCATATTATTCAAATTAAATGATAACAACACTATTAACCAGATATTAAAAAATCATAATACCAACGGTGATGATAAAGAATATGTGAAATCATTATATTATTACGCAACAGAAACACCAAAGGATTTTTTCACAATCGATTTGACAGAACAAGGTAAGGGTAGATATAGACACAATTTCACAGATATTTTATAATACAATTCCGCTTGTAGTCGGTTAAAAAACAATTCCGCTTGTAGTCGGTTAAAAAACAATTCCGCTTGTAGTCGGTTAAAAAACAATCCTAGAGCTTGGTGCCAATTAATTTGGCAAGTATATTTTCATTCAATTTAGTATTTGATGAAAACATACCACAAAACGTGTTAAATGCATTCATTTGGTTTTTAAAATTCTCGCAAAACTTGATGCATTCGGTTGAATAATAGCCACAACTCGTGCTGTCAATATCTTGTATTTGTCGATTATTATACACATATGGTATAATTTTATATTCAACTTCTTTACTTGGAATTATACCAAAACTATCAAAATATATAGAGCATTTAGGGTCATAAAAAAAAGCCGTCCAATGTGAGCCATCTTTTGTGTGATTTTCCATATTAACAATATACCACCCTATTTTTAATTGAGATGGTAAAACATCTTTGCAATATGAACCATTATATCGGGAATAACGCTTCATCATTTTATCAATTTGAATGTTTGACAAAACATTTGTTTTTAATACACCTTCACGTAATGGCAATAATTTAAAACCTCCACCTCGACTGCACCCTTCACCAACAACCATATCAGGATCAAGTCTTGATAATGCACCACTCTTATGTTCTTCTAATACATCGCCGACCCCAAACGGAATTGGACTTGGAATAATAATCTCGTTCATAGGTCTGGTATTTGTTGCAATATTTAACAAAGAAACGGGGTCATATTGTGTTCTAATTCCGTGCTCGCGTTCTTTTTGTTTGGTATGCAAATATATTGGTTTATTATAAGTTATTATTTTACCATTTGACAAATCGCTTGCCAAAGTTGCACCTAAAGAAGAGCCAATCGTTTCGACTTGTCCATATTTTCGTTCTGCGTTGTCTTGAACTTGTTTTGATATTTGCCATCTTGGTAAATATTGTTCTGTTCCTAAAGCATACGATAAATTTAATAGCCAATCAGCACTTGATGCTGTTCCTCGATGTATGACAATCGTCTTATTATTTTTTGAATTATGATAAACCCTCGCAGTATTTTGTGATATATCTTGGTCTAAAACATACCCATCAATTTCATTTGGGGCGGTATCCATCGATGATTTTAACATTTTTTGAAAAGTAGAAATTGGTAATGCACCTCCAAGCCATTCCGCTTGGGTAATTCTTGTTGATTTTCTTATCATTATATAAACTATATATAATAATAATTTAAGCAACAGTCGGGCAATTTACCATTTATCAATTGACCCGCCTGCTGGAAACATAGCCCCACCCTTGTGTTTCTTCACCAAATGACTACGTAATCCGTGTCTCTTGATCCCAAATCCAGTATAATCATCCAAATATTTTCCTGCCACACCACCAAGAGCATTTCCAATATCACCAAAAACACCCTTACCGTGATGCTGTGGTTTTTTACCATATCCTGACCATCTGCCTATATTGTGTCCCGCTACTTCACCTAGACTAGATCCAATAAGAGAACCTGCTGGAACTGATAATCCAGCCGATGCGGGCGCTAAAAACGAACCTGCCAATCCTCCAGCAACTCCACCTGCCATAGGCAATCCTTTATGTATTAAATTGGATGCAATTGGTCTACCGACGTGATCTGCAAACCAGCCTTTCCCTTTAATTACTTTTCTCTTACCCCGACCATAAGCGGAATTGTTTTTAAGACCAACTCCAGTATAATCATCCAAATACTTTCCAGCAACACCTCCTAGGGCATTACCAATATCACCAAAAACACCCTTGCCGTGATGCTTTACAGCGTGATGCTTTACAGCGTGATGCTTTTTGACACCAGATCCTAAAAATTCTCCACCAGCCTGTCCTAATATTCCACCAATATCGTGGAATAAATGTCCTCCTTCGCCCGTATGAACGTGAGCATTATGCGTTGGCGATAGAACAACCTTTATACCTTTTCCCTTTCCGTGAGCCTTCTTGGCTTTTTCAAATTGCAACGTATCTAACAACACCACAACTTTGGCAGTTTGTTTTGGTTTGATTATAATGGGTTCGCCTTTTTTGACTTTCAATTGTTGAACTCTACTCAAAGGTTCAATTTCGAATGGATGATGTGTTGCCATTTTATAATATCTACAGAGAAAAAAAAAATCAATTTAAATTCGCTAAAGAAGCAATTTCGCTTGTATGAAACAATTCGATTGCAGTCGGGTTCTGTAACCATCCGCCTGCCAGCCGACTGCAATTGTTTCATATAATCGACTGCAAGCGAAATTGCTTAATTTAAATTCGCTAAAGAATGATATTGTGTAATTATATCGTTTTGACCAATTAATCCAAAATTATACATTTTTGTTAGAATTTGTTTTGCGTCACGTAGTAATTTTGGGTTATCATTCCCAGCTTGGATTTCACCAGAGATCAGCTCATATTGATTTTTTAATGCAATAATTGTTGCATCTTTTGTATTATGAATTTTCCGCAGTTTTGCTAGATGAAGCAGTTGATCTAGAATTTGTTTTTCTTGAGGAGATAATTCTTTGATGTCATTTGTTGGATCTCCATTTTGAATTATCTGCGTGATTATCCTAACAAATTTATCGCTCACTTTTATATTTGGAAAACCAGTTATATTTGTTAGATTATGTCTCTTGACAGCTAATGTATTTGAAAAAACCAGCTTGTGCAATAATAAAACGACATCACCAAAACTAGCTTTATCTGGAACGTCTTCGTGTTGTATTCCGTAACCAATTCTGGTCGTCCTCGTCTTCGATTTTCCACGAATGACTTCTTGTCTATTTATTTCATCGATTTGTAACGGAATTATATTTGCACCATATTTAGCAGCAAAAACTGCATTTGATAACATTCTAGCACATATTATAACTCGTTGGGTTGTTCCGAAAATACTTTTAATCTCATCTTCTGTAAATATGGAATGTTTAACTAACTCATCAATTTTTGCAGAGACACGAATATGTCCTACGGCATCTTCCTTATATAACTCCCCATATGTTCCTTGAGCTCCTGTATGGGATATTAATAGTTTATCGTGGTCGTCTCGTAATACCTTGAAATAAATTGATGTATCATTTTTGGTTGCAATAAATGTTTTATGGTCGTCAGTTAGTCTGGTTTTTATGCCAAGCTCATTTGTATGAACTTTTCTATTAGAACCCATTTCTTCTTTTTCTGGTTTAATTGCTTTCCTAGATTTTGCCTCCTCAACATCGAACGGTGCATATTCCATTTCTTGTTCTTCTTTTATTTTTGGTTTTATTGATTTTTCCAACAACCTTGATCTGACGGCCTCCATATCAAATGGTTCTGGTTCTGGTTCCGGAAAATATGAGGGTTCTCTTCGTTTGGGAAAATGTGATCTGGATGTAGTTTCTTCGTGTTCTGGAAAATAATCGTTGTCTAAAATATCATCTGGAAAATCTGCTTCAATTTTTTTTTTTAGGTCAAGTTCCCTAATTCCAGTTACTATTTTGACATTTTCTGCTTCATTTTTAATATCATTAAAAAAATCTATTACAACTGTATAACCAATAAATTTATTGTTTATTCCAAATTTTTTGATATATTTTCTTTTTATTTCGGGCCAATCAATATTTATGAAAAGCTGGTTAGATACATCATCGTATCCGTCTAATCGATTAGCAATTTCATTTATTACTGCATCTTCTTTTATTATTTCTTTCATATTTTTCCTGAATTCTTTTCTAACAAATTGAGTAGCTCTGTCACGTTGTTCTTCACTAGTATCGGCACCTATTGTTTCTTGTAATCTGTCCAAATATTGTTCTTCACTTTCGTGAGGGTATTGGTCAATATTGAATTTTCCAGAATTCAACAAATTGACTTCTTCTTGGTAAGCTTTAATTTTTCCTTTATTTGAATTTACAACTCGTGATTTCTCACCTTCATTTATCATTATTCGTTTACCATTTTCACGTTCATCAAGCTCTACCATCTGCATTTGAGTTTTAAGGTCTGCAATTTCTCGTCTAATTTTTTTAGTATTGTCGTCAATTTCAGTCAACATTTGTCTAAATTCTCTCTTTTTACGAGAAATAATAGGATCAATTCCGGTATGAAAATTTTGTTTTGGTAGTTTATTAATCTCGCCTTCAATTAATTTAATAAATTCGAACCCCTGGGTAATTCTATCTTCTTTAAGTGCAATTTCATTTGCTATAACTTGTTTCATAACATCATTTCTTTCCAATTCAAGTGCTGTTCTAACACGTTCGGGCTGATGATATTCTTCTAGATCGGGAGCCCGGCCTGGAAAATTCAACTGATCTGGATTTTGGAGATTATATTCATCAATTGCATCTTGGTCATTAGGACGAATTGTTTTCACATTACTCGTCATCATATGGCGTCTGGCTTCCACGCCTATTTTTTCATTAATTATGCGGTTTTTCATATCGATCATATCGAGTTTGGTCGTTTCTTTAATAGACATTTTATATTATATCAATATATTTTAAATTATCTCTAAAGCAATTCCGTTTTGCGATCGGGGGGTCGAACTTTGATAACTTAACTCCATATCTATTTCTCCATCTAGTAGCAAAAAATTCTTTATTTTTCGTTGATAAGCACCACATCTATCAATACAATCTTGATATTCATTATACACTTCATTCAGAAAATTATTGCCATCTGTTTTTCGATCACCCCGCTTAATAGACAGCTCTTTAGATATTTTGACCGATAACTTATGGAATTTTATTGATATTACTAAACTGTTTGTCATATTCTCATTAATCTTTAGAAACATTTGGATCGATGTTATAATTCCAACTAACAAACTGACTGATGATGATATTATTGACACATAATCTTGCTGGATAAATGATACTAATGCCATAGATATTATACTATTTAGTGCTGATAATATTAAAACTGGAATGTTATAGTATTTAGACGTTTCAAAGTAATATAAGAAATTTTTATTAAAATAATTATATTCCTCTAGACTTTGCTGATGGAGTTTTCCCAAATATATTTCCTGCTTGCTATTCCATTCGCTCTCTGTGCTTTCCGTGCTCATATTATATACTGCTATATTAAATGGATAAAATTCAAATTCGATTATACAATATTGAGGAACTTAGAAAAGCAATTGAATATTTTAGAACCGAAATACCTCAAACTGTTGACATTAGTGAACGAATTGCAGTTTTTGCCGATGTTATTGAAACTTTAGAGAAAACGCAAGATTTATTATTAAAAATAAATGAAAAATGAAAATTTCTTTTCTTAAGGTATAATATAAAATGACAGATAGCTATGAATTTGCAAAGTCGGTTGCTCCGCAATCAATTTCTTTAGAAACTCCATATGAAAGCAAGCAATGGCAAAGTGTAAATGATATAAATAGTGGAATTTATTCTTCAAACGGCACGACTTTGGTGCAATTTGATTTAGCAAGTATATATAATTCAAGCTCTATGATAGATATGGCAACTGCTTTTATTGCCATCCCAATTACCTATGTTGCTGCATATGCCAGTTCAGCAACGACTGGTGCTCTAGTTCCCCCCGTGGTTGGTGACTGGGCTAGAGTTGGTCTTAAAAATGGCTACTTCCAGCTTGTGCATCAAGTTGATCTACAGGTAAATGGTAAGACAATTGAACAACTACAGCCTTTCACTAACTCATACGTCTCATTTAAATTGCAATCACAAATGTCGGCTGACGATTTAGCATCATACGGTCAATCGATGGGAATGGGGAAAATTGTTGATAATTACGAAAGCACAAAATATAATAATGCTGGATCTGCAGTAACTGCAGGTGCTTTTCCAGCAGGTGCAGGACCCCTTGGTGGTAATGGTTTAATCAATAATGCACCATTTTCGGCTGCTTCAAATTTTGGCGATCAATCGGCTTGGGGGGCGCAATTTGGAACTGCATATAATAATGGTTTGTATTCTCGTCTCAATAAAATGGTTGATACAACATCTTTGTCGTCAAATAATCTATTTGGAACATCTACTAATGCTGGTCCAGTCATTTTAAGTGCAACCAATTTGGCACAAGAATTTAAAAGCACGTATCAGGTGTTGAATACCAATTATATGACTTGGTATGATGTCGCAATCGTCAGGCTATGTGATATTTGCGATAGTATGAAACATATGCCTTTGACCAAACGATTTGATGGGCAAATCCGTCTCTATTTGAATTCTGGTGTTGCTGGAGTTGCTATGACTGCTGCCAGTAGTTCTATGGTTTTTTCACAGTCATCAACTTCATTTACCAACACTTGTCCGTTGATGATATCTTCAAATGCAGCACCTGCTACAGTCACCTGTATGGCCGCGGGACTTTTTATCGGCAAGGCTACTACAACTTCTCAATTCGGTATTAATTTGGCATCATCTGGTGCTTCAAATCCGTTGACTAGTTGCCGTTTCTATTATGCTCAAGTAAAACTGAAGCCCGAAATAATGTCGAGATACATTACTGAAAATAGACACAAAAAAGTCGTGTTTACAGCGATGTTATTTAATCAAGCCCAATCTATTACTTCCGGGTCGGCTTTTTCTCAATTGGTCCAATCAGGTGTGAAAAATGTGCGGGGCGTATTAACCATACCATTTATCAGTTCAACCGTAAATGGTTTGCTCACAACAGGAGGAACTCAAATTTCTGGCATTTCTCCATTTTCACAACTTCTTTCACCATTTGATACAGCCCCTTGGACAACTAGTCCTTGTAGTATTATCAATTACCAAGTTGCAATTGGAGGAATTAACCAAAAACAAAATTCTATGTATTTTTCGTATGAAAGTTGGCTAGAAGAGGTCTCACTCTACGAAAAGCTCGGAGCTAGTGACATAGGGTTATCGTGCGGATTGCTCGGGGCAACGCAATGGGAGATGGCATCGAGACAATATTACATCGACTGCACTCGTGGCACGAATGCTGACCAGATTACACCAAGAGCAGTCAACGTCTCATTTATTAACAACAGTCAAGTCACAATTGATGTCTTTACAATTGTTGAATATTTTGATGATTTTGTTATCGATGTTGAAACAGGTATCATCACAAAGTAAGCAAGCAATTCCGCATAATCGACAGCAAGCGAAATTGCTATACATATTTTTGCTTGGAAATAAATTCCAGCGTTTTTGACTGAATATATTTATTTAAATAATCAATCATTTTAATTATTTGGTCGTGTAGTCTTTTAGACCCGATCGGAATTGCACACATATCATCAATCCATTTGGATAAATCTCGATCAAAATGCATTTCAAAAACATTCGCCAATCTGTGTTTAATCAATTGTAAATTATTAATTATTTTATTATGAGGTGGCTTTCGAAAATCTTGTTCTAACAAAATTCGAATAATATCCAAATTACCTTTTTGCTGGTTAGCCAATCCAACATTTGAATTTAAAAAATCTATTAATTTCAAATCAGGCTTCTTCTCCAAACGTTGAATAGCAAATAATCGCTTCAAACATTTCAAATAATTTTTCTCATCATAATAATGTATCGCATCCTTGGCTAATCGTTTCTTCAATACTGCTGGTTCTAAATCTTTTGGGTCAAAATTCAATTTGCCATCTAAATCAATCATATAAAATTCACTCAAATCGGTAAACTCGCCGTTAATATAATATGTCAAATCGAGCTTAAAGACTGCCTTTTGTAAAACACAATCTTCAAATGGAATTTTCACACCACTTATGGTCTTGTATCCATTTTTAATATCTACTTTAGACCAACGAAGAGGTTGCCCTTGCCATTCACCCAATTTGAAATCGGGGATATACATATTGACATCACGTTCAGCATCACGAAATTTTTGCTGGAATTTCTGTTTTAATTCGGTCAACGAATGGTTGCCGTGTAACCTGACAATATTGTTTAAATCGTAATCGCTTGCATATAATATGTTCTTTAGACTGGCCGATCCGATCATATTGTAGTCTTTAGAAACAGCTAAAAAATTGAATTTCCGAATTAATTCGTCGTTATAATCGTCTAAATGCTTTATTTCCATTATAATATAACGATATAATATAAATGCCGAAAAAATATACAGTTTTGACTGATGAACTAGAAATAAAAGGCGGGGGATGTTATTGTATTATGCCATTTGAAAAATTAGATAAGTTTGGCAAAGCTTGTTTCAAGGTCGGATGCACCACAAATTTTTATAATCGAAACGAGCAATATCATACTGCATTTTTTATGGGGTTTTGGCACGTAGCATACCTGAAGAACCCACGAGAATGTTTTAGAGAAACTGTTAAAAATGAAACAATATTTAATTATTATGTCAGAATTGAGAAATTTATATTTGCACAACTAACAAAAATGAAAGCCCAGCGCATATATTCAACTACTCGGGTCAAAAGTGCCGACGAAGAAGGTAAGGGAATAACCGAATGGTTTTACACAGATTTGGCAACAATTTTGAAAGCTTTTAATGCAGCAAATGCAAAGTTTGGAAACGATGATTGTCTTAACGTATTTACTCTCAAAGATATTAATAAAAATTATCAAATGAATTTGAAACAAAACCCAATTTATCACGGTGAAATTATCGTTCCTTTAGGCAAAAAATAAAATAAATATCTAATATATCAAAATGGAATTACAAAATTTATTCATCGCTAAGCCAACCCTAACCCAAAAATCAATTACTTCTTATGAAAATCTGTATCATCGTCTTATGGAAACAGGAAAATTCGATTACCCGATTAATGACACTACCAATAAAAAAGTTATTCAAATAATTGCCGATATGCCGTGTAGTGCCAATTCTAAACAATCATTATTAAATATTGCCATCATTATCAAGCAGGTTTATAAAAAAGATACTGAATTGTTGGTGAAACAACGGGAAATTTTTAAAAAGCTTATTACTGAAGAACGGGTTGTAACTAATGATGAATTGAAAGGAACGTTGCCCGTTTATGCCGATCTGGTCAATTTTTTAGATGACTTATTCAAAAGAGGGGTTTGGCAAGATTATATCATCAACTATTTACTACTGCATTATGGTGTGAGAAATATGGATTTAAATCTTATTGTCACAAAGGACAAAATTAACAAGCAGAATAAAGTTGATAACTTTTTGTTAGTTCAATCTAAAAATATTCTCTTTATTCGTAACAAATATAAAACTGCAAAAACATATGGCAGAAAAATTGAAACAATTGCCAACAAGGATTTTTTATATGCTGTCAAACAATACGGTGATGGTTTTTTACTTGGTAGCAAGGATCATCGCATCTCTAACAATATGGGGTCGGTCATTCAGGACAAAACGTTGAACAAAATTGGTGAAGGTAATATATTCAAAATTTTGGTCGAAAATAGCACGAAGAATGGTTTGACTAAATTGTATGCCAATCGTGGGACTTCTGTTTCAACCATCGTCGAAAGCTACAGCATTTAAGCATTCAAATAATATTACTGTTTTTCGATAATATTATTAAAAATCTATTGAAACATATTAAAAAAAATTGAAATGTTTTTATTTATTTTTTATTTATTATAAAACATGGAAAAACGAACCAAATGTATGAAATGCGATTTTACTGGAACGGGTAGAAAATTATTCAATCATGAAAATAAAAAAAAAACTTGTAATAAAAATTTAGATATTGAATTGTCGAATAAAGTTTTGGAACTTGTTGAACCACATTTTGTGAATTTTACAGAAAAACCATTAATAATTACAATGCCAGATTATACATTA
>Ga0316221_1004269_pt1 | contig 11019 bp, 29 predicted proteins | sample TBH18007metaG_FD_206003 | JGI IMG/M metagenome (GOLD analysis project Ga0316221, IMG submission 206003) | Freshwater microbial communities from Trout Bog Lake, Wisconsin, USA - TBH18007 | ecosystem: Environmental > Aquatic > Freshwater > Lake > Hypolimnion/Profundal zone | place: USA: Wisconsin... | reverse complement strand
GGTTCTACCTCTAAATGAGATAATACCACAAATGCTTTACTCATATAAACTCCTAGTGTTTACTAACATAATCTTACTAATAACCACTATAATGTTAGTGGTTACTATAAAATCACGCTTTATTGATATACAACTTTATTGAATATCTCAATATCTTCAAGTGGCGGAGTATTATCATCTAATACTTCATATTGCCAGTCCACTATACCTTCACCTTGAGTTAATTGAGAATCAATTTCTTGATATATCCAATTATCTGCTGGTGAATCATTTTCGATTACTATTTGCATCGTTATTCTAACTGTTTTCATATTAAGCCGCTTTCAACATAATAGTAGGATATTTCACAAAACCACTGGTATCTTTCTTTGCCTTACCTTTGGCATATAATCCAACCACAACCTGCTTAGGATCAAGAAAACGCAAATCGGACTCATCACCGTTGAATACTGGTAAACCCATATACTCAGCAGGCATTGGCTCTGTTTTCTTGATACCAAACACCACAGCGATATTATAACCTGCTTTTCTCGCCAATAATACATCCAAATCATTACCATCAGCGGCCGAGAAGGTTAAACTATAATTGCTAATACCTGATACTTTACGACCAAGCACCTTGCTATAATCATAGAATTGCAAATAACCAAACGCTTCAAAGATATTGGAGTAATATACATTACCCATTTTCACTGGATATTTCTCCCAGCTAATATCGGAAGTACCGTTTAATCTAAAAACAGGCACCAGACCTTTGGCCTTGCTTTGTTTAATCGCCAATAGAATATCTTTTACCAATAATGCCATAAACTGGTCACGGTCATTATAGAATAATTGAGTTTTACGGATACGAGCCTGCTGAATGGTGTTGGTGCTTTCACCTCGCTTGAACATACCGCCACGACCGGCAGTATTGAGGCAAGCAGATAAACAACCTGCCGTAGCCTTAGGACAGGTATTATGTCCAGATAATGAACCTGGTGCAAGGTGCATAATGTAAGTATTATAACCTTGCTTCATTCCCTTTAAAGTCTTGGGATTACCGACTGATAATAAATGCATATAAACTCACTTTCAAAAATTACAATCGAAATAACTACTTAAAAAACCATTATACAGGCATTGGAATAGGCCACAAGTAATATGGCACATTCCAATACAGTATATTGGCCGATACATTAAAAACTGTTGTATCGGAACAACATCAACTCAAATAATAATGATAATATAATGCCATCACCACCAAATTGAATATAAAAAACACGGATACGAAACAAAACAATAATCCGATAATATTATAGAATAACCTCATAGTGGCGCCTCCATAATCTCTTTTTCAGATAATAATGCCACCGATACTGGATTAGGACGCCATCTAAATGATAATGGAGTTTCCAACGCTACCGTATATAAAAACTCATTACCATAATGCCTACTGGTTAATACCTTACCGATAATGGCATTATTACCATACATACCGATTACCCTACTATTATCTTTAATCATAATACTCCTTCAAAAATAGATTTAGCTTCTGATAATGATAATACGCTGGTTTCAAATTCCGTATAATCATCATTAAAACTACAAAAATCAATCATATCTTGATAATTGGTAAATACGATAATATCAAAATCACCTTTTTCCCAATGCCTTACTGCGCAAAATGCATCTTCACCTTTAATCATAATATCTCCTTATCACTCCGTTAATGACCGCAAGCAGTAAGAAAACGGTTAATATCAAAGGAACTATTAACTGCTTTGAATTGAATGGCCAAATCCGAGCATAATTGGAATGGTGCTTTATTCTCGAATAATACTCTGGCAATAGTAATAAAATGCTTTCTGCTCATAATCAATCTTCCTCATAATGGGTATTATTAACTGTAATACTATCCATATCAATAGTACCGTAAAACTCCGGATCCATATAAAGTTTATCATTTAGATAATCACATACTGCCTCATCACCTTTAGATAATATCTCATCTGGTACATAAACCGATAATCTAATTTCCACTATTTTCATATAATTTCCTTTTCAATTTTATTCATAATGTTAATAATCAATTCAGCATTCCTACTATCATTATTGGACAAATAATCCCATAATGCCTCATCAATCATTTTCAATTCTTCATTGGTTAATTCAACCGTCATAATATAAACTCCTTAATGGAATGTTTTTACCCATTCAAAACGGGTAGATAATGGTACCCATAATAACCTACGCTTATTCTCTGGTAATTCTAATGGATATTGTAATAATAACCAATCAGTATTATCCGAGAATGATACCGTTTTACTATATTTCACTAAACGGACAATACGATTATTCCATTTTAATACTGTTATTGTCATAATGTCCTCCTGTTAATAACACCGAAATATAAAGGATAATCTCTTATATAACGGAAAGTAATATAGAAAGACTTGGTCGCCTATTATGTCGCCGTATATTAGTAACCTTTAAGTCTCAGACTTTGTCCCAGATTATCCTAGAGCGTCCTAGTTAATCCTGAACGATTTTCCGAGCAGTTTCTCATAATATCAGTACCACAATTAAGTCTTTATAATCAAATACTTACTAATAACCACTATATGCCGCTGTGGGGATATAATGGTTACTATAAATGCTCGATTATACACTATACAGTTTATCTCTAATGGATTGTGATAACTCTGCTTCTTCATCACCATAATCCTGATAATCACCTAAAGCAGAATAGAGTGCATCCAATTCATTCTCAGTTAATTCTACCTCTTTACCAGTGGTTTTATTCAATAATACAATCATATGATACTCCTTTGTTAATAATATTACTAATGGATACTCTATGAATATCCACTATAATACTACTAAGCGAGTTTTGCCTGTAGTTTAGCGAGTTTATCTTCAGCCGCTTTAATGGCAGCTAATACTTTCGCTTTCTTCTCAGCTTCTTTATTCTGCTTAATGATAATCTTATTGGATTTTTGAATAGCAACCTGCTGCTTAATGGATTCTCTTAATTCTTTCACTAGGTTACGCTTCTCGGATAATGAGAGATTGTCTTTAGCAAACTGGATAATGTTCAATTGGTTCATATAATGTCCTTAATAATATAAAATGGTAATAATGAGTTAATGATGTAATACTCTATTGCTTAATGCTTAGTAAGATGATAAAATCGCTTTACGGAGTTTATAATAAGCGTATTTTGACATAAGACCTAAATTCACACTAAAAGCAGCATGGTCAAGGTGCTTCTGGTCAATAGGTGATAATAATGGGTTACGCTTAAGGGATAATGGTTTATTCATAATATAATCCTTATAATGAGATAATACTGCTGGTAATGGTTAATGGTTTAATACGCTTACGAGTTTTACGGGTGATAATCATACCGCCATTATTGAGATAATCGAGAATATCGCTCTGGATGGCAATATCTGCTTTGAGTTTATCATTATCGGATGGTGGTAATGCTTTATTACCAGTATAGGTGGCAGCGATTTTATTACATAATGCACCTTCGCTAATCTCTGCCATTTTCTTGATATTGGCAGCACGGCGCTCGGCACGCTTAATAGAGTTAATATCCTGATTAACTCTGGATAATAACTGCTTCAATTCAATAATAGACAATCCACTTAAATCCATATAGTCCTTTCAATCAATCAATAAAACCATTATACAGGTATTGGCGGAACGGTCAAGTGGTATTTTTGCGTTTGGCGTGGGAGAGCAGCTATTTTTGGTCGATAGTGTGGAGAGTGTTGTATTCCGGCACAGATTTTGTCACGGATGGAGAGAGAGTCTTGGCAAGATAGGCACGGAGCGTTGTATGGAGGCAACACTCGGATGAGCAGTGTGGGAAAAAGTGCGGTCCAGGTCAAACTGATTGTTCAGTAACTACCTCCGACGGAGATTTTTTCAGGATCCGTCTTTTTGGTCCACAGAATTTTTTTCAGGAGGTTCCAGAGATTCCAGTATTTTTTTCAGGTGGGCAATTCTCTAACGGCTTCATCGTGTTCGTTTATCCATATTAGAGCAGAATCGAAGTCCATCCACGGAGACGTTTCGTGTTTATCATACCATTGGTATTCATGTGCTTCTCCGATCCACCAAGAATTCGCTGATTCATTCCAATGAGCAGAAGGGTTACTTTGCTTTCTGAGTATCATTTTACTAAAGGTTCCAGTACATAGTTTTTTTCTAATACCCACTCACTTTGGTAACGATTACCATAGTCACATGAAACCAACATGGCCTTATAGACTTCATGACAATCGTAGTATTCTAACCAAACAATGTATGGATCCAATTCAGTACAATTATTGGAATTTGGTTTGTATGCCTTAGTAGGTAACCAAGCAAACTTGATATTCCATCTCTGGTCTCCTACTTTAGCAGTTTTCTTTAATGGCCATTTCATGTTAGTGGATACTCTTAATGTAATTAACTATATCTTGACCGGTTGTAGGATGGTCAGAGAAGTAGTTTAATAGGAAATAGAAAGCGGCCAGTCCCATCCAGTAACCGATAATATACTTACCAATATTCTTACCAAAGAATCCTTGGTTAAAGAAAGCAAAGGTCATTCCTAGCATAAAGGATAGGAGGTTAAGTGACCAGAGGGAAATATCAAAGAAATGTATTGTATTCATAAAGACCATTATATACCATTACTGAGGTCTTGTCAAGTGATATTAAGTGGTACTCTGAGAAGTGTTGTTTCCAGACAACGTATCGGTACCGCACGTAGGAGAGGTGTACCATGGATTCTGTGGACAGTTAGGAGTTAATGTATAGTTTGGATTTGGCGGCCAAGTATATGCTGGTGGGAGATAAGGTGGAATGTAAGGAGTCATCGGTACTTGTTGTGAAGGGTACGATTCGGTAAAAGTGCCGTCCTCGTAGAAGGTCACAATCTTGGTGATTTTCTTTAATCCGGTCTGAGTATTAATCATTCTAAGTCCTTCCAGTTAAATCCTAATAATTTGAATAACGCCTTCTGAATACGTGACGGTTCTTTCTCTAAACCAATCTGAACTCCACCAATGTTGAGTTGACCTACTGAATTTTGAGGAGAGACAGAAAGTGTAGGAGCAATGGTCGTAGTCCAATTAGGTTCAACAAAGGCATAAGTGTTACCATCTGATATCACGGTGAGCTTTGGTTTCTCACAACCTTCGAAATCCAATTCGAGACCAATCTGTTCGGTGAGTGGCCAGAAATATTCGATTTTTTCTTGGAGATAATCAGAACCACCTCGAATAGAATATAACCATGGTCTCCACTTTTCTTCCCAAGTTGGTTCAGGAACTTTTTCGAATTCTATTCGATCTTCTGTGGTAAATGTGGTCATCTGTAATACTCTCGTAAACTATATAAGTATAAACACTAATACGATTGGTGTTATTCTCTAAACTTCTCAAAAAGAAACTAAAATGAAACTATTAAAACAAATCACGAACGCTTTGAAATCCTTTTTTACCACTTATGGTCCTATGTCCTTGGATGAATATATTACTTTAAAACGTCCTCAGAATAATGCGGATCTAGAAAAGTTAGTAAAAGAGTTTAACGAACTTCGTTACTGGTAAGCCTCGGAAAACCCTGGAAAAACCACAAGTACTTTGATTTAATTTTATACCTAACTGGTCGGTTTTACTCGCCTTCGAAAACCAATACCAGGTCATCTTCTTCTACGATCCAGAATTCGGTCATCTCGAACTTGACTTTTTTTGCTTTTTGCCAGTTAGGTAGAACTACTTGTCCAACTTGTACGATAGTTACGTCTGGACCAATAGCCAAGATTTTACCACGAGATGCTTCTTCTCGGTCAGCGGATGCCAATACGATGCCGCCTTTTGAAACTGTATCTTTCTTAACCGGTTCAAGGATGATATTGGCCTTGATTGGTTTGATTCCTAAACTAGGTGCGGTCGTTACTGCTGTTTTTTTCTTGGTTGCCATTATAATCTACTTTCTTTCTACATTCGTTTAAAACTCGTTGAGGAACATCGGGGTGCCAACCACCGATTAACATATCACAATTATACTTGATAGGTGTTACTTTGTCAAACATTTCGTGGTAATCTTGATTAGACACAAAAGCATAAATGAACAGAAAGAACAGTACTGTTACAAACAGGTATGCAGCATCTAGTATTTCGGATCTAAACTGTGGCATTATAGTTTCAACATTTCTTCATAGGAATAATTTCGTTCCATATACTTGGATGGTTTGTCAAGGTAACATGCCTCCAGATCACCAGCTCGTCTAGGTAAGAAATTGAAGGTTGGTTTATCGTAACCATTAACATCACAGAATATCTCAACAATCTCTTTAACAGTTCTGGTATCTCCGTAAGCAAGGTTCTCAATATTGTTTGATGGTTCATCGATTGCTTTAATGATTGCACGACAGATATCATTTACATGGACATACTCACGAACACAGGTACCATCCTTGGTATTATAATCGTTACCGTAAATATTATATGTGCCGGTGGTATTGTTCTGTAGGTTGTAGAATAGTCCGTCCGGATTGGTTGCTTGGAAACCATCGGTACCAGTCACATTATAGAAACGGAAGATGGTGTAATCATATGCCTTCTCTTTGACAATATCTTCAGCAATACGTTTAGAGAATCCATAAGGAGAATCCGGATTAGTTGCGGCGCCCGTAGAGGCAAAGATAAAATTGTGGTGAGGAATCTTTTGCAAGATATTGGTTGTACCGTTGACATTCACATCATAATATTCTGTAGGTTTATTAACTGATTCACCGACACGAACTAGAGCCGCTAAATGAACAATGGTATGGAAGTCATAACCAACTTTGAATATGTTTCGGACATCAACGCACTCATCCAGAGGATCGGCACGATAATCTAAACCGTGTAACCTGATATCAGGCCTAGTTTCAGTAATCATCTTCCACAGGTGTTGGCCAATATAACCTTTATGACCAGTAATCAATACTCTTTTCATTTCGACTTTGCTTTTTTACTAGGTTTACATTCACACCAAGATTCTTTCTTACCACAAATATTACAGTAACCTTTTAGAATCGGTTTATCACCAAAAATTGTATTCCATTTCTCCGCATATTCCTCTTTTGGAATTGCAAAAGGTCTTGGAGAACTTCCTTTTCCACCGTCTGACATTATCTTCCCATCTGTTGTTTTAATTGATCTATAATTTGTTTTACTTCGGTTCTCATATAATTATTATATGGTAACCAAACGTATATTCTTTGTAATAAAGGTAGTAATTGTTCAGGGTTCATTCTTACGGTCCAAAAATCTAATTACAGGTAAACTATTTGACACTACAACATATGCTTCTTTTAATGTTGGGGTTATTACAGTACAACGAAATATTCCATCTTCTATTACAAGATCGAAATCTAAAATACCACCAGTCCATGCTTCATCCACAATGCAACTAATTTCCCAAGCTCTCGCTTTTTTGCACCTAGAAATTAGTGCATCATAGATTTTTTTTGGATCGAAAGGATCAAATTGAATGATGTCGTTAGACATTTTCGTTTAGTAAATTGGGTCCACCAACATTTTCACTATTAACATAACCTTCAGCAAGACCTTCTGCTTTAGTGAAATCAGCAACCACTTCTTTACTTACAACTCTACCTTTTAAATAATAATTAACAACATAATTAAAATCTTTTCGTTCAACAACGGCTTTTTTATCACCATTTGTAAATTTAGACATTTCCATATTTTTCTCTCCAAACAAATTTTTCAGCAAAGGTTTGTGCCTCAGCTTCGTCTTTAAAAAATTGTGTATTAGTGATACAGATTTCACCATCATCATCAACACAGTCAACTTCAAATAAATCAAATAAATTTTTCCAAGTGATGGTGGCAATTCTCTTACCAGCATCACCCACCATGGTAACAATTCTTTTTTCTTCATCCATCATGATATCATTCCTACAAATCGATTCAAGACAACACGGTTATTTAAACGATTACCAGCATATTTACTAAATGCTGAAACCAAACCACGAGTAGTAGCATTTTCTTTAACAGTAAATTCTGCATCCTCATCAGTATCTAGGCCTTCTGCACGGAGAAGATAATACTCATCATATCCAGCAGATGTAACAACCATTGATTTATTTTTACGGAATTCTGCTTTAATTTTATCATGAGCAGAATAAGAAGCATTAGGATAAAAATAATGCAACTCACGACCCAACTCACGACCAGATAAAACATAAAAACCAACAATGTTACAATTCGTTTTCAACTTCAACATTTGAATATAACCAGCAGTCAAATCACGACCATGTGGATTATTCACAACTACTTCATGTTTAGTTTTTGCATCACGAATTACCATTTTCTTCTGAACACGATAATCGGAATATTCACCAGAACCTGAAGTTTTGAATCCACGGTCATTGAGGTAAAACACATCACGAACTGTATGGCCATCACCATCAGTTAGGAAAACAGTATTCACCACCTGTAATTTATATTGCTTCTGAAATTCAGGAACAATTTTCATTGCAGAAATAATTGCTTCAGTTAAAGGTGTACCACCCATCTGAAACCAACTAGGTTTCCATGCACGATAATGTGACATATTTACCAATGCTGAAGCTGCGTAAGAAAAATCAGATGCTGACATTTTACTGGACAACACATTCAACAATTTAAAATTGCGGCAAGCAATATCACCTTCTTTAAATTCATTTGAATAACAATCATTGTGTTCGGAAGTAAAAGCATAAACATCATAAGGGATATTTACTTTCTTACAGAACATAACCAAGTTAATCAATTGTTTCATTGTATTTTCAAGGTGGCCATGCATACTGCCAGACCAATCCAAGAACATTACAAGACCATGTGATTTACCATTAGGTACAACTGTAATCTTTTTGAAAATATCTTCAGCAAAACCATACGAATAGATTTTACTCATATTCAAATCACCAGTTTTGGCAACCGAAGAACGTTTCAATTGGTCAGCATTTTTACGCAATTCAAATTCTTTGGCCAAATAACCAACAACCTTTTTGGCATCATTACGCAACTTTTGAAAACCTTTTTCATCAGTACAAGGATAATAATGAGCAACTCGAATATGATCCTCACGATATTGTTTCCATAATTGTTTGAATGGTACAACCGCTTTAGTTAAATCAAAGTCAGGAATATTACCATAGTAGTAAGAGCTAGTATTTGTAGTGTCAAAGAGTTTACTTTCATTTTTACGATAAGATTCATCGGTAAAGGATTTAATCTGTTCTTCAGATTCCATTTCAGGATCCATACCGCCGGCCGATGTTTCACCATCTTGTTCAGAATCTACATTACCAGATTCAGATTCATTTTGACTTCCTTGTGATTCACGGGTTTGTGTTTCATCATCCCATTCCTCAGAATCATCATAACCAGAATCATCCATCTCAGCATCAGCTTCAATGTCACCATCTTCATCTTCCTCGAGCATCATTTTCTTTTGCTCTTCTTGTTGATGTTTCATAAAGTCCATTACTAACTTGGAAACTTCAATTACATCATCATATGTTTCGGTAGTTTCAACACGATTCAAAAGATACTGTTCATCAGCAGTAAATTGAATACCTTGTGCTGCACCACCCTTACAATGAAGGTTAACACGGTCAATAAAATTCAAACTGTTGAGGTCAATATCTTTAGTACCAAAGAAATCCTTTTCAATCATTTCACGATAAGCTTTAATGAATGAAATACGAATACCAGGGAATTTGTTTTTGATTTTACGCTCAATACGGGAATCTTCCACGACATTGAGAATGGACATTGGAACTTTTTCTTCTCGACCTTTCAACATTCCATCCAAAGGAGTGTAAAGTGCATGGCCAACTTCGTGACCCATAAAAAGGTCATACAAGTAACCAGAAATATTTTTATCTAAAATGGGTACAGTAAGAATACGATTCTTAACATCAAAAGATGCCGTTGGAACATTTTTCTGTTCTACGATAAGATTTTCTGTCGCCATTAACTTGGCAAGTAATGATTTTGACTGAATAAGTTCCATATGTTCTCCGATTTAAGAAACCATTATACTACAATTAATGCTTACCGTCAAATGTTTTCTTAAAAAGCGTTGTTTTTTAGCAACAACCTCAGTCCTGATAGATAATTCTGCGTTTTTGGTAAGCGTCCTGGTCTTTTTCGTGTCCGGATAGCGCAATCCAGCCTCGGACTATTAAATCTAGAGATTTATGCTCATATTTTTCTGCTAATTCAAAAATTTGGTCATCGATTTTAACTAATTGTTCTTGTAAACCGATAATATCTAAGTTAGTCATGCTTTTTACCTTCATCTTTATCAAAAAATTGCTGCTCAAGCGCAGTTGCCAGCTCATCCGCAAGATTCGGATTGAATTTTACTAAAAAATAAGCGACATCCTCGACAGGAATGTGCTTCAAATTGAACATCACTTCATCAATTCCACGCAAAATCTGTGATTCTTCCCATTGTTGTAACATATTCACCTCATTGTATAGTATAATTTTCAATACAGCTCACAACACTGCCTCTTTGTTTTGCAATTCCGACTGATCTGAGCCATTCCAACTCGATTGCTAATTCTTCTTCTGTTAATGTATCCAAATATTCTTCATATTCTCGCCATTGTTCACTTGTAATACTCATCGTCTCATACTCGCAATATCTTTTGCTTCATTATCTGTAAAAACCGGCACAGCATTACTCTTGTGCATTGTACCGATACCTTTAATTTTCTCACCTGTATATTGTGTATTTTGATTTCTTTTAGTGCAAGCAATAAAACCTGTATCTAAAGAATCATATTTTGGAGTTTCTCTGTGGAAAGTTACCATCTTTTGTAATGGCAATTTCTTTTTTACAATCGGTGAATTAGAATATCTTTTGGAAGATAATTTATTGATAGAAAGTAACCATTGTTCCTTTTGCTCTTGTTGAGCTTTAGTTAGTTTCTTGGGTTTAGATTTTGGAATGTAACCGTATATCATATAA
>Ga0316221_1004262_pt1 | contig 11039 bp, 6 predicted proteins | sample TBH18007metaG_FD_206003 | JGI IMG/M metagenome (GOLD analysis project Ga0316221, IMG submission 206003) | Freshwater microbial communities from Trout Bog Lake, Wisconsin, USA - TBH18007 | ecosystem: Environmental > Aquatic > Freshwater > Lake > Hypolimnion/Profundal zone | place: USA: Wisconsin... | reverse complement strand
TCCCTTCAATCCGTCAAGTTTCCGGTTGAACTCCGCAGGATTTCCCCTCATGCTGCCCTTTCCTCCGTTTACGCGGAGATTCCAATAAGGATGGGTGGCAGAGTGGTCTAACGCGCACGCCTGGAAAGCGTGTGTACCCAAAAGGTACCGAGGGTTCGAATCCCTCCCCATCCGCCACTTCCTACGTCTCCAGCAATTGCCGGAGGAAGGAGGGATCGACCGGCTTGAGCAAAAATTCATTGAACCCGGCCTGCATCGCGTGCGAGCGGTCGTCTTCGTCGGCGTATCCGCTCATGGCGATGAGCCGCATCCCTGCAAGCTCTGGCGAGGTATTAAGGCATTCCGCGACGGCAAAGCCGTCCATCTGCGGCAACCCGATGTCGATGAGCACGATGTCGGGACGAAATTTGAGGGCTCTTTCCAGCGCGGCGGAACCCAGGCGTACTAAGTCGGTTTCGTGCCCCCAGTGGGAGATGAGGCGGCTGAGTGTCCCCCCGAGGTCGGGGTTGTCTTCCACGACGAGCACGCGGTGCCGGACGTGTAGCGGCGTGGCGGCAAGCCCGTCTTCCGTTTCATCAACAAAGGCCGTGAGCGGCTCGGCGTGCAATGGAAAGCGCACGATGAATTCGGAGCCGCGCCCCGGCCCTTCGCTTTGAACCCGGATGCTGCCGTTGTGAAGGTGCACAAGCTGCCGCACGAGCGGCAATCCCAGCCCGAGCCCACCCCTGGTTCGGGATTCTTCGACTTGCACAAACGGCTCGAAGATGCGTTCCTGCATCTCCTTGGGGATGCCTATGCCCTCGTCGCACACCCGCAGCACCGCTTGGGCTGCTTCACGCCGCAGCGAGAGGCTGACTTGTTTTCCCCGCTCGGTGAACTTGGCGGCGTTGACGAGGAGATTGCTGACGATTTGTTCCAGCCGGACCAGGTCGGCCTGGACCCAGAGCGGTTCTTCCGGCAGTTCCGTCACAAAGCGCTGGCCTCCCTTGGAGAGGATGGGGCGCGCGGCGCGTGCTGCGGCACGAACGCTCTCCGCGAGGTCGACGGTGGTTTTTTTCAGCGTGATTTTTCCTCGCATGACGCGCGAGAGATCCAGCAGATCCTCGATGAGGCGGGAGAGGTGTTTGACTTGGCTTTCGATGATCTCCACGGCGTCATCGGGCTCGGGCGAGCGGAGCAGTTCGACGGCGTTCAGGATGGAGGCCAGGGGATTGCGCAATTCGTGCGCGAGCATCGCCATGAATCGGTCTTTTAATTCGTTGAGGCGGCTCAACTCCCGTCCGTGTTCCAGGATGCGGTTTTGCTGCTCCAGTTCTGCCTGCCTGCGCTCCACCAACGCCTTGGCCAGAAAGGCGGAGGAATAGCGGATCTCGATCTGCGCCATGAGATGGCGCCCCAGGGTTTGCAAAGCCTGCTTCTGCTCAGAATCGAACTGGGGTCGCGGTTTGGTGTCGATGACGCAAAGCGCTCCCAGGGCATGCCCTTCCCGGGTAATCAACGGCGTGCCCGCGTAAAAACGGATGCCGGGACTTCCCAATACGAGCGGGTTGGAGGCGAATCGGGGATCGGCCAGCGCGTCGGGCACCACCATTCCGTCGGCCTCTAGGATCGTGTGGGCACAAAAAGCGTATTCGCGAGGCGTCTCGGGAATGGCGAGACCCGTGCGGGCCTTGAACCATTGGCGCTTCTCGTCCACCAGGCTGACCAGGGCGATGGGCGTCCGGAAAACGTAGCTGGCCAGCGCCACGATCTCGTCGAAGACCGCCTCCTGCTGGGTATCCATCAGCCCGTAATCGCAAAGAGCTTGGAGACGCTCGGTTTCGTAAACTGGCAGCGGATCTGTCATAGTGTGCTTGACCCCGGTCGCAAAATTTCCCCCCAAAGACATCCTTCCTTGGTTGTTTGTTGCGACAGTTATCGAGTGTAAACCGCTCCGTGCGGGCGGAATGTTCAGCCGACCTCACCCGCCGACCCACGGGTAAAAAAAAGTGGCCCCTCCAGCGCATTTCCGCCAGAGGGGCCGTTTTTACCCCACAGATGCCGTTAAGGGGCATTTCCCGTTCCCCAAAGGAAACAGCGGAAACCTGGAACGATGCGCGGACTACCAGTAAAGGCGTGTCCTTGCAGCCGCCACATTGGCCCCCTTGATTGAATCGATATCGGCCCGGGAGTTGCCTCCTGTATCTCGAACACCGCAGGGTAAATTGCGCGAGCTTATTGTCAGCTCTTAAAGGATTAGAAAGATCACTCGCGGAAACTGACGGCCAGTTCCGATTTCAGCCGCTCTTTGAGCCGGTTATGGGTTTGGGCGACCTCGTCTGCGGTGAGTGTCCGCCCGGACGAGCGATATGTCAATGCGTATGCCACCGATTTTTGATCTACCGGGATTCTCTGACCCGTCGGATCGGTGAAAACGTCGAAGAGTTCCACATTCACCAGCAAAGGCTCGTTGGCGCTTCGCAAAACGGCTTCGATTTTTCCATGCGCAACGCCCGCCGCAGCGATCATGGCAATGTCGCGGGTGACGGCGGGGAACTTAGGCAATTCCACAAACCGGCCTGTTGCCGGAGCCGCGTCGAAGAGGTCGAGATCGATCTCCGCGACGAATACCGGAGCCGTGGCATCCAGTTCGCGGGCGCGGGCGGGAAGGAGTTGCCCCGCAAGGCCGACCACGGCGTCGCCGCGCCGGAGTTCCACCGCGAGCGCGAGCGCCGGGTGCGTCGTCGCCTCAAAGGTCACGCCGTCGAGGTTCAGGGCGGCGAGCACGCCTTTCAAATCGAAGAAATCGGCCACGCGCGGTTTGGGGTCGCGCCAGGAGGCCGGGGCGGCGGTTCCGCTCAAGAGCAGGGCGAGCGCGGTCCGTTCTTCGCGGGCATCGACGCGGAAAATCCGGCCTACTTCAAAGAGCCGCAGGTCGCGCACTCCCGCACGCAGGTTGCGGGTGAGCGATTCCAGCAAGCCGGGGATGAGGCTCGGACGCAGGATGACCTGGTCTTCGTTGAGCGGGTTGCGCACGCGGCGCACCTCGCCCACCGGGAAGGAAAGCGACGCTTTCTCGGAAATGAGCGTGAGGCTGCGCGCTTCGTGGAAGCCAAGACCGGGAGCGGACAGGCGGCGGCGCAGGCGCATCGCCTGGTCGTGCCGTTTGTCTGCCAGGGTGCTTGCGGTGAAACGAGTCTGCTCGCGCGCGGGCACGGCTTCGATGCCGATCACACGCGCGATCTCTTCAATCAGGTCGATCTCGCGGGTGAGGTCCGATCGGAAGGAAGGGATCTTCCAGCCGTTCTCGGCTTTCGTAAGGCCAAAGCCGGTCAAAATGCGGTCTACTGTTTCCGCTGCAACCGGAGCGCCCAATATGGCATGGCAGCGTTCCAGGCGGAAGGGAACGGTGGGTTCCGCGACAACGGACGATCCGGCAGCGCCTGCCACCGGTTCCGCCTCGCCGCCCGCGACTTCCAAAATCAACTGCACAGCGCGCGCCGAAGCAGGCAGCACGCCCGCCAGGTCGATGCCGCGCTCGTACCGGTAGCTTGCGTCGCTGGAAAGCCCGAGTTCGCGCGAGGTGCGGCGGATGCCGCCGGGGGTGAAGTAAGCGCTTTCGAGCAGGATGTCGACGCTTGCTTCCGTCACGCCGGAATCCTCGCCGCCCATGACGCCCGCGATGGCCACGGCGCGCTGTTGATCCGCAATCATGAGGTGACGCGGTGCGAGCGAGTAGGTCTTGCCGTCGAGCGCAAGGAATGCCTCGCCTTCGGCGGCCCTGCGGACACGGATGCCGCCGCTGAGTTTCGCCAGGTCAAACGCATGGAGCGGCTGGCCGAGTTCGAGCATCACGTAGTTGGTGACGTCAACGATGTTGTTGATGCTGCGAATGCCGATGGACTCCAATTTGCCGCGCAGCCATGCCGGGCTGGGGCCGACTTTCACGCCGCGAATCCGGCGCGCGCTGTAAAACGGGCAGGCGTCCACGGCTTCGAGGGTGATGTCCGCCGTCGGTTCGGACTGCGTTCCCGTCGTCGCGCGAATGGCCTCGGGCAGGGTGAGCGGTTTGCCCAGGAGCGTGGCGATTTCGCGCGCCATGCCAACGTGGCAGAGGAGGTCGGGCCGGTTGGGCGTGACTTCCACATCGAGGACCGTTTCCGCCGGGAAAAGCTCGGTAATGGGCGTGCCGACCACGGAATCCGCCGGAAGAATGAGCAGCCCGTCGGCGTCTTCGGCGAGGCCGAGTTCCTTGGCGCTGCACATCATCCCTTCGCTCTCCACGCCGCGCAGTTTGCCGACCTTGATTTTGAAATCGCCAGGCATGACTGCGCCGGGCAGCGCGAGCGGGACTTTGTCGCCGACTTTGTAATTCTTCGCGCCGCAAACGATCTGGCGCGGGAGTGCGCCGCCGTCAGCGACTTTGCAGACGCTCAGGCGGTCGGCATTTGGGTGCTGGACGCTTTCGAGGACTTGCGCGACGACCACTTTTTCGATGGTGCAGCCGTGCGTCTCGATGCCTTCGACTTCCACGCCCGCCTTGGTGAGCAACTCGCTCAACGCCGCCACGTCGGCGGGGATTTCAACAAGTTCTTTGAGCCAGTTAAGAGAAACTTTCATAAAATAAGAAGAGGTGTGATCCGCAGGGATCAAAGATTTGAAGGAATGAAGAGAAGATTATCCACAGATTTCACAGATTTACACAGATTCTGGCCGGAAGAGGAAATTGTCACGACGGTAAGCGTCCAGTGCATAGAGAGCCGATGTTGCATGCCATGCCCAATGCATTCCATAGAGGTGCGTCCACTCCCAACAGGCGGTCTCTGGGTGGCCTTTTTGATAAAGCTGATGCCCAACCCAAAGGTCTCCATAGATGTCCATAAGATCATCTGAAATCCATCCTCCAACCGGCTCCTCCTTTGACTCCACAGGGCAGGGATCAAACACAACTCGGTAGAATTGAACTGGCAGATGTGAAAACCGGGACGCAACGGCTTTTTTTTGCTCGGCAGAACACCATTCCTGATCGGGTTCGGTGTCAGTCGGAAGTTCAAAAAGGGGTTCGATCCCCGCCAAAAGCGTCTTGAGGTGGCGGACTGTGTAAATAAGATCCGTCTCTGGAGAAGCTGTCGGAGATTCCACAAATGCAAGAAAGTCCGCAACGACTTTTGCAAAATGGTGCAACGCATTCATTCCAGAAGTTCTTGTCTTTGCTCCGTTCAAATCTGTGTAAATCTGTGAAATCTGTGGATTCCTAACTCTGGAAAATCTTCAGACTAAAATCTTTGATTTCCAATTTACTTGTATTGCGCGAGGAAACGCACGTCGTTTTCAGTGAAGAGGCGGATGTCGGAGACGCCGCTCAGAATCATCGCCAGGCGTTCCAGGCCGAAGCCAAAGGCGAACCCGGTGTATTTCTCGGGGTCGTAGGCATAGTCGCCGCGTTTGCGGTTCATCTCCTGGAATACGGCGGGATCGACCATGCCGCACCCGGCGAGTTCCAGCCAGCGGTCGCTGCGTCCCAGCGCCGCCGCTTTGATGTCGATCTCGAAGCTCGGCTCGGTGAACGGGAAGAAGTGGGGGCGCATCCGCACCTGCACGTCGGAGCCGAGCAGTTCGCGGAAGAAATATTCGATGGTTCCCTTGAGGTCGCCCAACGTCACGCCTTCATCGACATAAAGCCCTTCGATCTGGGTGAACTGTGCAAGATGCGTGGCGTCCGCCTCGTCGCGGCGGTAGACGCAGCCGGGGGCGATGATGCGCACGGGCGGCGCGGACTGTTCCATCGTGCGCACCTGAACGGTCGAGGTCTGGGTGCGCAAGAGACGTCCGTCGGGCAAATAAAACGTGTCCTGCTCGTTGCGCGCCGGGTGGTCGGCGGGAGTGTTCAAGGCGTCGAAGCAGTGCCACTCGGTCTCGATGTCGGGGCCGTCGGCCAGGACAAAACCCATCTGGCGGAAAATCGCGATTGCACGATCAAGGATCTGCGTGATCGGGTGGAGCGCCCCAACCAGCAGCGGCGTGCCCGGCAGAGTCAGATCAATGCCGGAGAGCGCTTTTGCGTCGCGTTCGGCTTCGAGCGCGGCTTTGCGCTCGTCGATGGCGCTGCTCACGGTCGTGCGGGCTTCGTTGAGGAGCTTGCCGATGCGCGGTTTGTCGTCCTTGGAGAGGGATTTCATCCCCTCGCTCAAGCCGGAGATGCTGCCGGTGCGCCCGAGGTATTTAACGCGGACGGCTTCAAGGGCCGGTTCATCGACCGCCGCCGCAAGGGCCGCGAGCGCTTCCGCGCGGAGTTGTTCAATTTGCTGGTCCATGTGTGGAAAAGAACCATTCAACTCCAGGCGGGTCGGCAAATCAAGCAGGTTGCGTCGCGCAGCAAGCATTCAGCCATCTGAAAACGATCAGGAACTCATACCATCTCGCAAAGGAATCCTGACATTTCAGGTGAGGGCCAAAGGCCCGCAAGCATACCAGCCTGGGCCAACGGCCCAGGGTATCGCTTTGTTTCCGGGGTTTCCTGGGCCGTTGGCCCAGGCTGGTATGCGACCGCGCCGTTGGCGCTTCATACCCAGACGATTACATCCTATCTGTCCGATTTTCTCTGCAAGATGGTATCAGTAATCAGGAAAAGAGAGGGAGAGCAAATGTTGCCCCGGACGAGGCTCTTGGGTTCCTGAGTTCCAGATTCTCTTTTACATTTCTGCGGGGCTGCCGAAATGAGGTAAGTGACAGGGCGCTGGATTGAAAAACGCGGCTTTTCCCTTCCCTCATCACCCCGCGCGAATGCCCCATTCGAGCAACCGCGAGTAAATCGAGCCATAGACTTCCATCCAGCGTTTGTAGGGCGCCAGTTCGTCGAATGTTACATCGTGTCCCGTCGCGCGCCGCCGGATGAAAGCCGTCTCTTCGGCTCCGATGTTTTCCGCGCGCACCGAAAGCTTTTGCTGCGAGTGGACGCGGAAACAGCCGAGAAAATAGGGCAGATGCACGATCTTCGCCCCGGCGGCCTGAAACCGCGCGACGAGATCCCAATCGAGCGCAAATCGAAAACTCGGATCGATGCCGCCGACTTTCTCCCATATTGAAGCCCGCCAAAAAAGCGTCTCCTGCGGCACGGGGTCGAGGTAGGGAAGGATGCGCGGATTATGGGGCGGCAGAACCCACCGGGCGATTTCCTGGCTGTGTTCGTTGATGATGATCCGGTTGCCGTAGATCACATCCACCTTGGGGTGCGTGGCGAAGTATTCGCCGACAAATCGCAGCGCCCCCCGCACGAACAGATCGTCGGAATTCACCCACCCCATCACGTCGCCGCTGATTTTTTCAAACCCGCTCGCAATCGCGCGGGACTGCCCGCTGTCGGGGTGCGACGCCCAGACGGTGATGCGGTCGGCGTGGCGTTTGATGATGTCGAGCGTTCCATCGGTCGATCCCCCGTCATGGACCGCATAGGCCAGCTTGGGGTAGTCTTGATCGAGCACGCTGCGGAGGGTTTCGTCAAGGTAGTCGGCCTGCATGAAGGACGGGGTGACGATGGCCATGCGCGGCAGCTTGTCTTCGGGCAGTTTGGGCGTGGGGAATTGCTCCGCCTGCATCGGCCGCGGCGGATATTGGTCCTTTTTGCCGTGCTTCATCCAGTGGCGCTTGAGAAAAAGCGAGTGAACCGCGCGCGCCCACAAGGCGATTTCCGGCGGGGTGTCCGCGCTGTCTGCGACGGTCGGCGCGGGAGGGTTCTGGCCCGAAGCGGAGAAGACGCGGAGCCGCCGTCCGCGCCATTTGAGCGTCCCGCGCAGGTTTGCGACGGATTTTTGAATCTTCTGCAACGGCTCTTTCAGCGAAGCGGGCAAGGCGCGCGCTTTCAGCAGCTTTTGCTGCTTTTCCTCGATTTTTGCCAGGTCGCGTTGCGCCATGCCGAGCAAATCTTCCGTGCCTCGAAGCTGTCGTTTCGCTGCTTCGCACTCGGCCTGCACTTCTTCGATGCGCGGTTGTTCCAGGAACCGTTGCGCGATGGCGCGGACCACCTGGTCGCATTGCGCCCGCAGTTCCGGCCGGGCGTCGCCGGGCGTCGCCGCTTGAGAAGCATGCGGGGCGCGCTTTTCGCGCAGCAGCGTTTCGTAGAGCCGGAGCGTTTGCGCAGAGTCGCTCTCGCTCGTCTGCGCCTGGCTGCGCGCCATTTCGAGCACGAGCGTCGGATGGGCGGCCAGGTAACAGAGCGCTTCTGCGAAGTGCAGCAGGTCAAGAGGCTGAACCAGCCAGCCGTTGGTTTTGTGCGTGATGCATTCGGAAATCCCGGCTTGGTCGAAGGCGAGCACGGGGATGCCGCGCGCCCGCGCTTCCAGAATCGCTGCGACGCGGTTTTCGTCCACGCGCGGCAGGATGAACAGGTCCGCTTCGGGGTTCAACTCGTCACGGTCAACAAAACGCACGGGCAGGTCGATGCCGGGCATTTCAAATGGGGAAAGCCCCCAAACCGCGAGCGAAACCTTGCCGCCGCGAACGAGGCTGCGGAACCCGCCGTAGGTTTGCGCGGCTTGGAGCAGTGCGGCAAGGGTGCGTGCGGAGCGGACTTCGGAACCCGGCGATTCAAAGGCAAAAACGCATTGGAGCGGTCGTTCCTCGCCTCCGCCCGGATGCTGGGGACTCTCCCCCGCGAAGGTCGGCGCAATGGTTTCCACGCGCAGGCCGCGAAAGACCGCGCTGCAACGGATGGACTCAGCCATCCATGCGTTCGGGACGATGAGCGTCAGATTTTCCGCGCCGCCCAGCAATGTGCGTTTGTCTTCGAGCAACGCCGCAGGCAGGTGCGTGGCGTCATCGCGAAGCTGCGGGCAACACTTGCACCCGTCGCGGAATCCATCGCAACCCGCAGGCTGAAAACACCCACCCGTGAAGGGGCCTGCGTCCGGAAGGCTCCATACCACCGGCTTGCCGAGCGCGAGCAGTTCGCGGATCGCCAGCGGCGACAGGAAACCCGCCACCTGGTGCAGATGAATCACGTCGCACCCGAGGAGATCGGTAGGCAAGGGCACGCCGGGGTATCCGACGTGAAACGCGCTGGCGGCGGCATCCCACTCGTTGGAATCGAAAACGTAGCTTTGGACGATCCGGAACAGCCCGGCATCGGCAGGCTCATTGACCGGGTTTGCAGAGGGGACGCGCATCCGCGAGTCCGCACCGCAGCGGATCAACCCCTCATGCAACCGCCGCGCCGCGCGCGATGCGCTGTCGTGGGCTTCGGAAAGAGTGAGGTGCAGAACCTTCATGGCTTTGGGTGCGGGGGCGATCTATTTCTTCTTGGGTTTGACGCCCAGATGTTTGAGGAGCAACGCCGGACGCTCGGCGCGAAACGCCTCGTCGCGGTTGTTCGCGCTGAAGCCTGCGCCTTCGTAATCGGCAATGATTTCGTCCACGAAAATCTTCGCGATCCAGCGGTCGCCGAAACAACGGATATTCATGGCGTAATCCGCCGCCGCCTTGAAGCGCCCCTCGAAAACTCCCTGGCGCTGGAAAATCCTGCGGTCGAAAAAAATCGCCTGATGACACGGGGTGCGCGTCCGGAATTTGGTGCGCGTCCACGGCCCGTCCCAGACGACCTTTTTATCGTGCATGAAGACGTTTCCATAGACGAACCCGATCCGCCAACGCGGCACTTTCGCGGCCATGCGTTCCAGAACGCCGTCGCGCAGGGTGTCGCCCGCTCCGAGGAAATAGAGGTAGGGGGCGGAGGACATCGCGATCCCCTTGTTCATGGCGTAATAGATGCCTTCGTCGGGTTCCGACACCCAGCCTGCCAGATGGGCTTCGTATTTTTTGATCACCTCAAGGGTGGCGTCCTTCGAGTCGCCGTCGATGACGAACAATTCGTAAAGCCCTTTCGGCTGGCGCAGCACGGATTGGATGGAGCGCTCCAGTTTTTCCGCGCATCGCAAAGAGGGAATGATGATCGTGAAAAGCGGACGAATCGCGGCGCGCGAAGAGAGGAACTGGGATAAAAAGGGAAACTTCATGAAGAGAAACGTCGGTTGCACGCGAAAGTTCAGTCCGAAAACCGATGTTGGAGGGACAACGGGCGACATGGCAAGAACTCTCTGTTTGAAAAAGCGCGCGTTCGGCTACGTTGGCTTGCGGGCAGACGCATCTAAAATTTATCTGGAACTCAGGAACTCAGGAAAAGAGAAGGAAGTGTTTTTCTTTCCCTCCTGAGTTCCTGAGTTCCAGATTCTCTTTTGCCTTTATTTAGATGTGTTTGCCCTGCGTTGGCTTGCGCCGGAGCGACTTTGAGGGTTTACTCAAGCTGCTTTTTGCGGAAAGTGATGCATCCATTCCATGAAAATCGATAAGGCCATCGTCCTCGCGGGCGGCAACGGGACCCGACTGCACCCGCTCACCCGTGTGGTCTGCAAGCAATTGCTGCCCATTTACGACAAGCCGATGATCTATTATCCGCTCTCGACGCTCATGCTCGGGGGCATTCGGGACATCTTGATTATCTCCACCCCGCAGGATACGCCCCGGTTTTGCGAGATTTTGGGCGACGGCTCGCAGTTCGGCATCCGGCTCCAGTATGCCGTCCAGGAGAAACCGGCTGGCATCGCGCAGGCGTTTGTCATCGGTGCGGATTTCATTGGCGACTCCGGCGTGGCGCTCATTCTGGGCGACAACATCTTCTACGGCCCGCTCGATTTCTTCCGCACCGCCCTCACCATGCAAAACGGCGCGTGCATTTTCGGCTATCCGGTGCGCGACCCGGAGCGCTACGGCGTGGTGGAGTTTGACCCGGACGGCCACGCGATCAGCCTGGAAGAAAAGCCGAAGCAGCCCAAAAGCAACTTCGCCGTGCCCGGCCTCTACATTTACGACAACCAAGTGGTGGACATCTGCCGTAACCTGAAACCGTCCGCGCGGGGCGAACTGGAGATCACGGATGTGAACCTGGAATACCTGCGGCGCAACGAACTCTACGTGCAGATGCTCGGGCGCGGCATGGCCTGGCTGGACACCGGCACGCACGACAGCCTCCGGGAAGCGAGCGATTACGTGGCCGCCATTGAGCATCGGCA
>Ga0316221_1004258_pt1 | contig 11051 bp, 6 predicted proteins | sample TBH18007metaG_FD_206003 | JGI IMG/M metagenome (GOLD analysis project Ga0316221, IMG submission 206003) | Freshwater microbial communities from Trout Bog Lake, Wisconsin, USA - TBH18007 | ecosystem: Environmental > Aquatic > Freshwater > Lake > Hypolimnion/Profundal zone | place: USA: Wisconsin... | reverse complement strand
GCCCGCCCCAGTCAAGCCTCAAAGACAGGCCGCCCCTACCGACCGAACCCATTGACGCGGCGCGATTGGGTGAATTCCCAGGCGTGGTGGGCGCGTGCCGTTGCCCGATTTTAGCATTCATCCCTTATCCTTTAGCCTTCCCGTGCGTCCACCCAAGTCTTAACCGTGCCAGATAACCCACCCCACCACTCTTTTGCTTGGCGCGGGGAGGAGCGTGCCGGCATTGCTCAGGAATTGGAATCCCGGGGTGGTCGGAAGCTGGCTCACGCTTTGATTTGTGCCCGAGCCTGGGATGTTCGTGGGCAAAGTCGTTGGATCGCTCGGTGACGTGCCAACGAACCGATTGCCTCAGGTCCCCGGACTCATCGGCTACCGCTTTGAAGCAAAGCCCGCGGGCACAAGCTGGGGATTCGCCGAAGTACTCAGCCCGCCTCCTTGCCGCGGCGTGGGCGGACCAAATCGGCAGCGCGGCGTTGCATTTTCCGCGATTTCGCGCAAGCTACTTCTACGACTTTCAAGCGCATTACCTTTGATCCTAACCGGATGAACGGCCAACCGTGCGTCCGCCGGCTTCGTTTGACTGTACGGCGCGTTGTAGAGGCTGTCGCCATCACCAAAGGCAAGCCGGACTTCGGCCCCCGGGAGCAGATCTTTTACGGGGAGTTCGCCGGCCGGGGGCGGGAGCGGGTGCTCGTCCAGATCCTTGCCGAGTAGCCCTGTCCTGGGCATGCCCGCCGGTGTTGCCACCTGCTGGTTCGGATTCACCACGACGGCGCGCACGGAGTGGCGCGCCCCGCCTCGACGACCAGCCGTGGTGCATCGGCACGGGCGGTCTAACCAATCATCGTCACACCGTAGGTTTCAAATTCGCGGCCACGCTTCGTCTTCGAGAAAGGTTGACGGCAGGGCTTGCCGGCCCACACCCTCTGGCGATCATGAAAGTAATCAAACCGTCGCGACTTCCGGTTCCGCCTCCGTGGCGTCGCCTGGTCTCCGTGGTGCTCGTGGGCTGGCTGTGGATGGGGGGAGCGAGGGCACAAAACCCGGCGGCGCCCGGCCGCGCACCCGCCCCGCCGTCACGAACCGCTGCCGGCCCGCGCACCGCCCTCGACGCTTACGTTGCCGCACCCGACACCAACTACGCCTTCCACCTCGTCAGGACCGTGCCCGGCAAAGACCGGACCATCCATCTCCTGGAGTTGACCTCCCAGGCATGGCTCACCACCAACGAGGTGGACCGGCCCGTCTGGAAGCATGGGTTAAACGTGGTGCGGCCCGACCACGTCACCTCCTCCCAGGCCCTCCTGTTCATCTCCGGCGGCGCCAATGACGGAAAGCCCGCAAAAACCCCGGACGACAACCTGGTCCGCATCGCCCTAGCGACCGGGTCCGTGGTGGCGGAACTGAAGATGGTCCCCAATCAACCCTTGGTTTTCGCCGGCGAAACCGAGCGCCGCACCGAGGATTCGATCATCGCTTATACCTGGGACAAGTTTTTGCGCACGGGCGATCCCAAATGGCCGGCCCGGCTGCCGATGACCAAGGCGGCGGTCCGCGCCATGGACACCATCACCACCTTTTGCGCCAGCCCCGAAGGAGGCAGCCTGAAGGTCGACTCGTTTGTCGTCGCCGGCGGTTCCAAACGGGGTTGGACCACCTGGACCACGGCGGCCGTGGACCAGCGCGTCACCGCGATTGTCCCGTTGGTGATTGATGTCCTCAACGTTGAGGCGTCCATGAGCCATCATTACGCCGCGTACGGGTTTTGGGCGCCCGCGGTGGACAACTACACCAGCTTCCACATCATGGACTGGCTCGGGACGCCGGAAAACCTGGCGCTGATGCGGATCGAGGACCCCTATACCTATCGGCAGCGCCTGACCCTGCCGAAATTCATCATCAACGCCGCCGGCGACCAGTTTTTCCTGCCTGACTCCTCCCAGTTCTATTTCGACCAACTGCCGGGGGTGAAGTACCTCCGTTACGTGCCCAACACGGACCACTCGCTTAAAGGGTCCGACGCCTTTGAGACCCTGTTGGCCTGCTACCACGCGGTCCTCACCCAAGCTCCCCTGCCTCGATTCTCCTGGTCCTTGGAGCGGGACCACGGTTGGCGCGTCACCACCAAGGACAAACCCCTCGCCGTTAAGCTGTGGCAGGCCACCAACCCCGACGCCCGTGATTTTCGAATCGAGACCTTGGGCCCTAAGTACGAAAGCGCCGAGCTGAAGGACCAGGGTGAGGGCGTGTATATCGGGACCGTCGAGACGCCGCCGAAAGGCTGGCGGGCCTGCTTGGTTGAACTCACCTTCCCCAGCACCGGGCCGACCCCCTTCAAGTTCACGACCCCAGTCCGCGTGGTGCCCGACACACTTCCCTACCGGTTCGAGCCCAAAGGCCGTCCGCCGGCGAGGTAGCACCGGCCTCGCCCCTGCCCTGCCGCCGAGCCGGCCGCTCCCGCCGTGGCTGCCGGCGGCAGGCCAAACCCGCTGGCAGGCTGCGGGGAAACGTCCGACCACCGCCTGGTTGGTTGCTTTCGGGAATAGGCCTGGACTCGCGTCCAAACCCGGGCACGGGGGTGATCAGCGGGAAATATCTCGTTGGGAAATGACGAAATACGCCACGACAAATCCCGTCATGGCAATCGCCCAGAGAACCACGAGGTCTTCCAGGGGCAAGGGTTTGCCCGCAACCAGATCGTAGGGATTGAAATAGTGGAAGGGCGAGAGCCAGCCGATCCGCTCGAGGGACGGCTGGAGGCGTTGAGCCCAGTCCAGAAGCAAGGCGGCGAAGGCGAGCAGGGAGGTAGTGGCGGCGGCCCAGCCCCGGCGCCAGCCCGCGCCGAGGGCCATGGCAATGCCGCTCCAGCAGAGCAGGAGCATGCCCAGATACAGGGCCAGCGAGCCGGTCTCGCGCGCCGACGGCCAGGCGACCTCCGGGGGGGCGAAGAGGGCCAACCCGGCCCAGGTGCCGGCCATGATCATCAACAGCATCAGCACGATCGAGATCAGCACCAGCGCGATGGTTCGGGTGACCAGCCAATGGCGCGGTAGCGGGCGGGCCAGGATCAGGTCCGCGAAACCGGTCTCGATTTCCGAGGCCGGCATCGTCGCCAGCGCGATGGTGAGAGCCAGCAGGGCAATCATGAAGCCGGTGTCAAAGTAGGCCCCGCAGACAATCCCGTTGAACGACATCACGCTGGCCAGCGAAGGGCCGATAATGCTGCGCACGGCCGGTGGGAGCAGGGAGGTGATCTCCTCGAATTGCCCGGCGCTGTGCACCGAGGCGGCGATGAGCACCCGCAAGGCCTGGACGCTGGCGATTAACAAACCCGTCGCGCCCAACAGCAGCCGGACGCGCCGGAACGAGAGTCGGAACAGCAGGTAGGGGCCGCTCATGAGGCCTCCTGGCGGTAGAATTTCAGGACCACGTCCTCCAGCCGGGGCTCTTCTAATTCGAGATCCTTCACGGGCAACCCCGCGAGCAGCGTGAGCAGCGGGCGGAGCGGGCCGACAACGGTAAGCCGCCACTGCCGGGGGGTCCGGTCAGTCAGTTGGAGTCCCGGCGGGAGTTCCGGAGGCGCGCTCACGTCCTCGCTGAAATAGATGCGCGCGCGCCGCGGAGCCAGGCGGCAGCTTTCCCGCACACTGCACAGGAGGACCAGCTCGCCTTTGCGCAAGAGCGCGACCCGGTCGCAAACCCGCTCGACTTCGGACAACACATGGGAGGACATGAAAACCGTCGTGCCCCCGCGTTTGACCTCGGCGAGCAAGGCGTAAAACGACTCCTGCATGAGCGGATCCAGGCCGTCGGTGGGCTCGTCCAAAATCAACAGCGGCGGGTTGGTTTGAAAGGCCTGGATGATCCCCAATTTGCGTTTCATGCCGGCGCTGTACTCCCGCAACCGCCGCCGCAGGTCACTGCGCGGCAGCTCCAATCGGTCGCAGAGTTCCTGCCGGTATCGTGGGGCGACGGGCTGCCGGCTCAGGCCCGCGAGGAAGTCGAGCGTTTCAAGCCCCGTCAGGTCGAGGTAAAGTCCCAGTTCTCCGGGCAGGTACCCGAGGCGCGCCCGAGCGTCCAGTCCCTCGGTCCAACAGTCGTAACCAAAGACCGACGCCTGTCCGGCGGTGGGCCGGATCAAATCCAGCAAGAGGCGGATCGTCGTGCTCTTGCCCGCGCCATTGAGTCCCAGGAAGCCGAGGATCTCGCCTCGCTCGAGGTCCAGGTTGAGATCGTTCAGGGCGGTGAGCGGCCCATACCGCTTGGTAAGGCCGCGCATCGAGATCGCGGGCCCGGAGGCGCCCGCCGCGCGCGGCTGCGCAGCCAGGCCCGGCTCGCAGGAAATGAGTTCTTGAGCTTCCACCGACGGGATCGAGGTTAGCCAGTATTTCCGCAAAGTCTAGTGGTTCGACAGGGCGAAGGCCCCGGGGTCACGCGGGGCTGGTAGCTGGGGCACTCCACTCGCTAACGAGACGATCCCACGGCGGCCCCCCCCCGATCCTGGCGCCGGGAAGAGCCTCGAGCAAACTCACCCATCCGGCCGCCTGGCCGGCTCGGGGCCAGGGGCCATCTACGGCCCCACTTCCACGCGGTAAAAGCGCTGCCGGTCGGCAGCGACGGGGTCGACCACGTTGAAGGAGTTGGTCGCGAGATTGTTGGTGACGAAGAGGGTCGTCCAGTTGGAGGCCGTCAGACTGGTGGCCATCTGGACGGTGTAATTCTGACCGGTCATTCCGGTGAGCCGCATGAGGAACTGGTTGCCGTGCCAGGCGGGCGACCCGAGGGTGGGCCGCGGGTTGATAGCGAGCGAGAACGTCTGGCTGGCGGTGAGAAGATTGGTGTCGGTCACCTGCACCCGGAACGCGGCGATCCCATTGGTGGTCGGCTTGCCGGAGATGAGTCCGCCTGAGCTGAGGCCCAAGCCTGCGGGCAGACTGGCCGATCCGAGGGCGAGGGTCCAACTGTAGGGCGACTGGCCGCCGGTAGCGCCCAGTTGGGCGCTGTAGGGCACTCCTGCCGTGCCGCTCCGCAGCGAGAGGTTCGTGATTTGCAAAGACGAATTGACGATCAACATCAACGGGACGGGCGAGTCGGCGGAGTTGGTGAGCGCGTCCGTGACGCGCACATAGAAGTAAAAGGTCCCGCTGCTCATGGGGGTGCCGGAGAGCACACCGTTGGTGGACAAAACCACGTTGGCCGGGGGAAGCGCGGAATAGTTCGGGATGGACCAGGAATAGGGCGGCACGCCGCCGGAGGCGCCAATGACCTGGCTGTAGAACTGGCCGACGGTGCCGTTGGCCAACGAGCCGGTGGTCATCTGCAGGGGTTGCCCTGACCCCACGCTGAAGTTGGCCACGGAGCCGCCGGTGAGCAGATTGACCATCTGGTTGGCCGGACACTGGTAGGTGCCGGCGCCGAGCAGGTTGTCCAGTGTGCTCCAGTTGCCGCCGCCGCCGTTACAGAAGACGCCCACGTTCCAATCGGCTGCCGCCACGGCCAGCGAATAATTCCCGCTGCCGTCGGTGCCCGTTTGCACGGAGTAGTGGACCCCGCCGATGGATGCCATCCCCCAAATCCCCAGCCCGGCAATGGGGTTGCCATTGGATTGCAACACCACTCCGGTGATGTAATTGGTGGCCAGCAACGCGGTAAAGGTTGCGGTGGCGTTGTTGTTGGAAATGACCACCGTTTGATTGGAGGAACAGATATAGTTGGCTGGCAGGCTGTGGCCGCCGCTGGTATTGACGCCTACCACCCAGGTCCCATTGGCGATACCCATCGAATAGTTGCCACTCGAATCGGTCTGCGAGTTGCCCTGGTTGAAGTCCGCGCCGCCGATGAGGGCATTGGCCCAGACGTTGATATTGGCCAGCGGGTTGCCGTAATTATCTTTGAGCGAGCCCGAGATCTGGCCCGTGGTGGGCAGGGCCGTAAAATTCCAGGGGACGGATTGTCCACTGGACAGGGTTTGGTTCCAACTTTGGGAGTAGACATAATTTGTGGGACTGGAGTCGGTGCTGACCTGGACGTTCCAGCCTCCCGAGAGCGCGCCGACAAAATAATTCCCCTTCGAGTCGGTGTAGCCGTCGGTTTGATATTGCCCGTCGTTACTGGACGCATAGACATCGATTCCGGCCAGAGGATTGCCGAGCCCGTCCTTGACGGTGCCATAGAAGAGGGCGGTAGCCCTGGGCACGGTCAAGGCCAGGCCGCTCTGGCCAGGGCTGGCGCCGGTGTTGGCTTGCAGGCCCAGGTAGCCATGCACCAGGAGGGAGGTGTCGTTGGGCTTGAGCCACCATTGGGCGGAGCTGGATTGGACCCCGATGGTGAAATTGCCATTGCTGTCGGTGGCGCCCACCCCCATGAGGCCCGTATCCGTTTGAGCCACGACCATGACCCCGGGCAAGCCGGTGCCGGTATTCCCGGCATCAGCCAACCGGCCCGAGAGGCTGGCCGTGGCACCGGCCAGCGTCAGGTTCGTCGTGACACTCTGGCCGGCGCCCAGCGTCACCACCCGGACGGTGCTGAAATCCGTGACGTACCCGCCCTTGAAGGCTGCCGGCATATAGGTCCCTGGAGGAACTTGCAGGCTGAAGTTGCCAGCACCGTCGGTCACACTGCCGGCCAGGGGACTACCGCCCGGCCCGCTCTTGCCCGGCCGCGGGGGCGGAAACAGTAACACGATGGCATTGGGGATCGGGACCGCGGTGCCGTTGCTGAAAACGGTGCCCGAGAGGGTTTGACCGTACGGCGCGTTGGTGAGGGTGAAGAAATTAGTGAGGGTCGGGAAATGCCCGCCGGGGCTGCTCAAGGCGAACCCGTAGCGGCCGGCGATGCTCTGCATGAAGTCGCCGCTCGCGAACTTATACTTCGCGGTGATCTGGGCCGCGATTGCGTCGCCGTCGCCGGGCACGTTCAGGTTCGTCACGCCGCCGATCACCTGGCCCGGCTGGCCGTCGGTGAGGGTGAACTGCTGCACCAGCCAATCACCCGCGTCAATCACCCCGTCGCCGTTGACATCCAGGAATTTCTGGACCACCACGGTCTCGCCGTTGGTCAAGCCCGTCACCTGCAAGGTAATCGACCCGGCATAGGTGTTGCTAATGGAGGAAGGGGTGATGGTAAAGGCGACGTCCGCGCGAGCGGATGCGCCGGCCAGCAGCGCCAGTTGAACCGTCACCGCCAGCCATCGGGTTCTCAGGCATCGCACCAGGCATTTGCTCATAGGGTTCCTTTCTTTCCAATCGGGTCAAGCTTCTCAACTAGGATTTATTAGACCATTGAAAACGGGCTGGGGCAACTTTATTGCCCAACCTATTTTGCTCCCCGCCTTCCCCTTCCCCCCTCCATGTCCTGCTCCTAATCGTAATCCTAATCGTGCTGCTAATCTCCCCCATCACGCTCCCGCGGGGCGGGCTCCAGCATGAAGAGTGGCCGCGGGTCTTTCACATAGGCGGGGGAAAACCCGAACCCGAGCGCAGCCCGGGCGCGGCCCGCGCCGAAGATGACGGCGAGGCGCGTCCGCGCGATCCGGAGCCGCGTCGCCAGGTCCAACGTGGCATCGCGAGTGAAGTCCATGCCCCAGGTCCAGAGGGTGCCGTCGGCGGTTAAACCAAAGGCGACCAAGCCGGTGCTCCAGAGGGAAACCCAGTCGGTGCGGACGCCGATTCGGCTCCATTCGAGGTTGGTCGGACCGCTCCAAGCGGGGTCCGGGAAGGGCTGGCTCCACAGGGTTCCATTGGTCCGGATCTGGAAAGACTCGAGCCCGCTCCCATAGTAGGCCACCGCGGCGTGCCGGGGGGCAGAATTGGAGGCGACCAAGCGCCCGACCAGCATGGCGGGGGCCTCGGCGTTTGGGGGGGCGCAGAAAGGGTCCCAGAGTTCCCCGGCCTGGTTCCAAACCACGCCACCCCAGTTCATCCCGGCCAGGGCCACCCAGTTGGTGTCCGAGCAAACCTGGATGGGCACCGGGGCGTTGGTAAACCACCCCGGCCGGCCCGAGGTGGGCCGGAGTTGGCCCCAGGCCCAAAGGGTCCCGTCCTTCCGCAACGCCACCAGCGCGGACCCACTGGTTCTCAGGGCGGTCCAATTGTGATTGGTGCCGATTTGTGTCGGTTCCCGGGTCGAACCGGTTGAGGCGAAGCCACGCCGGGTGCCAAAGGCGACGCGGTTGGAAGCACCGGCGGCCGATCGATCCGCCGCGCCGCGAGCCGAGTTGGTCAAGGACTCGCTGAGGCGCGGGGGGGCGATGGCTCCTGCCTTGAGGGTGTTGTTCCAGGTCCACAGCGTGCCGTCCCGCCGGATGGCGGCGGTCTGTGCGTTGGCACTCGCCACGTCCACCCAGTCATGGCCCGTGGCCAGCGGGGTGACGGGATCGTCGATCGTCGCCCCCGAGTTTTGCCCTTCCCAGAGGCTGCCGTCCTGCCGGAGCGCAATCCAACGGCCCGACGAAGCGGTGGTCACCTTCCACCATCCGCGGTTGGTCCCGATCGGCTCGGGCAGCGCGGGATGCTGGGGATCGACCGGTCCCGTCCGGCTCCAACGCCAGAGGGTGCCATCGGGCAACACGATCACCATCGCCTGGCCCCACAAGAAGGAGATCGATATCGGCGTATGGCTCGAGGTGAGCGCGACTCTGACGGGGGGCGGGTAGGCCGGCTGCGAGCGCCATCTCGATGCCACCCAACCCGCCGCCACGAGTGCCAGCACCACCGCGGCCACCACGGTTTTCCGGCCCCAGGGCCGGCGGGGTTGGCGCGGGCCGGAACCGGCCGGAGCGGGGCGCGGGGCTTGGCCCGCCGTGCGGGCTCGGCGGAACCAACGTGACAAACGGGACTGGGCCGGGGCATAGCGCTGCACGACGTATTGGCGGAAGCGGGTGTGGAGTTGCCGCCAGGCCAGCAGGCCGAAGAGGAGGTCCGCCCCCAGGCCCCAGCCCAGCCAGAGGCTCAGATACACCATCGCGCTGGGGTTCCAGCCGTTGTCGGAAGTCAGGAAGCACCAGGCGTTGCCGAACGCCCAGACCAGGCCGTAGCCAATCCAAGGCACCACCAGGATACGGGTGAAGGCGGTGATGGTGGCGCGGTTGTGGTTCTGCGCCGTCAAAGCCGCGCGCATGGCAACCCAGCCCAATGCGATCATATCCGCCACGAGCATCAACATCCCGGCCAGCCAAATCACGATCAGCCCGTCATCGTGGGCGTGCATGGCCAAGAAGAGCATCCAGAGGGTTTCCACCCCCAGCACGGCCAGGAGGGGCCCGAGGAATTGGCGGCATAGGGCCAGCCACTGGCCGCGCAGGATCTCGGGCACCCCCAGGGACGTGGAGAGCATCAATTCCAGCGCGCCTGCCTGCTGGTCCTCGGCCAACCGCTGGCCCGCCTCGATCACCACCCACACCTTCAGCGTGGTATTCAATAGCAGGGCCATCGTGATGGCGACCGAGGCATCAAACCAGAGCGAGCGGGAGGCGATCCAACCGCACACCCACCACAAACCCATGAACCCGAGGAAGACCCAAACGTGAAGCGTCTTGAGGCGGGCGCGCCCGGCCAGCCAGTAGAAGGCGTTGACCTCGAGCAACCGGCGCCGATGCTCCAGTTGTTTGGATCCTTTCCCATAACTCAGCCAATGCCAGAACTCCCGCCAGAGGTTGCGGCCCGCGCGCGAGGGCCGGTCCTGCCAGGTGTGAGGGACGACCCAGCTCGCCAATCCCACCAACAGCCAGACCAGGGCGTGAATCACGCCCAGGGACCACCAGAAATCCCAGGCCCGGCCTTTGTAATTGAGGTCGAAGCTCATCCAAAAGGTGTAAACCGGGCACGAATAAAGGAGCGACGGCGGAAATCGATTCGTCGGCGACCAGTAGGCGATCACCGAGGCGCAGGCTGGCGGGACGGCGGCCAGGCAGAGCAGGAGGAAGAAGTTGGCCGCCATCGCCCGGCGAAGGTCGCGACTCAACGAGGAACTCATCACCCCCACGGCGAGGGAGAACAGGAAGGCATTGATGAGCACCAAGACCATGCGCCAAAACTCGCCGCTGCCCACCCCGCCCAGCAGGAAGGTCAGCGCCAACACCGGAAACACCGCCACCAGCGCGTAGAAGCCTCCCAGTGAGGTCGCCACCAGCTTGCCCAGCACCACATCATGCCCCTTCAAGTCGGTGAGAAAGAGCAACCCGAGCGTCCCCTCCCGTTTTTCCTCGCTCAAGCAATCCGCCGAGGCGCGCCGGCCCTGGACCAGGCAATAGAGCAGGAGCAACCCCGCCAGTCCGCGAAAGATGAACTGGCCGATTTGCTGGGTGGAGGCCCCGAGTTCGACCACGAAGATGGAGCAAGCCAGGAGCACGGCCACCAAGGCCACGAGCAGCCGGTTCCAATAGGTGCCGCCGCGGCGCGCCGCGGTGCGCAACTCTCGCTCGACGATGGGCAGAACGGTCACTGCAACCCCAGGGTATGGCGCAAGAGCGAGGCCATCCACGCCAACTCCGCCTCATCGCGCCCCGCCAGCAACCCTCGGTGTTTCCCGCCCACGGGCTGCACCTGCAACTCCCGGAGCCGGCGATGGTTCACCTCGACCGAACTGTCGCCCACCCGCAATCCCAGGATCTCCCCCCGCTTCCACTGCAGCGTGCGCGATCGCAATGCCGACTCGATCCTGGCCGAGAGGCCGTCCTGGTTAGCGACGATCGACCATTTGCGCGTGCCCAGATGCACGCCAAACAAACACATCGAGAGACCGACGGCCCAGAACAACCCCAGAAACGCCACCAAGCCGGGCAGGCTGAAGTCGCCCCGGGCATGGGCGTCATGGTGCACGCAGGACGCCACCGTGAACACCCCCGTCATGGCGCTCCAGAGGCAGCCGAACAGCACCAAACCGTAGCTTTCTTTCCAGAAGCCCCGAGAGGGAATGTCGAGCTGCAGGCCCCCGTTCGCCGTGCTCACCTTCACCAGCGAACCGGCGGGCTGTGCGGGGGCTGCCGGGGGCGCGGCTCCCACTGCGAGTTGGGTTCCCAGGACATCCGTCACCGGCACGGTTATGCCTTGCAG
>Ga0316221_1004254_pt1 | contig 11052 bp, 5 predicted proteins | sample TBH18007metaG_FD_206003 | JGI IMG/M metagenome (GOLD analysis project Ga0316221, IMG submission 206003) | Freshwater microbial communities from Trout Bog Lake, Wisconsin, USA - TBH18007 | ecosystem: Environmental > Aquatic > Freshwater > Lake > Hypolimnion/Profundal zone | place: USA: Wisconsin... | reverse complement strand
AAAGTATTTTACATGTATTGTCGATTTCTTTATCTAACTCCATATACCACTTTATAAACATATTTATCAACAAATAATTGAAATGAGCTACATCATATAATATGCGATAATCTTTTACATATATTGTTTTCAAATAATTGAATTGTTTTGTAGTGAATGATAAAATTGTATTCATATTGAGCTGAGTGGAATCTGATGTGTATTCATCAATTAACGACATCAAACCTTCTTTTGTGACAAAATCACAAAATTGTGTACTTAGTTTATCGTATAATAAATATTTATCATCATTTTGGCATGAATTAGCTTTCATTTTTACATTGTTTAAATTTGGAATTGAATATTCATTTACAATGTTTGTTTCATCTTCGATCACTACAACATCGGCATTCATAATTCTAATACAATCCTTATTTTTGACAAACGGATGAAATTCTACACGTGACAACAAGGTTTGATATTGCACAAAAACCAAATCTGTATGTGGCCCTTTTTTTATTACGTTAACAACATGGTTCATCTTAGATATAATATCATCGAGTTTTGATCGACTCGCATTAATTTTGAATGGAATGGATCCATCACTTCTGGTAAAAAGTAGTTGTATTTCTACAAAAATGTACTCAATAACTTCTCTAAAAATATTAATATTGAAGACGGTTGTTGTATTTAATGGTGTTGTGACTGTTATGAACTGCTCTTCCAAGTCGATGTTTTTGGAGACAGAAAAAAAGGCACCTGCGCCATTCATTTTATATATAGCATATATTTTCCGTTGTTTTGAAGAACACAGCATAATGAATTCATAATGTAGTTTGTACGGACAGTATCTTTTATTTATTATTTCTCTTTTTTTACAATTTGATTCAAGAGTATAAGGGTGCAAGACAGTATGACGTCTTCCAATATTTCAATGCTCATGGACCAAGTGTTGCTGGAAATTTCACGCTTGTCAGGCAACATCGAGGACATATGTGGTGAGACTTCCATGGTATATGACAACGAGATCCAAGGAGTGCAAGAGTTTGCGGAAGACTTGAGTTGCAAGGTGCATGTTCTTGAAAAAGGCTTGCAAGGTTTGAAAAATACATCAAGGAACTTCAAGATCAAAGATAAAGCAATTACCGACTCGCTTTATCATGTGACCATTTGTAAATAATGGAAAGCAAGTACACAACACTGATGGAGCTGCATTTATTTTTAATGCAACTGGAAAAGAGAATCTTCATCATGGAACGCAAACTCGACTATCTCTTGAACTATGGGGTCATCGATGGATTTTAATAGATTTCTTCTTTATTATTTTCACGTTTATGGGATGAAATATTCCAGCAGTACAAAAGAGAAATGTCGAATGCAAATGCAAATGATAGTGGGCGCCTTGAAAAGTTAATGAGAGAGTTTTCCCGTTTGAGTAGCAGTGTGGACAACCTTTGCACTGGATGTTCATGTCCTTCGAATACAAGGGATATAAATTCAAAAATTAATAATCTCGAAGCCGAGTTGTGTGTCATCGAGGAGCGAGTTGCCATGATCGAGTCATATATAGATTCATGGAAGGACAGATAATTCTTGGCAAAGAGTAATGAGTGCCATTATTGAAGACTTGCAAAATCGAATTGCTCTTGTAAAAAAGAAATTGAAATCGATAAATGAATTCTTGGCCCAATACTTTTAATGTTTTTGTTTTGCATTTTTGTATTTTGTATGTTTGTTTTGTATTTTTCATTGGCTACACAATCTCGAGCTTGTTGGCCTTGCGCTCCTTGCCCTCGCCCATCTTGACCTGTGGCATTGTAAAGTTGAACGAAAAGTTGTCCTCCTCACACTCGATCGTCTGTGCATCGTTACTGCCATTGCCTGTGGGCGCAAAGTAGTCGGTCACATCGTCCCCATTGGGTAGCTTGTCCTCGTCAATTAGGACTTCAACATCACCCGTGCCCGCCGGCAGCACCTGGCCCAAAATGATGTTGGCGCTCACTCCATTGATCTTGTCGTACTCGGCAAAGATGCCCGCCTTGATCAGCTTGTCCGTGGTCTCCTCGAACGAGCACTTGGCCAGCGGGCCAATGTCACCACGGTTGATCCCGTGCCTATCAATCGATAGGATGTAGCCCTTGTTGGTCTGCACATCAATCAACATCGAGATGTGGCGGTAGTTCACCGTGACTGACTCGAGCACCTCTTGGATCTCGTTGTAGAGCGCCTGGCGCGCCGCCTCGATGCCCAGCACCTCGAACACCTCGATGATGTTGTTGGTGCTTGTGATAACTGGATTGACATAGTCAAGCGCCAAAATGTCCCTCAGGTTGGTGCCGTCCGAGTAGACCACACACTCAGACACTGCCTCAAACTGGCTGGTAAGCGTGTTGTAGCGCTGGTTGTCCTCCTTGACAATGCTGACCCTCTCGATGTTCTCTGTGCCCTTGATGATGATTTTTTCCAGGATGCTGAACTCGAGCGCCTTGAGCTCTGTGAGGGTGTCGTCCATGTTGGACAGGCTCTCTGAAATGTTGAGCTTGATGCGAAAGATGAGCTTGTCTGCGTTGTCGTCACTGAACATGCACGAGAGTGTGTCATCCCTGTAAAAGTCCATCAACTTCTGGTGAATGAGGATCATGTCCATGTTGTACTTGAGCATCGCCTCCTTGTTGAACTCGAGGCGCAGCAGCCAGGGCGATGTGCGTGGCTGGGGGTCAGTCACTAGGAACGTCTTGTAGAGGCGGATGAAGGGTGAGTCGTCTGTGAAGCAGTCGTTGGGGTCGAAAAAGATCTTGCTGGCATCCACAATGTCCTTGAAGCGCACCAGGCGGATGTCGTTCATGAACTCGAGGCACTTTGGCAGGTCGTTCTTGTACTCGTCCTTGAAGTGGATGCGCATGGTGGGAGTCTTCATGTTCTTGCTCACACTCAGCAGCTCCTTGAGACGCGGCACACCTCGCACCGTCTTTGAGGCCGCCGACACACCCGCCAAGTGGAAAGTGTTCAGAGTGAGCTGCGTGGCCGGCTCACCAATGCTCTGTGCGGCAATCACGCCCACCATCTCGCTAGGGTGTGCCAGCGAGTCGTAGTACTTGAGCCGCACCTGCTGCACAATATAGTCAAAGGCCGCGGTGCAGAGACGGTGGTGCACAATGAGCATCTTGGGCGACAAGTAGGAACGGAGCAGGATGTGGAACAGCTGGTTGCCACGGTGATTCGTGTTGATGAAGAGCTCGTCAGACAGGCGCTGGATGGTCTCGAGGACCTTCTTGGGCTCCAGGTCACTCACAGGTCCCGAGTAGAGGCCCTTGGCAATCTTGATGGTGCGGGCGAACGACACAGGGTACATGATGCTCGTCTCCACCTTGAAGTTGAACAGCTTGGTGATCAGGAACTCGCGGTCCTTCTCCAGCTGGTCAAGGTGCTCAGTCATGAGCGGCTCCCACTCTGCCTTGGTCTTTTTCACGTTGTCATAGGCCTCCTTGGTGAGCACCGCCTTGAGCTCCGCAGCAGAGAACGAGTACTCGGTGCGGACGTCCTCACACTCGATGGTGGGAAGCTTCTGCGACTCGATCTTGCTGGCGTCCATGCCGTCCTCGCCATACAGGAACTGGATGATCGTGCCCGAGGCATTGCGCACCGAGCGGTCGTAGCCCACCTTGCAGTCCTCCATGGCCTTGACCAACTTGCGCTGAATGTAGCCCGTCTCAGAAGTGTCACGCACCTGCAGGCCGTTGGCCAAGCCAAAGTTGAGCGTGGACGGGATGGTGAGGTCGTACACCTTGGGATACTTGGAGGCCGCATCCTCGATCACGTGGATCTCGATAATCTTGTCAAGCAAAACATCTTTGCACACAGCGGGGATAAGCAAGGCATCCTCCATCCGCTTGATCTTGCTGTTGATGGTCCCGTTCACCACATCGATCTTGGTCTGGATGATGAGGCGGTGCATCCAAATGGATGTGGGAATGCCGAGGCGTGAACAAACCATGATCAGTCCCTCCATGAGCTCTGGCGTGGGAGTGTTAATATCGATGCGGTCTACATAGATGATGCCCTCGCCCGACACATACCCGTTCAAGAGGCCACGCAGAAAGTCCTCGGGGGCCACAAAGGCGATGGCAGGGATGGTTGTGTGTCCCACCTTGTGCTCCATAAAGTGTGCCATCGACTTGGAAGTGCCAGAAATGGTAGTGGCTGTTGTCTTGGTGGGGATGCCACTCTCGGCAAACCACTCCTTGATGAACTTCTGGACTCCCTGGTCGGTAGACGTGATCGACGTGGTGGTGCTTGCGGTGGTGTAGCCTGCAGACAGGAACAAGCCACACATAACACCGAAGTCGTGGTCTAGCTCGAGCTTGGTGGTTGTGCCTGGCACCGTGATGTGGGTGACAATTGTGGTAGTGGGTGGGGGCGGCAGGTTGGCCGTGACAGGCACAAACATGCCAGGGCGGATCTCGGGCGTTGGCACCTCTTTGAACTCGCCCAGGTCAGGCTGCCACACCAGCAGTGACTTGCTCTCGGTCACAATCACCTTGCGCCCCGACTCGGTCACCACCTGATAGAGCTCAGTGCCCGGGTCGTGGCGAGTGATGGCAGTGACCTCGCCCCAGGTCACGTTGCCGCCATAGTCTGTGGTGGGAATCAGGATGGCAGAGGCAGTCACATCCAGCAGCTCCATGCGCTTTTCAGTGAAATAGCGGACCGTGTTGGGGGCAGCCGTGTCCAGCGCCCTGTCGATCCATTCCCCAATGGTGGTGTAGATAGGCTGGCCATTCACCAAGATGATGACAGTGGTGTCGCCTGTGACAGACTGCACGGCCGTGTCAATCAAGCCCTCACGCCCACCCATGGCCGAAAAGAAGAACTCCTGCGGTGTCAGGCCATTGATGAACGAGTTCTCCACAAAGCCGCGGCTCTCGGGGCCATCGTCATACTTGGTAAAGTGGGGCAGGGTGCGGTCGTCAAAGCCGTAGGGAATGCGCCTGCCGTCCACGTTCTGCTGGCCGAGGCACCCGATCATTTGGGACACGTTGATAGTGTTGCCCTTGCTCTTGCTCTTGATCATGTTGATCAGGCGGTTGGTGTTGCCGTCGATCTGCTTGGTGCCGCTGTCCCCCACGTCCTTGATGGCCTTGTTCAGGATGCCATTCACCTTGCGCTCAAAGTCCTCCGAGTTGGTCTTGGTAGAGTCGTTCTCGTAGGTGAAAGAGTGGATCGTGTTGATGATGCTCATGACCTCGGTCTTCATGTCGTTGATAATCTTTTTGAAGTTGGCCATAGTCTTGTCGTCCACCACCAAGTCTGAGATGCCCACCGAGAAGCCGTTGAGCACCAGCCAGTTGCAAATCATCTTTTGCGTGTTGTCAAAGAAGACTTTCGTTTCCTCGGGGCCGTACTCGTTGTAGATCGAATGGATGATTCCGTGGGTGCGCGCCTGGTACGTGTCCTTGTCAAACATGCCCTGCAACACTTGGCCGTTCTTGATCACAACAAAGTGATCGGGGTCGGGCTTTGAGTCCTCGTATTGGCTGTTGCCCATCTCCATGTTGATCTTGCGCGGCATGATGGTGCTCATGAGCTGGTGGCCCGTCCACGCCTCCACCTTGCCATTCACATGCTTGGCCGCCGCGATGGTGCCAGTGCACAGCGGGTTGGCAGCCATGATGTTGGACATTTGCTTCTGGCTGATCCTCACGTGCGGCTTGGTGAGCAGCTGGAGGCCGAGCACAATGTCCTGCACCACCGACACGATCGGCTTGGCCTCGCGGGGGCTGATGATCTGGGTGGGCACTGCGGCCAGCTGCAACAACTCCTCGTGAGTTTGCAGTGACTGCGCCACATGCATGTTCATCTCATCTCCATCAAAGTCAGCATTAAAGCTCGGGGTCACCATCACGTTCAGCCTGAAAGTGTTGTAGGGCATCACTTTGACCTTGTGGGCCATCATCGAGGATCTGTGCAGCGAGGGCTGGCGGTTGAACAGGACGTAGTCGCCGTTCATCAGGTGGCGCTCGACCACATCGCCCATCTCGAGCACGATCTCGGACCTGTTCATGTTGCGCAGGCGAATAGTGCGCCCCTCCTCGACCTTGCGCACGTACTTGGCGCCGGGGTAGTTGTCAGGGCCGTTCATGACATAGGTGCGCAGCTCGTCCATGTTGTAGTTGTTGACAATCTCGGGATAGGTCAAGTTCATGGCGATCTTGATGGGCACGCCCAGCTCGTCGATCGAGATGTTGGGGTCGGGCGTGATCACCGAGCGGGCCGAGAAGTCCACGCGCTTGCCCATCAGGTTGCCGCGGATCCTGCCCTCCTTGCCCTTGAGGCGCTCAACCAGCGAGCGGATGGGGCGGCCGGTGCGGTGCTGCGAGGGCGGGATGCCGGGCATGGTGTTGTCGATCAGCGTGGCCACGTCGTACTGGAGCAGCATGGCGTACATCTCGATCTGGTCCTTGGCGCCCTTTTCGATCTTTTGCTTCAAGTTGTTGTTGTCCTTGATGATCAGTGACAGCTTGTGGGTCAGGTCGTCCTCGGACCTCTGGCCCGTGTCGTTGCGCACCGAGGGGCGGACAGAGGGCGGCGGCACGGGGAGGACAGTGCAGATCAGGTGCTCGGGCCTGTTGTGCTTCTTGTGGAAGCCCAGGATCTCCGAGTCCCTGTCGTTGACGCGGCGAAAGATGCGCAGGACGTCCTCGGCGTTCAGGATCTGCTTCTTGACATCGCCCGCCTCACCGCCCAGGTCCTTCCACTCCATGGCCAGCTTGAGCATGCCATCCTTGGTCACATTGGGCAGCTTGGCACCGCAGCCGTTGATGGTGCACTGGCCACACCTCTTGACCTTGGCACACAACTTGAGCACCGTCTCCCAGCGCTTCTGGCGACTCACCTTTTTCTGCATGAGCTGCTGGACCTCAGGTGAGTCGGGGTCGATGAGCAGCTTGGAGCAGCGGAAGCAGACGCACTTGAGCACGTTCCTGACCATGTTGAAGAACTGGACATAGAACACGGGCTTGGCCAGTACAATGTGTCCAAAGTGGCCGGGACAGAACGTGTTCTTCTGCTCGCACGTGACACAGACCTTGTTGTGGTCGATGACACCCATGCGCGGGTCGAACAGTCCGTGGGGCCATGGCTCGCTTCCATTGAACGTGTCGGTGCGGTTGACCTCGCAAACTGAACGGGCCAAGATTGATTCAGGGCTCATGATGCAGAACTGGATTCCACGGATTGTATCCACATCATGGTCGTATGACAGCTCTTTGTAAAATGACATGGTGAAACCTCTATACTTTATATATCAGTAATTCTTTATATCGATTTGCACTGGGTACGCTTTTAAAAGGATTGAATTATATTATTATCGATTTTTTTTGAAAATTAGCAAAAAAGAAACAGATTGATTACCTTTATTTTAATTCATGTTTTGTATACTTAAAAATATAGTGACAAGTGTATATTGAGAAAGTGTGTATATTGAAAAATTATGGCTGCGACTACACAGGGCGTTTTCAGGTTGTGCGAAATAAATGGTGTCAAGTATGGCAGCATTATCGATGTCATCGCTGCATTTGATGCCTTCCATGCACGTGTGATATGGAACAAAATGAGATATATCACAAAACATATGTATACACAATTTGCTTTTGAAGAGACAACATCACCTGTAGCTGATGCTGAGACGCTGATGCGGATCATTTACACGTTGAAAGGTAAAAATGTTGAAGAGTTCCGCATTGCTAGGGTACAAAGCATTTTGCCGCCCTTTGAATTTATAAGTGATTTTATAAAAAATACAAAGGTTGTAAGGAGTGACACACGAAAGCTTATTTGCACAAAAATACAATGTGAATTCCTAGACACATCAAATGTAAGAATGTGTGAAATTGATGGGTAAAACATGTGAGTGTGTTCGATGTCATCACAATACTCGCCAACAAAGATGAGCAAGCGAGCACCATTTGGAAAATAATAATAGATGATGCTGACAATGTATACAAGTACAGCAAGAACATATTTCCTGGTCAGAGATCACCAACCCCTGTGGCTGATTCTGAATCTATACTGCAGATCATCTACAAAATGGATGGACCACATTTGGACAAATTCAGGGAGCAAAGCTTCCAAGAATCCATCTACAAGTTGTTCAAAGATCAAATATCGACCCACTTGAATGATGCATACAGTCGACAGACGTGGATGTATGTCCGAGTGCGTCTGCCGGATAGCTGCATGCACAAAGATCTGCAGAATCCGAAGCAGCTCACTCTTGATGTGATAAAGTTTGGCATTACTTACTCTTTGAAGGAGCGCAACACCAACTACATGAAAGACAATGCCTACATGATGTTCGGTTTCCCATGTAGCAACAGGTACGAGGCGGAAATCGTAGAAAATATAATCAAGTACGACTTTCACAACATCACTGTGTTCGGCAGTCGTGAGTATGTAGACAGTGTCAAGTTGGCCGCAGCTTTGGGGATGACAGACTACGTTGCAGGCCAATATGACGACTACATCAAATTGGCAGAAAAATTGTTCATGTACATTGTCGCAGTTGTCAAGCGAACCTGGCCAAAGAAATATTCAACGAAAAAAGGGGTCATATACAACGTCGTAGGAAAAGTTGTTATGGAATGTGAAACGTAAAACTACTTAAAAACTATGTATACAAGTATTTGTAGAAGCAAGCAAGTCATAAAAAATGACTACGCAGGCCATCTTCAACATTGGAGAAGAGTTCAATAACACCAGTTTCAGGTTGTGTGAAATTGATGGTGTCAAGCACAAAAGCATCCTTGACATCATTACCGCGTTCGGCAACGAGGGATGCCAAGCGCGAGTGATCTGGAAACGAATGAAAGACAACCCCGACAACGTGTATCGCTACAGCATGCATTACTTCCCGGGTGAGAAGTCAGCGACACCAGTGGCCGACGAGGAGACACTGTTGCAGATCATTTGCAAGCTAGACAGCCCTAAGGCGGAACCGGTCCGCCTTGCCATTGCACAAAGCTTACTGGCTATCTGGAATCCTATGGAGGAGTTCATCTCGGAATTGAAAGAACGTAGACTTGTTCAGAACAGCGACAAAGAGACGTGGTTGTACGTCTGTGCGCGCCTGCCAGACAGCTGCCTTCGCAAAGACCTGTATAACGCCAAAGAGCTCACGCTGGAAACGATCAAGATGGGCATCACAAACTGGCTGGGGGAGCACAACACCGACAACGGATACATGATGTTCAGCTTCCAGTGCTTCCACAACACAGAGGCCGAGATTGTCGAGGGTATCATCAAGGAAAACTTCTACGACTTCAGTGTCTTTGACAGTCACGGGTACTGCAGCAGTGTGCGCCTGGCCAACGCTTTGGAGATGTCAGACTACATTGCTGACGACTATGTCAACTATATCAAGCTGGCGGAAAAGTTGTTCGTGTACATGGTGCAAGTTGTCAAGCGATGCTGGCCCAAGAAGTATTTGACGAACTTTGGCTTCAAGTACAATGTCGTGGAGAACGTGATCCCATGTGGCAGCTTGTCGAGCATTGGAGTCGAGCTGAGCTACCCGTGCCAAGAGATTTCCAGGGCGTTGGCAAGCCAGATGGGGATGCCCGAATACGAAATTGTCAGTGTGGTTCGTGATCCCAACATACCAACACTTCCGCCCGTGCTCATCGGCATGCCTTCTGTTGTGCCTTCGGCTGTCCCAGTCGACGCCAATGTGCCTGAACAGCCTGCTGCAAAGGTGGACCGGCGGAGCAAAGGAATTGTCATCAGCCGCGACCTGATCACAGGGGCAGAGGTCGAGTATGGCAGCTGCGAGAATGCGGCAAACTCGTGTGGCATCACGCCATCTGCCTTGCGCCGCACTTTCGTTGACTTTCCCTCGCAACTGCAGGGCAAGCACTGGCGGCAAAAAGGCATGCCCTACTGGGTGCCGCCCGAGGGCTTTGTGTTTGACCCGGCACACTACGAAAAGAGCCATGGCAAGGCTGTGCGGGCAACAAAAGGGAGCGAAGTCCGCGTGTTCGAGAGCAGGGTTGCAGCAGCAAAGATCATGCAGTGCAGCAAGACGCGCACACTCTCAGACTATATCGGCACATCCAAGGAGTTCATGGGATTCGTGTGGACGGACGTGCAGGTTGCAGAGTACGGGTCGTGGAAGACTACTGGGGACGAGCCTACAAGCGATGCGACTGCGCCCACAGCCGTGACACTGGAGGACGCTGGTGTGAACGGCCGCTGCAACGGCAAGATCATTGCACGCGACTTGGCAACTGGAGTCGAGGTCATTTACGACAGTGCCACCAGGGCAGGGGCCTTCAACAACATCTGCAAGCACGCGCTGGACCTCACCTTTGTGGACAAGCCCCGCCAAGTGCGCGGAAAGCACTTTCGGTCGTTCACGGCCACCCGGTACTGGTCTCCGCCACCCTACTTCAAGTTCGACACGAGCTCGTTCGAGAGAAAGACCAATGGCTACGTCGTCTCGGTTGACGAGGGCGGCAACATTATAGGCATGTACGAGAGTGTCAAGGCCGCTGCGCAGCTCGAGGACATCAAGTTGTGGAAGGTCCAGCAGTACATCAACAGTGACAAGGTGTGCCACGGCCGCCTGTGGAGGAGCGCCACCACAGAGGAGTATGACGTATGGCAGGGAATCGAGTAGTGAGTGCCAACAACAATCATTATTTTTGTATATATTCGTGATATATTCACGTCTTTACCATGTTCAACTATGCCAATATCATTGTATGTCCGTGATATCGAGCAACATCGATACATCCTTGTGCTCTTGGGTCTACTCCTGATTCTAGCAACATTTTAACCGAATCCAGCCTTTCTGCCAAGACCGCCGCTAACAACGCCCTCTCATGTTTTCTTCCCCTCGGGCACTCTCGAACACCAAACTCATATGCCTGAGAAGCGTCAAATTCCCTGTGCTTGCAGCAGCTACACCTCGTAAAATCTAAAATGAAACACTTTAGACCGAGCGTATTCTCTATTAGCCGTACGGCTTGCGGTTGAAAATCAACCTTGGAACGTTAAACGTTTACAATAGGCTCGTCA
>Ga0316221_1004240_pt1 | contig 11088 bp, 25 predicted proteins | sample TBH18007metaG_FD_206003 | JGI IMG/M metagenome (GOLD analysis project Ga0316221, IMG submission 206003) | Freshwater microbial communities from Trout Bog Lake, Wisconsin, USA - TBH18007 | ecosystem: Environmental > Aquatic > Freshwater > Lake > Hypolimnion/Profundal zone | place: USA: Wisconsin... | reverse complement strand
GAATCTGCGATGAGTTCACGTGCTTGTCCTGAGTCGCGGCTAGGAACTTACGCTTGAACGCCATGTCGGTGCCCACGGGTATGTTCTTGTGTACCGCCCACTTCTTGTAACACGCAAACAGTGCGTCCTTAGTCACGTGGCTCTCGGGGTCGTAAACCAACACGTCCTCGATGAACGAGCTCATGGGATTACCTAACTCCTCCATGGTCTCGAGTAACTCGATGCCTGACTTCGGTTGCACGAATCGCTCGCTTGGGCGCGCTAGTCGGCGACGATGTCCTTCAAGGCACCAGTTAAAGATACCTGAGAGCTCGGCGATCAGTTTGTCACTGAGCGTCACGTCTTCCTTGCCGAAGAACGAGTTGGTCATCGATAACACCAACATACGACCCGTGAGTGCGTTCGAGCTCTCGGAGAGTTGCAACGCCTCGTTAGAATAAATAATGATGCGGGTTGGCAGGTAGCCGTTCCAGCTCTCTTTATTCTTACGGTTGACCGTGATGGTGTCGCCACCCACGATGCGTAACAGTTGCGACACGATGCCTGCCGTGTTGCGTCCTGTGATGCGCGCGTCGGTGAACGATGCCAGCAGTTTGTTCAACCACGGTTGCAAGCCAAAGTTATCAACGAGCTCGTCCATCTGCGGTGCCACGGTGTTGTGTTGCCCCAGCAGTGCGACGAGGATCTTATTGATCGTGCCTTTACCTGAGCGCCGTGGTCCGACGATGTTCAGCATCTTCTGTTGCTTGGTGTCCCCACTGAGCACGTAAGCCATGTACTCTTGCAGGAGCTCTTGGCTCTGCGTGTCGTTGGGCCATAAGTCATTCAAGAACTTAAGCCAGTGAGGGCAGTCCGCCGTGGGGTTGTACGCGAACGGCAAACTGTTCGTCGTGAAGAACCCCAGTGAGTGCGGTATCTGTATGTTCTGCTCGAAGTGAAAGATCCCGTTCTCAAGGCTGATTAACTTACTGGCGTCAGGCTTGTTCTGCGCGTAACCCGCCAGCCACACGGGCGGTCTAGTGTTCGCCTTGTTTTCCAAGTGCACCAACGCCTTGACCGAGTCGAGTATGGCTGACACGTTGGTCGGGTTCGGGTTGAACGGCGCGATGTTACCCTTGACCTGCTTAACGCACTTGTCTAGGAACTTGTACAGTGCTGAGCGGATGGTCTGCTCCTCGATCTGCTCGTAGTGCGTCTCGAGGTAGATGTACCAGTCTTGCGCGTAGTGCGCCAGCGTGATTCCTTCCTCGCAGGAGTACTGCGACTCTAGGAACCTACGCGCGTTCGTGATCGGGTTGTTCGCGTCTAACACCACCGCGCCCGAGTCGAGCGCGTCCTGCAACTTTTTTTGGCTCACCTTGTAGATCAGGGTGCGCAGTGTCAGTCCGCCCTTCTTGCCGAAGGTTAGCCACTTCTTGTCACACGCGTTGGGCTGGTACTCATCACCTGACTGAGACCACCTGTCCCATAGCTCGAGCGCCTCGAAGTCACCCTCGAACTGGTGGTGCAGGATCTGCCCGACCTGTAGCCAGTCACTGTAGCCGTCTGAGGGCAGGTGGGCTAGCAGTTCGTTCTCGACCCGCTCGATGGTCCAGTCATCCAGCGCTGGGGTGAAGTCTGCGAACGCGTCGCCTGACTGTCTGATGGTCCGCTCAGGGATGTGAGGCGTGAGGTCCTGCAGGCTGGTAGGTATCTCGCCTGAGAGCTTGTGCCCCGTCACGGTGAAGTAACGCCCTGACTTGTAAATCTCTAACCCTTTGGAGTGGTCAACGTGCCCCGCCTGCAGGTCGGCGTAGGTGAAAATCTTCACGCCTGTACCTGATGGACTGACTTCCATGTACCCCTCCACCGAATCCGCAATATGTTGCAGTGCAGCATTTGTGAAACCGTCGGTGGGGTCGTAGCAGTCATCCAAGTCGATGCCTACTAAATTGTCGGTGCCGTCAAACACGAATCCTACGCCGTCAAATTGACCGCGCTCGTATGCCTCCATCACGGTGAAGAAGTCACTCCACGTGCTCTGTTCGGTTGAGCTCGCCGACTTGCCTGAGGGCTGGACTGGTAGCTTGCTCCACTTCTGCTTGGGTGCCTCTCCGATGAGGACATAGCGCCATAGCACCCAGCGAGGGGTTTTCTTGAGCTGGTTTGGTATGGCGTCGAACTGTACTGCTAATGCTGGTGGTTTTTGTATCGTCATAAATCCTCTTTGCTTACCCCTAATTATACAAACTTGGGGAAATTTTTTGTGTTTCTATATAAAACAATGACTTACGTTCTGTCACAACTATTTGACTTTAACAAAAGCATATAACTATTTGATTTGTATAACTATTTCGTGAAAGTGTCACAGGTTGCTCAACTATTTCTTACTTTTTTATTTTTAGAAAAGAAAAATAAAAAGAAAGACGTCACACTAACTGGAAAATACCCGTGCAACCCGTGCAACCTGTGACACTTTGGCTCAAAAGCCACTTAAAAAGAGCATGGCGACGGCACCGAGGACAACCCCCGTAAAGAATACCCCTATAGAGCTATAGGAGCCCGCGTAGGAGTCGTTCTTGTATGTGGTAATGGGGTAGTAGCTTGATGGGTCATGGAGCTCTCTGTGGGCCCGTAAATTGCGTGGCATGACCTTCATGACAAAATGTTCGTAGTTTTGCATCTTATTTCCCTTTCAAGTCGGACACCATGTCCTTCATCTTTGGTTCGTGTTCGTCCCAGCTATCGCTGGATTCATAATCCCCGCGACTCATGCGCAGGCGCTCTTCGTCTCTGAACTTAGGCTCGATAGCCCACCATGCGAGACTTGCCTCTAAGTATTCCAGCCACGGCAAATTGGGAATAAAAAGCGGAGCCAGTGTGCCCGTCTCCGTAATACTGTCCGTGTATTCACGATGTGGAATGTAGGGTAGCTTGGCGTTATTTTTAGTGCGCACCAGTTTGACCTTATCGCGAGCACGAATAAAGCGCTCGTAGGCGCGTTGTTGTTCGGGGTTTAAATCAATCATCTGAATCTGTCTCCAAGTGTTCTGAGTTTAATGAGTCTAGGGATTTGGGCTCGCGTTGTAGGTAGCCCCTGAGTTGATGAACGCGCATCTCTGGGATCTCCAGTCTTTGTGCGAGTTCACTGACGGACGGTTGCCGTCCCACCTCCTGCATGAGTATGCGTTCGTGGTATTTGAGTTTGCGAATTTCTTCGCTAACGTTTACTGGCAGTCGGATGATGTTGCCCGTGTTTTCCACGCACCGCATCACGGACCGCTCAATAAAGGGTTTTGCAAAGCCAATGAACCGAATGCCCTCTTGAGGCTCCCAGCGCTTGGATGCAGTGATCATGCCCTCATAGCCCGCGCTCACTAGGTCTTCGATGTCCACGCGACCATAGGTCCACGTGGGTAGTTTCTTGACCAGTGACACGACGTAACGCAGGTTATGCGTGATGATTTTGTCGAGGGCGTCGACGTCGCCCGCTTTAATCTTGGGTGCTAAGGCGTGCTCCTCAGCGATGCTTAGCGGTTCTATGTTGTAGAGCTCAGATAAAAATAGGGATAGCGAGTTGCGTTCGTTGTTCAAAATGGCGCGCCTCCGAGCAGTTCTAGTGCTCCGTTGAACTGCTGGGTCGGCGTGGGTTGTTTTACTTTGGGTAGAACTGTGAGGGTGCACCCGCTTTGTAGGTATGGCTCGCACTCGATGCGACTAGCCATTTTGCGGATGCACTCACCGAACTCGTTCCATACTAAATACCTAAGATACATAGAGTTCTCCAATGGTTGCTAAATAGATCAGTGCCAGCCACGCGCCGATACTTGCGTATAGAACGAGACCGAGCACCCATTGTACTATCGTTGGATTAGTTTTGCTCGTCATCATTGATCTCCATCAGGTAGATGCCGTGCCCTAACTTATTGATCTGCTCGTCGATGCCGTCGGGGTCATCAACATACTCGCACAGTGCCTCGTAGTCCCACTCGTCTTCGTACTCAATCGGTTGTGTGCTCATACTTTCCTTGTAGTTTTTTGCGTTGGTGTTTTTGGTATGCCATAGCGAGATTGTTTAACGACTGTTCGTTTTGCACGCCAAACATTCTGCCAAAGATGTAAGTGCTGGGGAGCTTGCTGGTTGACTCAATCACGCTCCCGTTGTGCACGTACATGGCAAACTCAGCGCACGCCAGCTTTAACTGCTGGCACTTGGTGAAGTGCTCGCAGTTGTCGCATGGCATGGGCTCGCTGAGGATCTTCTCAACTAACTGTAGATTCAGCATAGAGCGTCTCCTGTGGTAGTTGGGCCCGCATACGTACTTCGCAACCTGTACGGTACCCGTAGTTGAACTGCACGCGAAGATCAAAGTCCTCGTATGGGTTTTCGAATGGCTCGTCAATCATTCCTGAATGGTAGCCTTCAGCGAATGCACGCTTGTCTGAGTATCTGCTCATGATATAAATGCCTCCTGTTTAAGGTTGTCTGATAATTGCTGGCGTAGGTAGGTCACAATGTCCCACTCACCATTGTCGCGCCCCATCGAGCGCTCCATGTTGGTGAGCTTGTCTTGGTACCAGTACAACGCGCGCAGGATTGCTAAGTACTCATCAGCATCGAGCTCGATCCCGAATCGGTTGGTGTTTAGCTTGGTCATACTGCCTCCTCGATGGTGTAGTCAAAATATTTTACTAACTCGGCACCCTCTAACTGCTCGTCAATTGCTGGGACGATCCAGTCAGGAGGTGTGTCCGATACGATTGTAAGTTCGATTTTGTATGTGTTCATACTGAACCTTCTCTGATGTCTTTGTTGGCTTGTCTAATCCATTCATCTGTTTTAGCTGAACGGCGCTCTTGCTCTTCGAGCCAATAAATCTGACTGTCAATATCCTGCAAAACTTCTTGGGCTTGCGTGATATCTTCCTTGTCGCTTTCGTACTGCTCGCCACTTGGCCCCATGTCATCCAAGTAATAATCTGAATAACGGGATAAGAGTTTGAGTTTGTTGTACTGCTCTAGTGTGATGGTGATGTTCAATTTATTGCTCCTTGAGTTTGTAAGGTTTGTCCCAATTACCAACATTGAGATGGAAATAATACGCGGTGTCGAAGTAATCGACCATCGCGTCACTGCGGTCATACCACTGCTTACTTGGTGCCGTCTTGATGATGGTGACGATCTTTTCAAATAGGGGCTCGAACTCACCGTACTGGTACAGGTGGTACGGGTTGATCTGAGCGTGCGATCTGCCGATCAGGTGCTCATGCTTAAACAGTGGCGAGAAGTCTGTCTTGCCTTCAACGATTGCCACGTTGACTGCGAGACCGCCTGACTCCTTGCGTACTGCGAACTTGAACTCAGGCAATTCTGCCTTGAGGGTTTTACGGATAAGTGCAACATCTTCGGTGGTGATATATGCCATGATTAAACTCCTTTGAATGGGCTTGATACTACGTCGTACGGACTGTTGATATAAACAAAACTGAGCGCATACTCGCGGTCTTTGGTCTCAAGGTGGAAGTCTTCATCAAGTAAATCGATGCCGTTCCAAAATCCTACCTTGTTGGTGATGCGATATAAGCGTGGACCTTCGTCAGCAATACGGCGTTGAACGCGACTGATGTAGTTGTTCATGTTGGTGGACATGAAGTCATCGTCTTGACTGAACGTAGCACCGTGCACCCACACACCATCTTGCAATAACTCGATGGTGGTGCAGGCATCAATGCCATTGCCGTGATATGTTTTGCGGTAATTGGTAATCATCATTAACTCCTTTGGTGGTTAGGTACTACTATGGTCAAAGCGGGGTGTCTAGCTTTCAATTAGCTCGACCTTGTCCAGCACGTCTTCGAGCCCGTCTCTGCGCTGGAGGATAGTCTCCTGCGCGCGCTTTTTGGCGGTTTGTATATCGGTCTCGTTGAACTCCCAATAGTGGGTGATCTTGCCGTCAACGGGATCGCGATAGGTGGCTTGGTAGCGTGGCATATCAAGCCTCCCAAACTTGTAACTGGGCGGGGTTCTGCCACTCAGCAAACAGTCCATACTTGCGCAGGGTCTGCGTGATGACTGGTGACACGCCGAACTCCCAGTCAGGGATCCTGTGCCCGTCATAGTAGTTCATGAACTCTGAACTGGCTGACTCTTCCGCGCTGATCCAAAAGTTTGGCTCGTCGCCGTGGTACTCGCGCACTGGTACGCCGAGTTTTTTGAGCGCGTTGAACGCGTTACGAAAATCTCTTTTCATTTTAATGCCTCCTCTTTTTGACGTTTATTCTCATCATACATAATCTCCATCGCAACTGTGCGCATGATGTCGACCGCGATCTCGCGACGCATCTGCTCTTCCATATTGGTCGCGGAGTAACCACCGCTCCAGTTGGAGGAGTTGCTTTGAATTACATTTTGCAGGTACGCAACCTTGCGACCGAACGTGTTGCAATTCTTTACCTCATCAAACAAGCGCAGGTACTCTTCCTTAAAAAAGGTTTTTTCCAGCTCGCGTACTGCAAATTTTAAATCAGCCATACATCCTCCTATTTATTGTGATCTAGTTCGTTACGTAAATTAGCCTGCTCGATCTCCCAGTCTTCCTGCTCTTCGCAGTCTAGGGCCCAGTCGCTCTCACCGCCGTAATACTCGTTGGCCTGTTTGTATGATTCAAACTGATTGCCGTTGATGTCTTGCCACATATTAACCTCCGATATGAATGAATTGAAAATGGTCTTTTTTGAACTGCTGAATCTCTGCTATGGCTTGCTTGCGGATGGCGTTGAGCTCTTTGGCAATGTCATCACCGCTGAGCTCTTTGATCCAGCCACGTCCGTACCATTGCTCATGGTTGGGGTGATAGTCCAGCTCGATGCAGTTCTCGCCCCACGTGATGCAGAATGACTTGCCACCCTGCTTGAGGTACTCAGCCAGCGTGCGCATGATGACTGCACGGCTGGGCTTGCGTTTGTTGTACTCGATGTCAATTACTGGGTAAAGTGTGCTCATGCTAGCTCCTTGATAAATTGTTTTGCCTGCTCTTTGGTCTCAAACATCAGATTGTCCCCGCGCTGATCTTTGTACTCGTTGTACTCAGCATCAAGGATAATCCAGTAGTCTGAGATGAGCTCTACTGGTTTCCATTGGTTCATTTTTCAATCCTTCTGATATCGATGTCAGGGCGGTTTACATTGCGATTGAGATAGATAACCATCTCAATCGCTTGTTTGTGCGTCAGCGGTTTGCTGATCGATGTTGCCGCGCCGTCTTCAGTGCGAATTACTTCCCACTCTTTTTTGAGGTGGTTGTAGTTTGATGGTCTAGCTTTTTGTGTCATGGTGAACTCCTTTGGTGGTGGTTGATGTTGTACTGCATAACACTATGGTCAAAGCGGGGTGTCTAGCACCCCAGCCTCTCAGTCTACGTTGCCCGCGCAGTACTGGCATGGGCACTTGCTGGCGAACTTCACTGCTTTGCGGAGCTCGGTCAGCGTCTCAAACATTCCCGCGCAGTGGCTAGCCACGCGCTCGTCTTCACTGGGCTCGAATGCCCAGCCACGGTTGAGCCACACGAAGTACGTGCCGTCATCTTCGTGGGTGATCTCATCAACGCGGGTCTTGAGGTCTTTGGGCGTGGTGATTACTTGGGTCATGGTTACGCCCCTAGTTTGGTTAGTACTGCTTGGGCGTCGGCGATTGATGCGAATGGGGCGCGACCCATGCCGACGGTGTTGGTCTTGTTGTCACGGATGGTGAACCCGACTGACTGCATTGTCCACGATGCTTTGTCTGCGTCTGATACGTATGGGCAGGCGCCGTAGATTGATGCGGTGCGTCCGTCAGTGTGAACCCAGCGTTTAGCTGGAATGATTTCATAGCGTTGCATATTTACTCCTTTGGTGGTGGTTGAACTGTACTGCTTACTACTATGGTCAAAGCGGGGTGTCTAGCACCCCTGCCCTGATTACTCTGCAAACTGCATGGTCCGCCATGAGCGTGGTGACATCCAGCCTGTGAGCACTGCTCCGCTCTCACGGGTGAAGGTGTAGTACAGGCGCTGACCGTCTTGATGCTTGGCGGTCAATACTGTGCCCTTACCATTCACACGCTTTTCGCCTGCTTGGATGCGCTCTGCTGGCTGGGGCTTGGCGACCACTAACAACTCGGTGCCGTGAACCTTGTCAGCCAGTGCGGTCATGAACTTGGCAAAATCTTCGCCTGCTTTGGCGTGGTTGGTCATCGACCATGCCAACTGCTTGCGGATCTCTTGTTGCTTGTACTCGCCAGCATCAGCGAAAGGCGCGGTCACTGATACGCGTTTGCCGTCAACGAATGTCATGCGACCTGTTTTGTACTCAACTGGATCGTGCATGCCGAGCAGGGTCTCGTCAGCCTTGATGCGCAATGCTTTGGCATCAGCCAGCACTTGGGCAACCATTGCGTCGGTGTCTTTACGGCTCTTCTCGATTGGCAGGTAGTTGTGACCCTGACAGACTCCTTGAAACCAGCCGTTAGCCACTGTATAGCCGTGTGCTGAGATACCGCCACGAACTGCCTGTTGTCTGCCACACATTTGGCAGTGACCGCGGGTTTGTGTTGCTGTTGTCATATTGATTCTCCTGTTAGTTGGTGATGTACTGCATAACACTATGGTCAAAGCGGGGTGTCTGACTGGTGGGACAATGTGGTAGATAGTGGGGCGCGGTGGGAGCGGGGTTGCTACTGTATAGCTATGGCTCAGGGTCCACCCCTCCATAACCCCTCGCACGCGCATCAGGACGCCCACAGTGCCACGATGGCACACTGCCTAATAGGTAGGTAGCCACTCAGGCGCGCGCCCCGCTATGGCTCTCTAATGGCTTGGCATAGTGCCAGCGTGCCCGCGCCCCTAAGTTAGTGAGTACTCACTTACCCACACAGGCGCGCTGGACCGCGGTGCCTTGTTGCCATGTTGCACTGCACCATCGTGTCGGCGTGCTGGCTCGGCGCGGTGGCTGGCGTGCCAGTGAGGCGGAGCGGGCGCGCTGGGGTGAGTGAGTACTCACTTACGTGGCCCTCCTTGCTGGACGGGGGGCGTTGCTTATAAACCACACACCCTGAACGGGTCCCGTCGAGGGAGGGGCGGCGGGGGGCCCCACAGACCGCAAGTTTGTATGAATCCCACCCACTTTTTTAGAAAAACAACTTCTCTAAAATTTTTTTTATAAAAATCAACAGGTTTCATTCTGTCACAACTAGTTTACTTTAACTATTGCACATAAGTCATTGATTACATTAAGTAAAGTGCAAAAGTGTCACAGGTTGCTCAACTATTTCCTACTTTTTTATTTTTTAAAAAGAAAAGTAAAAAGTATGGCACCCCCCATCGACTTGGAAATACCCGCGCAACCCGAGCAACCTGTGACACTTTTGGGGATATTTTTGGATATAGGCAGAAACTTGTTAGTTGTTTGTATAGTTAGATTCATGACGACTTATGTTTATCAAATACAGGGAGCGTTGGAAAACGTTAACCATGATGTGCTAGGATTCCGAGTGTTTCTTTGCACAGCCACCTTTTTTGATAGCGTGGATATTCCTGCTGAAATCTTCAGCCGCGAACTGCTTGCGTATATGAAATTTCGTCTTGCCGTTACGGAGCGCGTGGATATGCGCAAGTTACCCAACGCCATTCTCAATAAACTCCGTGACCCTATGAATCGATGGCTAGACCAATGGGTATTGGAGAATGTCCCGCATGGCAATTAGCGCCAACACACCAGTTTTAACTACCAACTTCTGGCTACAAGCAAAAGACCTACGACCCGGCGATTATGTCTACGGACTTGATGGCAAACCTAAGAAGATTTACTTGGTGCAGGATATCAACCCCACCAAGACTTACAAGGTGGTGCTAGACGATGGCATTGTGATCCGTGGTGATAAAAACCTCACGCTGCCCTTGGAAGACAAAAAGTATCGTATCAACCTGTGCGAGTTTAATAACCGCAAGGACCGCACGATGAATACCAAGCGCCGGGCCCAGTTGCGCCGCAAAACCATTACAGAGATGTTGGAAGCGGGGTTGTACTCAGAAGGCAATACCAAGAAGTTCTCGATTCCTACCGCCGAGCCAATCCAGTATCCGATACGCCCACTGGCAGTGCCGCCTTTTGTGGCAGGTGTGTGGTTTGGCAAGATGCGCCGCACCGATACCATCTGGGTGCGTAAAGAGCAACTCAAGACCTTTGAGCGTCAGATGCGGCTTAACAGATTCACAATCCACAAGATCCGCGCCAACGGACCAAAGACACGATTTGAGATTCGGCCTCACATTGGTTTGTCTTTCTTGACGGACCCACGCCATGTGTCTATTCCGACTAAGGTGCCGGAAGAATATATCATGGCTGCACCAGAACAGCGCATAGAGTTCTTAAAAGGATTTTTTGAATACCGCGACAATTGTTACAACGCAGCAAACGATTACATTGAGTTTAAGACCAAAGACATTCATTTCTTGCGCCGTATACAATCCATGGTTGAGTCGCTTGGCATTAAGACCCGCACCAGTTTTAACAAAGTCTCTAAGGTGCATTTTTTATATTTTAAAACTGACTTACAACTTAACCCTAAACAAAAACCCAAACCCCGCGCCATTGGATATAAACGTAGGTTTATCGTAGACATTGAAGAAGCGGAGGCAATGCCTTGCGTGCACATTGAGGCCGAGGCGCCTTTCATTATTGGAACCGAAGGATTTATCGGAATATGCTAACCCCTGAACAGGAAAAAGTTCTAGCGAACTTTGCAAAGACAAACAGGCACTGGCCCAAGCCACAACTCGAAGCAGCCCTCTGGCAATTCAAATGGCAGCTTCAGGCACTACCACATCAAAGAGAACCCGAAGATGGAGAATATGACACATTCCTTATGCTCGCAGGCCGCGGCTCTGGTAAAACGCACACTGCTAGCCATTGGATTGGTATTCGTGCTTGGCAATACAGCGAGACCCGCTGGCTTGTCACTGCACCAACTTCAAATGATATTAGAGCCACGTGTTTCGAAGGAGACTCCGGACTCCTCAATATCATCCCTCAGTCCCTCATCAAAGACTACAACAAGTCCCTCTTCGAAATCA
>Ga0316221_1004232_pt1 | contig 11106 bp, 10 predicted proteins | sample TBH18007metaG_FD_206003 | JGI IMG/M metagenome (GOLD analysis project Ga0316221, IMG submission 206003) | Freshwater microbial communities from Trout Bog Lake, Wisconsin, USA - TBH18007 | ecosystem: Environmental > Aquatic > Freshwater > Lake > Hypolimnion/Profundal zone | place: USA: Wisconsin... | reverse complement strand
GGTGCAATAACCCCCTGAATATAGGGGTTTATTAAATAAACCTGCCATGAGGCCTTGAAAAAGCCTGGTAGTAGAATCAAATACTTAGATATAGAAACTCGCTTTAACTCCCGGATTAATCCGGCAAAGGTCTCGTTTTGAACAGCAATATGTTCCAAAAAATCGGTGTGTGGCTCATTGTGGGTCTGGTGCTCTTTACGGTATTTAAGCAATTTGATAAGCCTAAAGATCAGAACCAGGTCACGTATTCTCAATTTATGGATGATGCCAAGGCCGGCAAAATTAAGCGCGTGGACGTTCAAGGACGAACCTTGCAAGTAACTCCTGCTGATGGGGCCAAGTACTCGATTATTTCCCCTGGGGATATTTGGATGGTCGGCGACTTGATGAAATACGGTGTTCAAGTAACGGGTAAGGCCGAAGATGAGCCCAATATGCTGGTCTCGGCTTTATATTATCTTGGACCAACTTTATTGATTATTGGTTTCTGGTTCTTCATGATGCGCCAGATGCAGGGTGGCGGAAAGGGCGGAGCATTCTCTTTTGGAAAATCTAAAGCCCGTTTGATTGATGAAAATAGCAACACTATTACTTTTGCTGATGTCGCAGGGTGTGATGAGGCCAAGGAAGAAGTATTTGAGTTGGTTGATTTCTTAAAGGATCCGCAAAAATTTCAAAAGCTGGGCGGGCGCATTCCCCATGGCGTGTTATTGGTAGGTCCTCCCGGTACCGGTAAAACCTTGTTAGCCCGTGCGATTGCTGGCGAAGCAAAAGTTCCCTTTTTCTCAATCTCCGGCTCTGATTTCGTAGAGATGTTTGTGGGTGTCGGTGCATCGCGTGTGCGCGACATGTTTGAGAACGCCAAGAAAAATTCTCCTTGCATTATCTTTATTGATGAGATTGATGCAGTTGGCCGTCATCGTGGTGCTGGTATGGGCGGTGGCAATGATGAGCGGGAGCAAACGCTCAATCAAATGCTTGTTGAGATGGATGGTTTTGAAAGCAATAGTGGTGTGATTGTGGTTGCCGCGACAAACCGCTCGGATGTTTTAGACAAAGCGTTGTTACGTCCAGGTCGTTTCGACCGTCAAGTGCATGTTGGTTTGCCAGACATCCGAGGTCGCGAACAAATTTTGCAAGTACACATGCGTAAGGTTCCCATTAATCCGGATGTGGATGCAGCCGTCTTAGCGCGGGGTACCCCAGGATTTTCTGGTGCAGATTTGGCTAACTTGGTTAACGAAGCTGCCTTATTTGCTGCACGCCGTAATAAACGTGCAGTTGATATGCGAGATTTTGAAGACGCTAAAGATAAGATTTACATGGGCCCTGAACGTAAGTCGGCAGTAATGCGTGAAGAGGAGCGTCGTAATACTGCTTACCATGAATCTGGTCATGCAGTGGTTGCTAAGGTTTTACCAAAAGCGGATCCTGTACATAAGGTCACTATCATGCCGCGCGGCATGGCGCTGGGTGTGACTTGGCAGCTTCCCGAATTTGATCGTGTGAATTTGTACAAAGATCGCATGTTGGAGGAGCTGGCGATTCTATTTGGTGGGCGCGCCGCGGAAGAGGTCTTTCTCCACTCGATGAGTACCGGGGCCTCCAATGACTTTGAGCGTGCTACGAAAATGGCGCGAGATATGGTTACGCGATATGGCATGAGTGATAGTTTAGGTACGATGGTGTATGTCGATACTGAGTCCGAAAGCATGTTCGGTCGCACGAGTTCAAAAACGGTTTCTGAGTTGACGCAACAAAAAGTGGATGCAGAAATTCGTGCATTGATTGATAGTCAATATGCATTAGCCAAATCTATCTTGGAGCAAAATCGCGATAAGGTAGAAGCGATGGTTGTTGCTCTGATGGAATGGGAAACCATTGATGCTGATCAGATCAATGACATCATGGCGGGCCGTCCGCCTCGCTCGCCGTTGCCGCCAGTGGCTACTACATTTGGTAACTCAGCAGGTACGTCAGACCCAGCAGCAGGCAGCGCACCTGCGACAGCCTAATTGCTGAAACATATTGATTGATTCTGTATTGAATGATGAGTCAAACTGAACAGCCCGCAACATGGCGTTGCGGGCGTTTTTTATTTGATTGGAGCAAGCTCACTAAGCCCTTGGTAATGGGCATCCTGAATGCAACTCCAGATTCCTTTTCGGATGGTGGTAGGTACCGCAGTACCGATGATGCCATTGCGCATGCGCATTCTATGATTGCTGATGGGGTTGATATTATCGATATTGGTGGTGAATCAACTCGTCCAGGTGCAGAGCCCGTTTCTTTGCAGGAAGAGTTGGATCGCGTGCTCCCTGTGATTGAGGCTCTTCAGGGATGCGGAGTGGCCCTATCAATTGATACTTATAAAGCGCAGACTATGCGCCATGCCCTGCACGCGGGGGTGGATTGCGTCAATGATATTTGGGCGCTTCGGCAAGTGGGGGCGGTAGATGCGGTTTGTGAGAGCGTTGATTGTGGGGTTGTCATTATGCACATGCAGCGTGATCCCTTGACGATGCAATTTAATCCCGAGTATCAAAATGTTCTCGTGGAGGTATTGGAATTCTTGCAAGCGCAAGCTGCTGGATTGGAACTCAGGGGCGTGGCATCGAATCGCATTGCTATTGACCCCGGCTTTGGTTTTGGGAAGAGTCTTGAACACAATATTGAGATGTTGGCGCAATTTCAAGTCTTTACTAAAACAAGATACCCCGTTCTCGCTGGCATCTCACGAAAATCGATGTTGGGAAAAATTACAGGCCGGGAGTCTAGTGAGCGCTTAGCCCCCAGTATTGCGGCGGCGCTGATGGCGGCAGATCGGGGGGCAAAAATTGTCCGGGTTCATGATGTTGCCCAAACGGTTGACGCATTAAAGGTCTGGGAAGCAGTGCGATACTCATCAGTTTTATAATCAAATCTATGACAAAACGCTACTTTGGGACTGACGGGATTCGTGGGGAAGTTGGGCAATTTCCGATTGTTCCGGAGTTTATTACGCGTCTTGGCTATGCTGCCGGCAGGGTGTTGACCAAGGGTGCCAAGTCCGGGGAGCGTTGCAAGGTATTAATTGGCAAAGATACGCGGGTGTCGGGTTATTTATTAGAGGCTGCTTTAGAGGCTGGGTTCGCTGCGGCTGGTGTTGATGTGATGTTGTGTGGGCCTATGCCCACCCCAGGTGTTGCATACCTCACTAAAGCGCTGCGCCTTTCTGCTGGAGTGGTGATTTCAGCTTCTCACAATCCCTATCAAGATAATGGCATTAAATTTTTCTCAGCAAATGGCGACAAGCTGTCCGATGAATTAGAGCTGGCCATTGAGGCTGAGCTTGAAAAACCGATGGGCTGCGTGAACTCCAAAGAGCTCGGTAAGGCATTTCGCTTGGATGATGCGGCGGGTCGATATATTGAGTTTTGTAAATCCACCTTTCCTGGGGATCTCAATCTTAAGGGTCTGAAATTAGTGGTCGATTGCGCCAATGGTGCCGCGTATCACACTGCTCCGCATGTCTTTCATGAGTTAGGTGCCGAGGTGGTGTCCATTGGTATTAGCCCAGATGGACGCAACATTAATGATGGCTGTGGCGCGACTGCTCCAGCAGCTCTGATCTCAAAGGTTAAAGAGGTGGGGGCTGATTTAGGTATTGCTTTGGATGGTGATGCAGATCGCTTGCAAATGGTTGATGCTTCTGGCCGTTTGTTTAATGGTGATGAACTTTTGTATGTACTTGCTCAAGACCGCCTTGCAAAAGGCTGCGACTTGGGTGGCGTAGTCGGCACCCTGATGACAAATTTGGCTATTGAAGATGCGATCAGGGGTCTGGGGATTGGCTTTGAGCGTGCCAATGTGGGTGACCGCTATGTGCTTGAGTTGCTGAAACAAAAGGGTTGGTTGATTGGTGGGGAAGGTTCTGGTCATTTACTCTGCCTTGATCAACATTCGACCGGTGACGGCACTATTGCTGCTTTGCAGGTCTTGGCTGCCATGAGTCAGCAAAAGAAGCAACTTGCCCAGCTCTTGGACTCTGTTACCTTATTCCCGCAAGTGCTCTTGAATGTGAAGTACAAGCCGGGTTATGACTGGAAGGTAGATTCAGCCCTCTTGGAACAAATTCAGCGGGTAGAGGCTGATTTGGCTGGAAAAGGGCGTGTTTTGATTCGGGCATCCGGCACAGAGCCTGTCTTGAGGGTGATGGTTGAAACCGGGAATGCTGATGAGGCCATGAATGCAGCCAAAAGTATTGCCAATTTAGTGCCAAGTACTCACTAAATCACCGCTTTTCACAATCAGAATAGCTTGCTTGGATTCATTGCAAGTTGATGAAAATAAAAGACAAATTCTCTACATGGGGGGTTGTCATAAAAGAGTCACACACCCTACGTATTGTCACGGTATTGCAGTTCACTGTTACATACCTAAAAGGACAATACTATGAAGCTCGTTTTCAAGAAGGCATTTGTTGCAGTTGCCGTTGCTGTTTCATTGAGCACTAGCGCATTTGCAGCTGAAATGACTGGCGCTGGCTCTTCATTTATCTACCCGGTGCTAGCTAAGTGGGCAGAGGCCTACAAAGCGAAAACGGGTAATAGCTTGAACTATCAATCGATCGGCTCTGGCGGCGGTATTAAGCAAATCAAAGCCAAAACCGTTGACTTTGGTGCCACTGATGCCCCGATGAGTTTTGAAGATCTCGAAGCTGGTGGCATGGTTCAGTTCCCAGCCATTATTGGTGGCGTTGTTCCAGTAGTCAATATTGAAGGAATTAAACCTGGTCAACTGAAATTGTCGAGCGATATTTTGTCCGATATCTTCATGGGCACGATTACCAATTGGAATGACAAGCGTATTGCTTTGTTGAATCCTGGCGTTAAGATTCCTGCTGGCGATATCACTGTAGTTACTCGTGCGGATGGTTCGGGCACAACTGCCATCTTCACTAACTACCTGTCCAAAGTAAATAAGGGCTGGAAAGATGCCGTTGGTTTCGGTGCGGCGGTTAAGTGGCCTGCTGCCTCAACAGTAAGTGGCAAGGGTAACGAAGGTGTTGCAGCCAACGTTTCACGCATCAAAAATTCGATTGGTTATGTAGAGTTTGCATACGCCAAGAAGAACAACATGAGCTTTACACAAATGCGCAATGCAGAAGATAAATTTGTAGAGCCAACTGCAGCATCATTTGCTGCTGCTTCTGCTGGTACAGATTGGTCTAAGTTCCCTGGTATGAACACTTTTATTACGAATGCCCCTGGTGCTGCTGCTTGGCCTATTACTGGTGCAACATTCGTGGTGATCTATAAAAAGCCAGAAAATAAAGCATCTGCTGCAGAAGTATTGAAATTCTTTGATTATGGTTTCAAGGATGGCAAGAAAATGGCTGCTGATTTAGATTATGTTCCGATGCCCGATGCAACAACCAACTTCATTCGTAAGAATGTTTGGTCGCAAGTGCAAGTGAAGTAATTCTAAGAGTCAATTACATTGGCCCCAATTGAATTGGGGCCATTTTTCTTAAAATTTATCCAAAAGAACTAATGGAATCTTCATACTCACCGGGGTTGCCATCGGCTAAGGCGGTTAGGATCGCGCGAATTCAGCGAATCCAAGACTTTTTATTCCATCGCACTACCCAGTTTTTTTCGTTGACGGTCTTGTTTGCGTTATTGGGAATTATTGTTTCCCTCTTCATTAATGCTTGGCCTGCATTACATGAATTTGGCCCGGGTTTTTTCTTTAGTGATGAATGGGACATTATTGGTGGGAAATTTGGTGGCCTAATCGCGATTTATGGAACCCTGGTTTCTTCTTTGATTGCCTTGTTGATTGCAGTTCCATTGAGTTTTGGTATTGCTGTATTTTTGACAGAGATTTGTCCTGCGAGCCTAAAGCGGCCACTTGGTATTGCCATTGAATTGTTGGCTGCTGTGCCATCGATTATCTATGGCATGTTTGGTTTGTTTATCTTTGCGCCAATTTTTGGTGATTATATTGAGCCTGCGTTGCAGACCATTTTTGGGAAAATTCCCTTGATCGGGATTCTCTTTTCCGGTCCAACTAACGGCATTGGCATGTTATGCGCTGGATTGATTTTGGCGATGATGATTTTGCCTTTCATTGCATCTGTGATGCGTGACGTATTCGAAATTGTGCCGCCAGTGTTAAAAGAATCTGCCTATGGAATTGGCTGCACTACCTGGGAGGTAGTCAAGCGCATTGTGCTTCCTTACACTAAGGCGGGTGTGATTGGTGGTGTGATGTTGGGGTTGGGCCGCGCGCTTGGTGAAACCATGGCGGTGACCTTTGTTATCGGCAATGCCCGTCGCATTTCCCCTTCCTTGTTTGCTCCTGGTAGCTCGATTGCCTCGACATTGGCAAATCAATTCGGCGAGGCGGAAGCCGGCCTGCATTTTTCTTCTTTATTTGCCCTTGGATTAGCACTTTTCTTTATTACATTCATTGTGCTGGCATTAGCGAAGTGGATGTTAATTCGAATGGAAAAAAATCAAGGACTGAAATCATGACTCAAGCCTTGAATATTGACCAGTCTGTCTTTGCTCGACGCAAGCGAGCCAATAAGATTGGATTAGTGCTCTCCATGATGGCAATGGGCTTGGGTATGATATTTTTAGTATGGATTTTGGCTGTGCTCTTTATCAAAGGGTTTTCTGCCATTAATCTTCATTTGTTCACTGCTAGCACGCCCGCACCCGGCTCAGAAGGAGGTGGCTTAGCAAATGCCATTGTCGGTAGTTTGATGCTGATTGCAAGCTGCACCTTGATTAGTACCCCGGTAGGAGTGTTAGCAGGACTTTATTTGTCTGAGTATGGCGATCGTAGCAAGGTGGCCGCCGTTACTCGCTTTGTTACCGATATCATGCTTTCGGCACCCTCAATTGTGATTGGCTTGTTTGTGTATGCATTAATGGTGGCGCAAGTTGAGCATTTTTCGGGATGGGCCGGCACAATCGCCTTGGCTTTAATTGCAGTTCCAGTAGTAGTGCGCACGACTGAGAATATGCTGCGTTTGGTTCCTGGAAGTTTGCGAGAAGCTGCATACGCATTGGGCGCTCCCAAGTGGAAAGTAGCCTTCATGATTACCTTGCGTGCTGCCCAAAGCGGGATTATGACTGGCATTCTCCTGGCTTTGGCGCGAGTCAGTGGTGAAACAGCGCCATTGCTCTTTACCGCGCTGAGTAATCAATTCTTCTCTACGAATATGAATGCCCCAATGGCAAATTTGCCGGTAGTCATTTTTCAGTTCGCAATGAGTCCATACGATAACTGGGTAAGCCTTGCTTGGGGCGGCTCACTCTTAATTACATTTGCTGTGTTGGGATTAAACATCTTGGCCCGCGTCGTGTTCCGCGACAAGGTGCAAGGATGAGTAATATGAAAACACTGTTTGACTTAAATCAGATTGACAGTCTTGGGGGTAGCATGAACGTGGAACAAGCACAGCCTGCAGTTAAAAATGCTTTAGAGGTGCGTGATTTAAATTTCTTTTATGGCTCTTTTCAGGGGCTTAAGAACATTAACTTGAACATCGAGGAAGGTAAAGTAACGGCCTTCATTGGGCCGTCGGGCTGTGGTAAATCGACATTATTGCGAACCCTGAATCGGATGTACGATTTATATCCCGGTCAGCGCGCTGAAGGTCAAATTAATTTTTATGGTCAGAATATTTTGGAGCCAGGCCAGGATCTGAATTTATTGCGCTCCCGTATCGGAATGGTGTTTCAGAAACCCACCCCATTCCCCATGTCGATCTATGAGAATATTGCTTTTGGTGTGCGTTTATATGAAAAGCTCACTCGTTCCGAGATGGATGAGCGGGTAGAGTGGGCTTTAAATAAAGCCGCCTTATGGACTGAGGCCAAAGATAAGTTAAATCAAAGTGGTTTATCACTTTCTGGTGGCCAACAACAGCGTTTATGTATTGCGCGTGGTGTAGCGGTGAAGCCCTCTGTAATTTTGTTGGATGAGCCAACATCTGCGCTCGATCCAATTTCAACCGGGAAGATCGAAGAGTTAATTAACGAGTTAAAGCATGAATATACGATTGCGATCGTTACCCACAATATGCAGCAGGCTGCACGGGTATCCGATTACACTGCGTATATGTATCTTGGCAGCTTAATTGAGTACGGTAAAACCGATGAGATATTTATCAAGCCTAAGCGCAAGGAAACAGAAGACTATATTACCGGCCGCTTCGGTTAATGGGAGAGAGTAATGCCAGATAAACACCTATCATCACAATTTGATGCTGATTTAAATTCTTTATCCAGTCGTTTATTGGAAATGGGCGGCTTAGTGGAGTCACAAATCGCCACGGCTATGCGCGCATTTACCCAGATGGATATTGAGACTTGCAATATCGTGATTCAGAATGAAAAGCTAGTCAACGACATGGAAATTCAGATTGACATGGCTTGTACAGAGCTTATCGCTCGTCGCCAACCGACTGCAAGAGATTTGCGTCTAGTAATGGCTGTCTCCAAGGCTATTACGAATTTAGAGCGGGCTGGTGATGAGGCTGAACGGGTTGCAAAGCGCACTAAGCGCTTAATTGAATCCGGCGCTCCGCATAACATCAATGTTGCAGAAATTCGCCTGTCCGGTCAGTTGGCGATTTCATTGTTGCGTCGTAGTTTGGATGCCTTTGCTCGACTTGATACGATTGCTGCAGCTGAAGTCGTTGAAGAAGATCGGCAGATTGATGAAGAGTTTCGTGCATTTGTGCGTAAGTTGATTTCATACATGATGGAAGACCCCCATACGATTACAACTGGCTTAGATATGCTGACAATTGCCAAAGCTATTGAGCGGATTGGTGATCACGCTAAGAATATTGCTGAGTTTGTCATTTACATTGTGAAGGGTTCGGATGTTCGCCATATTCCGCACGAAGACTTAGTGCGCGAAGCTAATAAACAATAACTCCTGATCGAAAACCGTTCAATGACTCATCGCATATTAATCGTCGAAGATGAGCCCTCCATCGCAGAATTAATTGCGGTCAACTTAACGCATGCAGGTTATGAGGTAGAGAAGGCCCTGCAAACGGAAGTTGCCCTCAACAGTATGCGTGATCAGTTGCCTAGTTTATTGATCTTGGATTGGATGCTTCCCGGAAAGTCTGGAGTGCAGTTTGCCAAAGAGTTGCGTGCCAACGAGCGAACTCGTTCACTGCCTATTTTGATGTTGACTGCCAAGAGCGAAGAAGCTGATAAGGTATTGGGGTTGGATTCTGGGGCGGATGATTATGTGACTAAGCCATTTTCACCGAAAGAGCTCATTGCTCGCGTGAATGCTTTGTTGCGACGTCAAGGCCCGCTTCAGGATACTGGCCCGCTGACCGTTGGACCGATTCGTCTAGATCCGGCTTCCCATCGAGCTACTGCAGTTTGGCCGAATCAAGAGCCCAAAATTATTCCCTTGGGGCCCACGGAATATCGTTTATTGCAATTTTTAATGACTAATCCAGAGCGAGTCCATTCTCGCGCCAATTTACTCGATAAGGTCTGGGGTAGCGAGGTCTATATTGAGGAGCGTACCGTTGATGTGCACATTAAGCGGCTGAGAGCAGCTTTAGCCCCAATGGATTGCGATCGATATGTTGAGACGGTGCGGGGTAGCGGCTACCGGATTACCAAAACCCCTACGCAAACCTAAATTCCAGCAAATCTGACTTTTTGCTGGTCATTTGCTCGAATGCTCTAAGATGGCAGTATGCTCTCCGCCTTAACCCGTTTTGCTTTTATCGTTTTTCTTGCTCTAGCTGCAGCTTATATTGCTTTGGCAAGCTGGGGAGTGGACTGGGCAATTGCTAGTGGGATTGTTGTATTGGCTATCCCCCTGGTCTATTCCTATATCAATTTAGCGCGATTACGAAAGTACGCCATCGCCGATGCTGTTGAAAGCATGCCGTTGCCAAGTGGTTTTTGGGAGGAAGTTTTTTTTCGCTTACAGCGCTTAGTGCGTAATTTAAAGCAGCAAATTCGGATTATTGATAAGCAGCATGAGCGTTTTATTGAGGCCTTCCAGGCCTCGCCTAATGGCATTTTAATGCTTGATGACCAAGATCAAATTGAATGGTGTAATTCAATATCTGAGCGCTTCTTTGGTTTGGTATTTAAACGCGACGTCATGCAGCGGATTAACTTTCTAATCCGTAGGCCTGAGTTTGTACAGTATTTATCAAAGCGACAGTTTGAGGAGCCTTTGCTGCTTGAGCGGATGGGTCCTGACGATAATTTAAGTTTGATGGTGCAGGCATTCCCTTATGGTGAAAAGCGGCATCTATTGCTTGTTCAGGATGTGACAGACCTGCAAAAGGCAGATGCAATGCGCCGCGATTTTGTGGCAAATGTGTCGCATGAGATGCGCACCCCCATTACTGTGCTGATGGGCTTTTTGGAGACCGTTCAGTCATTGGATTTGGAGAGGGCACAGCAAGAGCAATATTTTGAGTTGATGATGGCGCAAGCCAAGCGAATGAAAAGTCTGGTTGAAGATTTATTAACCCTGGCTAATCTCGAAGCCAATACCTTGCCTGCGCCAATGCAGGTTGTACAAGCACAGACGTTGATGGCATTGTTGAAGAATGATGCAGAGGCGCTATCTCAAGGGCGTCATGCATTTCATTTCGAGTCTGCCACTTCTAGTAATTTGATTGGTGAGGAGCGTGAACTTTTATCGGCCTTCAGCAATTTGGTATCGAATGCAATCCGCTACACGCCCGATGTTGGTTCAATCAATGTGAAGTGGAAAGTGAACGCCCAAGGCCAGGGTGAGTTTTCAGTGACGGATACTGGCCCTGGAATTGCCCCTGAGCATTTATCACGCTTGACTGAGCGTTTCTATCGAGTGGACCGTAGTCGCTCTAGAGATACCGGGGGGACTGGTCTGGGCTTGGCAATCGTCAAGCATATAGCCAATCGCCATCAAGGGCAGTTGCAGATTGAGAGCACTCCAGGCAAAGGTAGCACCTTTACATTGCGCTTCCCGAAAGAGCGCATTACTGCTTGACGATTCCTTGATTGGAATCAATCCTTTTTCTTATCTTTTTTCTTTTTCTGCTTCTTAGACTCTTTCGGAAGCTTA
>Ga0316221_1004229_pt1 | contig 11114 bp, 8 predicted proteins | sample TBH18007metaG_FD_206003 | JGI IMG/M metagenome (GOLD analysis project Ga0316221, IMG submission 206003) | Freshwater microbial communities from Trout Bog Lake, Wisconsin, USA - TBH18007 | ecosystem: Environmental > Aquatic > Freshwater > Lake > Hypolimnion/Profundal zone | place: USA: Wisconsin... | reverse complement strand
TGTTCAGGCGCACCGGGATAATCTTCCGGAATGTGGGTTAATTCCGAGGGTTGCTTGCCATAGACAGCCCCGGAACTGGTCAGTAGAAACTTCTTGGCTCCGCTTGCGACGGCGAAATCGAGTGCCCGGCGCGTTCCTACGACGATGGTGTCGAGCATCAGGAGCGGGGCTTCCGCGTTGAGTTTGGCGCTCGCTTCCGTGGCCGCGTGGATGATGTGGGTGAACTCTCCACTGGGGAAAGGGAAATTGCGCACGTCGCCTTGATGCAGGCTTACTGCGGGGTTCCGCGCCAGATGAGGCGCTTTGCGGACGAAGGTTTCGGGGTCGCGGGAAAGGACTACGACTGTAGCACCGAGGTTCTGCTTTTCGTTAGCCCATAGAAAGCTTTCCAGTAGCCAGCAACCGAAAAATCCCGTGCCGCCGGTGATGAATAAACGACCGTCGCGCAGTTCTTCCCACATCGTCCCGGTATGTGCCAGGATGTGTTCAAGGTCTTCGGCAAGCGGATTCTGTTTTTGAGGCATCACAGACAGGCATCAAGCTTTGCGCGCGAATTTGCGGATCACTTCGATCTCGTAGTCAAGCATCGCTAGGGTTAAACCCGGGTAGGTTCCCAAGAAGAGGGCTTGATTCATGATCCGATCCGCGCCCGCAAGGTCACCCACGACACGGAAGGCCGCAGGGTTGTCTTTGCGTAACTGAATGAAGGCGGGTTGGCGAACGAGGTTACCGCCGAAAAGCATCCGGTTGCCGATTTTTGCAGCATCCAGGGCGCGCGCAAATTCGCTATTAGTAAAGGGGGCGCTCTTGCGCACGAGAAGCAGGAACCCGAACCAGCTATTGTCCGTGCGGCAGCCGGTGGCATCCCAGGTAAAGCCTTGTGGGGTCCAACCGGTGGCGTGGGTGGGCAGGGAGAACTCGAAAAACTCTTCCAACCCAGAGAGACCGCGCCGGAGGGTTTCCCAATTTTCTTTGCGCGCTTGGATGAAGCCGGGAAGCTTTTTGAGTTGCTGGAGCCCGATGGCGGCTTGGATGTCGAGCGGCTTCAGGTTGTAGCCGAGGTGGCTGTAAATGTATTTGTGGTCGTAGCCGCGCGGCAGTTCGCCGAGTTGCCAGTCGAAGCGCTTGGCGCAGGTGTTGTCCTTGCCGCTCGGGCACCAGCAGTCGCGCCCCCAGTCGCGGAAGCTTTCGGCGTAGGTCTTGATCGGCGGCTTGGAAACAATATTCACCGCGCCGCCTTCGCCCAGTGTGAGGTGGTGGGGCGGGTAGAAGGATTGAGTGGAGATGTCGCCCCAAGAGCCGGTGTAACGGGTGATGTGCGTGCTGTCGGCGGGGAATCCGGGCGAGTTCTCGTTGATGCCGAGGCCTTGGGCCTGTTCCAAGGGCATGGAATACGTGCAGCCAAGCGCGTCGCAGTTGTCTTCGATGAGCCAGAGATCGTGCACTTTGCAGAAGGCGAGGACAGCGGCGAGATCGAAAGGATTACCCAGCGCATGAGCCATCATGACGGCTTTCGTCTTGCCGGGGACGTAGGCCGCTTCGAGTTGGGAAACGGCGGCGTTTCCGGTAACGGGGTCGTTGTCGATGAAAACCGGGACTGCGCCGTTCTGGAGGATGGGGGCGACGGTAGTGGGGAATCCGGCAGCGCAGGTGATGACTTCATCGCCGGGCCGGATGCGCTTGTGAGGGGGGAGCTTGTAGCTGGTGAGGGCGGCGAAGGCGATGAGGTTGGCGGAGGAACCGGAGTTGACGAGGAGGCTGTGACGCACACCGAGCAACCCGGCCAGTTTGTGTTCAAACGCCGCGCCTTCGGGTCCGAGAGTAAGCCAAAAATCGAGCGTGCTGCTGACGGCGGCTTCCACTTCGTCTTCAGTGAAAACGCGTCCAGCATAGGGAACCGTTGTTTGCCCCGGAATGAATTCGACGGCAGCCTCCGCTCCCGGACGGTTGGCCCGGTGAGTGAGCGCGGAGTATTCGCGAGTGAGGCGGAGTATCTCTGCTTTGAGTTCGGCGGCGGTGTTCATTGAATAGGTTGAGCCCAGGGCAATGCGGCCTCGGCAGCGGCGATATAGGCGGCAATTTGCCCGTTCGTAAGCTCTTGGAAGCGGATCGGGTCGTTACAATGCCCGCTTGCGCGATACCAAGTCACGGTTTCTCGCACGGCATCAGCAAAACGCCATGTCGCCGACCAGCCAAGCAGGGCGCTGGCTTTGTCGGTAGAAAGTTGCAGGAGTTTGGCTTCGTGATGCGCGTTCGGGTCGCTCTGGTCTTCCCATCTGCCAGGCCAGTGTTTGAGGATTTCGACAACGAGTTCGCCCACCGTGCGGTTGGCATCGTGGCCGGGACCGAAGTTGAATCCCGAACAAAGCGGGGAATCATTGGTGGGCAGCTTGAAAAGGCTGGCGGCGAGACAGAGGTAGCCGCTCAAAGGTTCCAGCACATGCTGCCACGGACGGGTGGCGTGGGGATTGCGCACGCCGATAGGCAAGCCCTCTTGCAGGGCGCGGATGCAGTCGGGTACGATCCGGTCGAGCGCCCAATCGCCACCACCGATCACATTGCCGGCGCGGGCGCTGGCAACTTTGACGGGATGCCCTGCGAAAAACGAGCGGCGGTAAGCAGCGATGGCCAGCTCGGCCATGCCTTTGCTGGAGCTATACGGGTCGAAGCCGCCCATCGGATCTTCTTCCCGGTAGCCGTGCAACCATTCGCGATTTTCGTAACATTTGTCCGTGGTGACCATCACTGCAACGCACGGTTTTTGCAACGCACGCAGGGCTTCGAGAACATGGATAGTCCCCATGACGTTGGTGGCGTAAGTCTCCACCGGCTCCTCATAGGAAAGCCGGACGAGCGGCTGTGCAGCGAGGTGGAAAACGAAATCCGGCTGGACCTCTTCCATACAGCGACGCACCAGCGCGGCGTCACGGATGTCGCCGATCTGGTGATCCACTCGCGCGGCTAATCCCAACTGATCGAAAAGAGCCGGAGCGCCATCGGGCGGCAGGGCCAGCCCATGCACCCGGGCGCCGAGCAGCAACAACCACTCAGCCAGCCACGCCCCCTTAAAGCCGGTGTGGCCAGTGATGAGAACCGTCTTCTCCGCAAAGACGCCTGAGAAAAGCGAAAGCGGCTGTGAGTGGGATTTTGGATAGAGAGACACGAGAGTAGGATTCAAAAACAAACAAGGATCAGGAGTCGAGCGGGGATTTGTTACAAGAAAAAGACGCGCACATTACGAAATGGGGTTTCACCAAATTTTCCACGGAGCATTTCCCTGGTCCCAAAGTCGGTTTAACAGCAAATACTCCTGATAAGTATCCATGGGGTACCAGAAGCCTTTATGTTGAAAAGCCATCAGTTGTTCATCGGCAGCGATTTTGCGCATCGGTTCTTGCTCAAACATCACTTTGTCAGTATCGCGCAAATAATCGAAAATCTTGGTCGAGGCAATGATATATCCGCCGTTGATCCAACCATACTCGGTCTGGGGCTTTTCATTGAAGGAAAGCACTTTATTCTCCTCTGAAATCGTAATTTCACCGAACCTGCCGGGAGGATGCACTGCAGTCAATGTCAGCAGTTTCTTGTGCTCGCGATGGAATTTCAGCGCCGCCGTAATGTCCACCGAACCGACACCATCGCCATAAGTGAGGAAGAACTCCTCGTCATCGCCAAGATGCCGCTTAATGCGTTCAATCCGACCTGCAGTCATGGTTTCCTCGCCGGTCTCCGCGAGAGTTACGGACCAGTTTTCTTCAGCATGATTGTCATGGAATCGGATTTCCGGCTCACGCCCCAGTCGCATTCCAATATCCCCAGCCATCCACTGGTAATTGCGGAAATAGTCCTTGATAACGTCGCCCTTGTAGCCCAGGCAGAGGATGAACTCGTTAAATCCGTGAGAGGCATAGGTCTTCATGATGTGCCACAAAATCGGGCGACCTCCGATCGGAACCATCGGCTTGGGCCGATATTCAGTCTCCTCTCGCAGCCGCGTGCCTTTTCCACCGCAAAGAATGACAACTTTCATAGATTATTTGGATTTATTGGTTAAGTGGGCGTTGAATCAAAGCGACTCAGGCCTAATTGGCGGAACGCCTCTTCAGGCCGTTTTGCAACTTCCTTCTTCTCCATGAGGTATTTTTCCAACCCTCGGTCAATTAATCGCAACCAAGCAATATAATAAATATTGGTGTAGCAGGTGAGGTTAAAGGCCCCAAAAACTAAAAACCCAAAGAATGGAGCATATACAACAGGCACACCTATAAAAAGAGCCATTGGAAAAAACGGGGTTCTCCTTGCCCTTAATATCAGCTTCCACGCATAATATGTCATACCAAACATTAAGATCAATAACTGAACCAATCCAATATAACCAACCACATGAATTGTGCTTAACGGTAGACTATGATAATCACCTGATATAGCGAGATTTTCCTTGGCATCCTTAAAAAGGGTCTGCGCTTCTCTTAGTTCAACTTTCGTCATCCCAAAACCATCACCCCACCACCAATCTTTGATATATTTATGTCCCGAATCCCATACATTCCGCCAAATATCAATTCTCCATTCCGTCGAACCTTCAGCGTCATTTTTTGCCACAGGATCCCAGTCTCCAGGCAAGAAGCACAAGGTGCGCTGCATATTCGTTGGCAAATGGATCAATGTGCCTTGCGCTGCAATCAACAATACCAGAAGAGGAACTATAACCACAGGGATTCGAAAAGCAGCCCGCTTTCCACTGTGAAAGAAGGTAGCTATAATAAAAAACAATCCAATCTCTATAAACACCGAACGAAAACCACTTACCAAGGCCGACACAAGACAAAAAGCAGCAAATGAAAAGCGTATAATAGAAAGCGGATTAAGAGTCGATAATGGAGGATAATAGGAATAGAGCATTAATAAAGGGGGCTCAAAATTTCTCCCAACTACATCACGAGACATTTCCACATCATATATAGCCACACCCGCGGCATCTGTAGTTCTGGGTATAAAACCATTATATAAATACCCAACATATACACCCACAGACGGGAAGTAGTTTGTAACAATACCCATCAATCCATTAAACATTGATCCAAATGTTAGTATAAACGGCAATCTCATAGCCATTTTTGGTGAGAGATCAACGTGATTAATGACCCAATAAGCCAGCATGGTGATAATGACTTCGATATATGGCTTGCCTCCTATTTTCTCGAATCCCAGTAATTCGGCACCAACAGGATTTCGGATATAAACCGTTAAGAGATAGAAGAGATTAAAAAAAAGCAGGTAATCCAACCAATTGTATTTTGCTTTGGTGCGCACCACTTTCAGAGCTTTCAAAGCAAGAAAGACTCCAAAAGCATACAAAATCGCGATGTGGCTCAATTTGAGCCCCAAGGGAGATCCGACAATCATTCCACTCATCGGTCCGCACAAGGGAATCAACAGCCAAACATTGGCTTGCAGAATCAGGGCTACCATCACCGCCAGCATGGCACCGATGATGAGAGCCGGAGTCGAGGATCCATTGCCCGCCGAAGAGCCAATATAAAGCGCAAGCAACATCCCAAAAACAACGGTAACAACGATGGTTACGTATTCTGTCAGGCGCTCAAGTTTCATGCAGTGGGTTGGAGGATTATATGGAGGAGGGAGGGTGTCACAAGGTTGTGCCTTGTGCAATGGCTTTTCTTCCGTCTCCGGTCAAAACAACTCGCCCTGTTTGGGCTGGGCAAAACCGGCGGCTTCCTGGCGAATTTCCTCTGTCAGCGACCGGAACTCCCACGGCTCAAGTTCGACGAGCAGTTCGCTATGCCGGGGACGAATCGCCAGTTCCTCCAGTGGTGCCGGGAGCGAAAGCTGCGTGTCGAGCCGGACCATTTGCTGATTGCTTAGGATTTGCTCCCGTGCCTCTGCTACTTTCTCCCGGATAGCCTCGTTACTGATCGCATCCATGCGATCCAGCAAGGCCGTGATACCTCCAAATTCCTTAATGAGCGCACTGGCTCGCTTCGGTCCCAAGCCACTCACGCCAGGGATGTTGTCGGACGCGTCGCCCACGAGGCAGAGAACGTCCCCGATCTGCCCCGGTTCCACGCCCCACTTTCTCCGCACATGATCGGCTCCCAAAAGGGCAAACCCATCCTTGGGATCTGCGAAATCGGCTTTATTCGTGGAATAAACCCGGACCCGCTCGTTCACGAGTTGGAAAAGGTCTTTGTCATTAGTGGCCACCACTACTTCCATGCCGTGGCGTTCAGCCTCGCAGGTATAGGTGGCGATCAGGTCGTCGGCCTCGGTATTGGGCACGCGCAGGCTAGCGATCCCCATCAACGGAACCAGCCGTCGGATGTGGGCGATTTGCGGGCGCATCAGCTCTGGCATTTCGGCCCGCTGCTGCTTGTATTCGGGCTGCAATTGCGTGCGGCGCTGGGGAAGCCCCTCGTCCCAAAGGACCGCCGCAAGGTCGGGCTTCAAGTCCCGGAGCATTTTGCGCAGCACTTTCACGAAACCGTAGATCGCATTGGTCGGTTCACCGCGCGAGTTGGATAACTCGCGAATGCCGAAAAACGAACGGTAAACATAATAAGAGCCGTCAACGAGGAGCAGTTTCACTTGGGTAAGGTAAATGCAAGCCGGGCGGTTTGCCGACACTGTTTTTCAAGTGCCGCTCAAATATTCCCTCACAATCCAACAATTTAGCTCGAATTTTATGGGCTCTATCGACCATCCGAGGTTTGTTACGTCCGGCATCTGATCCAATGTAATGCGAAAAATATCCCTCGGATTTAACGCTTCAAACACCACGCTTGCGCTTGCACGGCGGTTTCGCCACTCTGTAGCGCGTGTTTGAACTCCGCGATATTTCCCTCCTAGTCGCCTCAAAACCTCAAGAACGGGTCTTGTTGGGGGACGTAAGCGCCTCCTTTCCGCCCGGGAGTCTAGTGGCAGTAGTCGGCATGCCTGGCTCTGGCAAAAGCACGCTGCTGAAACTCCTCGCGGGCGTCTATCGCCCGACCTTCGGTGAAGTGGTCTGGACAGACCCAACCTCGCCGCCCGAAGAAGATCAGGATGAAACGGCCAATCCAGCCAGCACGACGACGGCTCCCCTTCGCCCCACCATCGCGTATTTGCCGCAGTTACCTCTCCATGATTCTGGCAGGGAGGAACAACTCACCGTCTCAGAGCAGATTGAAACAGCATTGCGCTTGCGCGTGACGGACCTACGCAAAACCGACCGGCAGGAACGGCTAGCGGCGCTGCTCGAAAAGACTGGCCTGACCGCTCTGGCGGACAGCCGTGGAGCCACCTTGACCGCCGACCAGCAACAGCGGTTGGCACTGGCCGTCGAATTGACCGCCTCCCCCGGCCTTCTCTTGTGCGACGAAAACCACCGGGCGTTCGACCCCAAAACGGAACTCGAATTTGCTAAACTCCTGCGCTCGCTGGCGGGAGAGGAATCCCGCGCGGTCATCCACGTCACCCACGCGCTGAACACCCTGGCGCAATATGATTCCGTCATCGTGCTGCACGGAAGCCAACTCGTCTATCACGGCCCACCGGAATTCCTGGCTCACTATTTCCAAATCGAATCAACAACCGACCTCTACCAACAACTCGCCCAGCGCCGGGCAGAGGAGTGGCACCGCTCCTGGAGCAAGCACGGTCAGGCATACCGCTCCGCGGAAGGCCAGGAACAAATCGTGGACGAGATCGGTGATGAAGCCCGCCAATTATTTTGGGAAAAACTTTCCCAATCGCACAAACCCCGGACGGCTCCTCAACCTCCAACACGCGTTCCCGACGCGCTTTCCCAGTTCTTCACCCTGCTGAGTCGCCGTCTCCTGCAGGCAAGGCGCAACCCTTCCGCGCTCTGGCTGCATCTCGCGCTTGTATTGGGATTCCCCAGCGCGGTGGTGATTTTCGCCGCAGGCAGCCTGACCCGGTTGCTGGAACTTTCCGAACAGCTCAAGGGCAACGTCGTCGAGCAGCTCAAGGAAAACGCCGTGTTCGCTGTGAACGCCCTCCATGGAACCGGACTTATCGCCGGGGTGGCGATGGCGCAGATCATTCTCCTCGCGTTCCTTGCCGCCCAAAGCGCCGCGCGTGAAATCGCGGGCGAACGGATGATCTTGGAACGGGAAAAATACAGCGGGTTGCGCCCCAAAGCCTACGTCGCCAGCAAAATTGCCTTCCTGCTTCCGGGCGTGCTGCTGCAATCGGCTTGGATAGGGTGGTTTGTTCACCACGTCTGCCGACTGCCGGGCAATCTAGCGATGCAGATCGCCGTGCTTGTGCTGGCAAATGCCGCGCTGACAGCGCTCGCTCTGGGCATCTCCAGCCTGACCCGCTCGGCGGGGCGGGCGCTCCTCATTTGCTTCAGCATCGCCGCGCTCCAGTTGCCCTTCTCAGGGGCGGTGCTGGCACCTCCTGACGCCTTGATCTGGCTGGTTCGTCCGCTGGTAACGCTCTACTGGGGAACCAACGCCTACCTGCAATCCACTCAGGGAACCCGGTTTTACGAAGTGCTGCAAGTCGTCTCCCCCTTCACCCTCTGCCCAATGTGGCTCTGCCTGCTGGTCTTGGGAGCGCAGGTGTTCCTGGGAATTACCATGACGCTTTCCGGCTGTAAAATCGCGCGGCTGGGGATCACTCGCAAACCGCCACTCCCATGATTGGCTTACCAAGCCAGTTGGGGTTGATGTAGCTACTTTTCTTCGCCGTGCAGCAAGGCTTGCGGCTCCGTGAGCAGCAAGGCGACCCCGCCAGCCATCAGTGCCGCCGCCGCAAGGAGAGGCCCCGTCACCTTATCTCCCAACAGCGCCACGGAAGTGGCGGCTCCCACAAACGGCGCAGCGGCGAAGTAAGCCGCCGTGCGGCCCGCGCCGAGACGCTGGATGGCCGTCACAAACGCCAGCAACGCCAGGCCGTTGCAGCAGGCGCCCAAAAGCAGCGCTTCGCTCAGCGTGCGCCCATGCACCAGCAGCGTTCCCCTCACGGCGCAGAGGATCAACAGCACCGACCCCGCGATGAGCCCCTTCCAAAGCGAAAATCGCGCCGGGGGAACGTCCCACAATTGCGCAGTACAGTTGTTGTCGATGGCCCAGCAAAGGCACGATGCCGCAATGGCCAGCCCGGCTGCGACATGGCCCGGCCCACTTTCCGGGCTTGCGGAAACCAACACGCCCCCCAGCGTTATCAGCACGAGGCCGATGACAAAACGCGCACCGATGGATTCGCGAAAGAAAATCCAGGCGATCAACGCCGTGAACGCCGCCTCCAGGTTCATCAGCAGCGCCGCGCTTGCGCCGGGAGTGTGGGCGATTCCCCAGACGAGCAACACCGGAGCCAGCAGCCCACCGCACAGCAGCGAACCGGCGAACGGCAGCCGGTTGGTCCGAGAAACGAGGTTGCCCAATCGCCACGGAATGCGCGTCAGAACCGCCACGCCAGCAGCCGCGCCCAGATTGATCAACGCCGCCAGCAGGATCGGATCAACCACTGTTAGCCGGAGTTTGATGAGCGGCGTCCCCACGCCAAAGAGCGCGGCGGCGAGGAGGGCGAGCAAAGCGCCGGAGTGGCGGGAGAGGGGATGCATCACGCAGAGACGCTAAGGCGCGGAGGAGGGGATTGCGAACTCTTTGCGGCACCGAGCAACGGAACGGCGTTTAGATTTTGGAAAGCGGCCGGTTGTGCTCCAAAAGCTGTGGAGGACTGCCGCTTTGGTGCCAAACACAGTTTCAAGAGCGGCCCCCTATCCACAGGGTCTTCTGGCTAGCTTCCTTATTTTGCGTTGCTGATGATAAAGTATGCCCCCAGCACAAAGGGAATCGTGCCTAGAACCAAGCCAATTACCGCACTGGGCCTCCAATTATGCCGACGAATAGAGCAGATAGAGCAGAGGATACCGAGCAAGGACATTCCCGACCATATGAAGTAGGCAATCACCGCTGATCTACCATAATCTGCCATCTTTCGCGTATTCGCTACACCAGCTATGGTGATTGCGATACCCACGAGAGGCAAAATGATCGAGAAAATCGCCAAAGGGTCGCTTCGCTTTGGATGTTGAATTTTTGGATCCTGCATGAAAATCGGGATCAAATTTTGGGCTTTATACGCGAGGGATTACCCCAGCGCCCGCACAGCAGCCACAACGTTCGCAGCAGTCATGCCCAGTATCTCCATCACCTGATTTCCGGGGGCGCTGATGCCGAAGCGGTCGATGCCGAGCACTTTGCCATCGAGTCCCACCCAGCGATACCAGAGGTCGCTTACGCCCGCTTCAATCGCCACACGGCGGCGGATTGCGGCGGGGAGGACTTCCTCGCGGTATTCGGCGCTCTGGCGCTCGAAGCGTTCCATGCTTGGCACGGAAACGACGCGCACTCCCGCGCCGAGTTCTTTCGCGGCGGCGACGGCGTGCTGCACTTCGCTGCCGGAAGCGAGGAGGATCGTCTCCAGCGGGGCGGTTTCCTTCACCAAAATGTAAGCCCCCTTGAGGGTGCCTTCGCGGCGGGTCTCCGCCGGGGCGAAGCTCAGGTTCGGGAGCACCTGGCGGGAAAGGGAGAGGACGGTCGGGCCGTCGGTGCGCTGCATCGCGCCCACGAAGGCTCCGGCGGTTTCCTCGGGATCGGCGGGACGGATCACATCAAGGTTCGGGATCACGCGCAGGCCGCTGACGGTCTCCACGGGCTGGTGGGTGGGGCCGTCTTCGCCGACGCCCACGGAATCGTGCGTGAAGATGTAGCCGACGGGCAGGCGCGAAAGCGCGGCGACACGAATGGAAGGCCGCAGGTAATCGGCGAAGACCATGAAGGTCGCTCCCGAGGCGCGGAAGAGGCCGTCAAAGGCGATGCCGTTGAGGATGCCGCCCATGGCGTGCTCGCGGATGCCGTAGCGGATGTTGCGTCCGCCCCAGTTTGCCGGCGACCAGTCCTTGGAACTGTTGATGTAATTGAGCGTGGAGCCGTAGAGGTCGGCGGAACCGCTGACGACGAGCGGCATCGCCTCGGCGATCGGCTGGAGCACATCGCTGCCTGCCTTGCGGGTGGCAAGCTTGGCATCGGCAGGGAACGCAGGGATGCGCGCGAGGAGATCGGCGGGAACTTCCTGCTTCA
>Ga0316221_1004217_pt1 | contig 11136 bp, 14 predicted proteins | sample TBH18007metaG_FD_206003 | JGI IMG/M metagenome (GOLD analysis project Ga0316221, IMG submission 206003) | Freshwater microbial communities from Trout Bog Lake, Wisconsin, USA - TBH18007 | ecosystem: Environmental > Aquatic > Freshwater > Lake > Hypolimnion/Profundal zone | place: USA: Wisconsin... | reverse complement strand
TAAAGCTGCACAGCGTTGCATTATGGCCGCGCTGGATCACTCGCGTGCGCCAAAGATCGTCCTGGTGGAGGAGGGGAGGGACCTCGCCGAGCAGCCACCGACGATAGAACTGCCGCCGCAGGCACTGCGTGCGATTGCCGATTTGCTGGGTCTGATGGGGCAACAGCAACCCATCATGCTGATCCCGCAAAAGCACGAGCTGACCACACAAGAGGTAGCTGGCTTCTTGAATGTATCGCGCCCCTACGTAATCAAACAGATTGAAGATGGTGAGCTTAAGTGCCGCAAGGTCGGGCGCCATCGCCGGGTTGAGTTCCAGGAACTGATGCGCTTCCAAGAGATGCAGAAGCAAAAGTCGGAAGATGCGCTCCAGCGTCTGACGGATCTTTCGCAAGAGTTGGGCTTGGGCTACTGATGGCGGGTTCGGCGCGCTACACGGCGATCCTGGACGCCAACGTCCTGTATCCAAATCTGTTGCGCGACCTGCTGTTGAGTTTGGCGTCCGCCGGTCTGTATCACGCACGCTGGACATCGAAAATCAATGACGAATGGACTCGCAATCTGATCGCCAACCGGCCGGACTTGGCCTCCAAAGTTCCCCTTTTGTTGGAGCTCGTCAACCAGGCCGTTCCCGATTGCTTGGTGGAGAACTACGCATCGCTCATCGAGAGCCTGGTATTGCCCGATCCCGGCGACCGGCATGTGTTGGCGGCGGCCATCGCAGGGCATGCAGATGCCATAGTCACGGCCAACCTCAAAGATTTTCCGGAAACTGTTTTGGCACAGCACGGCATCGAGGCCCAGCACCCAGACGACTTCGTAATGAACCAACTCGAACTGCGTCCGTTTGAAGCTCTGGAAGTCATCAAGCGGGTTCGCGCACGGATGCGCCATCCGGCACGTTCCGCAGTTGAGCTGATCGAGTTGCTGGAAAAAAGCGGATTGCCGCAAACTGCCCAATATCTGAAGGCACATGCCGGGCTGATTTAGCTCTTCACCCGAGAGACGATTCTCGGCAGCAACCAACTTTTTGAACACCCAGCTTGACGCTGCCGCTTGCGCGGTAAGAGAGGTGATTCCTCATGTGAGACGCCCATGTCCGAGCGCGAGAATGCTTCTTGCAGCGTTCACATCGTAAGCGCGCCATCAACCTCAGGTAGTCAAGGAAGTGGAATTGGCGATATTTCTGGTAAGCGCAGATTCCAAGGCAGAAGAGCCTCAACGTCTTCAACCGTCTTTGCAGCCGGTAATTCACGCAGTACCCGACGCAGCCAGGCATACGGTTCCACGCCATTGGCTTTTGCCGTTTCCACCAAGGAATAGATGACGGCGCTGGAGTGCGCGCCGGCAGGCGTGTCACTGAACAGCCACGAGCGTCTGCCGATAACAAATGGGCGGATACTATTTTCTGCCTTGTTGTTATCAACGGGCAGGTCATGGCGCTCGGTGTAACGCGTGAGCAGAGGCCATAAGTTCTGCATGTATGCCAAGGCTGTGCCCAAGGCACTCTTGGGCGTGACCAGTGGCACGGTCTTGATCATCCAGGCATGGATATCTGCGAGCGCTGGAACGCTTTGGTTCTGGCGCGCCGCATGCCGATCCTCAGGCGAGGCGTCCTTGAACTCCCGCTCAATCCGGTACAGCTTGCCGATGAGTGCGACCGCCTCATCAGCCTTGCCGCGTTTGCCCTTGGGCTGCACCCGCACGGCATCAACAAAGTATCGGCGCACATGCGCCCAGCAAGCTAAACGTTCAATGCCGGTGGTTTTTGCAATTTCGTTGTATCCACCGTACCCATCGGTCATCAAATAACCCTTGAACCCTTCGAGCAAACGTGTGGGCACCTGGCCACCGCGGCTTGGGTCGTAGTCAAACAGCACCACGGGCTTGTCTGGTGGACCGCCGACTTGCACCCACATGTAGCTATTGGATGTGGGCAATCTACCGGGCTCCTTGAGCACTTGCACTCCCGTCTCATCCATGTAGATCAGGGCGCAGTCGAGCAGGATGTCACGCATCAGGTTGTGCAGGGGCTGCAGCAATTTGCTGCCGGCAATGACCCAGCGTGCCAGCGTCTGGCTGGGTACCGGTGCATTGTGGCGCTCCAGCACCCGGCCAAAGCGTGTGAGCGGCATGCCGTCCACAAACTTGACTGTGTAGAGCATGGCCAGGAAGTCCGGGCTGGCGTTGCTCTTGGGCAAAGGCTGCGGTGGCAGAGGGGCTGTTACGGGCGCGTGCTGGCGGCCGGGGCAGCCGTAGCGGTTGCGGATGTTGCGAATCACGCGCACCTGCATGGGCACGATGTCGAGCTGCTCGCTGATGTCCTGGCCGATCAGAACCATGGGGGTGCCACAAGGGCAAGTGCGGTCAGATTCAGGCACATCGTGCAGGACATCGACGCGGGGCAGGCCCGCAGCCAGGGGAGCGCGCTTGCCGCGTGCACGTTTGGGGGCGGGCTTGGTGGCGTCGGTAGCGGCAGATGTGCCCTGGGTGTCTTCTGGGGCAATGGGGGCCGTGTCTTGTGCCTCGGCACTGGCAAGGGCCAGAACTTCGGCTTCGTCAAACAGGCGGCTCTGAGCGGACGACTGTTCGGAGCTTGCGCCGAACATGCGTTGGCGAGCCAGTGTGGCCTGCTCGAGCATGCGGATGATGTAGGCGTGGGCCTCATCGCGAACGGCCTGCATTTCTACGCGCACGGCCACTACTTCTTGATGTGCTGTTTGGGCTTCGCGATGCAGCGTTTGCACGACCTTTTGCTGGGCTGCCAGGAGCGCTTGCAAGGCCCCAACATCGTGAGGCAAAACGCTCGGCAAACGGAACGTTTTGACAGCCTCTTCAAACGCCTTCTCCAGAGGAGAATCAGGTGTTTTAAGGGCATCAAATGACATGCCAAATTTTACCCGACCCCCCTATGAAACAGACCCGAAACGCAGCGTTTTGTGAGGTATATTTTTCCATAAATCGAAGCCTTCGAGCAGCCACCCGAACTCCTGCAAACTGATGCTTCTGGTGACCTCGTTTGCGTCCTTTGGCCAGGCAAACTTGTCACGCTCTAGGCGCTTTTGCCACAGGCAAAAACCATTGCGGTGCCAATACAGCGCCTTGATCTTGTTTCGGTGGCGATTGGTAAAAACGTACAGGGCGCTGGCAAATGGGCTTAAGGCCAGCTCGAGTTCCACCAAGGCGCTCAGCCCGTCGATGGCCTTTCTGAAATCAATCGGCTCGCGGTACAGGTACACCTGATCAATCGTGCAGCCCGGATGCATCAGTGCACCCCTTGATTTGCGCGGCCAACCGCCACCAACCACTGCGGGTCCGGCAAAGCCGACATCTCCAGGCGCATGCCCCCAGCCAGCACCAACGTGCACCCCCAGGACGGCTGCGCCATCTGCTCCAGCGCATCGTTCATCCGAAGGGCAACAAACTTACCTTGGGGCTTGGGTGCGGCCAGCGCCATCGAATGGGCCGCCATCTCCAACTGCAGCTTGCGTTGCCAGTAATACAGCGCCGTCACTGAAATGCCGTGCTGCCTGGCGTAGGTGCTGGCGGTGACACCCTGGCTCTTGATCGCCGCGACATGCTCTGCCCAATAGTTCCGACCGTTCTTCATGCTCTTCTCTCCATCTGAATTTAGATGGATTGAGCATGTCAATTTCAGCTTCTGGCCACAAGCCTGAGGATCATGGACCCCTTACTTCACATCGCGGTCGCAAGCCGACTAGAAGACGTTGCAAGTTAACGCTCTTGTTCCTTTAATTTATTCCTATCAGGGTCTTTTAAACCCAAGTACAAAGTACAATAAATTCTTCGCAACAAATTTAAGAAGTGAAAAAATGCCCCTACGTGGTAAGGGGTCCATGAAGCACAGGCTTGTGGCCGGAAGCTGAAGTTGACAAGCTCAATCCGTCTAAATTCAGATGGAGAGAAGAGCATGAAGAATGGTCGGAACTATTGGGCAGAGCATGTCGCGGCGATCAAGAGCCAGGGTGTCACCGCCAGCGCCTACGCAAGGCAACACGGCATTTCAGTGGCAGCGATGTATTACTGGCAACGCAAACTACAGGCGCAGGTGACAGTCCATTCGGTGGCGCTGGCCGCACCCAAGCCCCAAAGTAAGTTTGTTGCCCTTCGGGTGAAGGATGCACTGGAGCAGATTTCTCAGCCGTCCTGGGGATGCACGTTGGTGCTGGGTGGTGGCATGCGACTGGAGATGTCGGCGTTGCCGGACCCGCAGTGGTTGGTAGCGGTTGGGCGCGCAAATCAAGGGGGGCACTGATGCATCCGGGCTGCACGATTGATCAGGTGTACCTGTACCGCGAGCCGATTGATTTCAGAAAGGCCATCGACGGCCTGAGCGCGTTGGTGGAACTCGAGCTTGGCCTGAGCCCCTTTGCCAGCGCCCTGTACGTTTTTACCAATCGCCACCGAAACAAGATCAAGGCGCTGTACTGGCACCGCAATGGTTTTTGCCTGTGGCAAAAGCGCCTGGAGCGTGACAAGTTCGCCTGGCCAAAGGACGCAAAGGAGGTCACCAGCAGCATCAGTTTGCAGGAGTTCGGCTGGCTGCTTGAAGGCTTCGATTTGTGGAAAAATATACCGCATAAGACGCTGCGTTTTGGGTCTGTTTCATAGGGGGATCGGGTAAAATTGGGCATGTCATTTGATGCCCTTAAAACACCTAATTCTCCTCTGGAGAAGGCGTTTGAAGAGGCTTCAAAAACGTTCAGTTTGCCGAGCGTTTTGCCTCACGACATCGGGGCCCTGCAAGTGCTCTTGTTGGCCCATCAAAATGCACATCTCACGGCCATGCACCAAATCGTGCAAGCGGCCCATCAGGAAGTCCAAACAGCTCATCAAGAAGCCCACGCGGCCCATCAGATAGCGCAGCAGCAAATCCAAACGGCTCATCAGGAAATGGCCGCATTGCACGCTGAAATGCAGACCGTTCGCGATGAGGCCCACGCCTACATCATCCGCATGCTCGAGCAGGCCACACTGGCTCGCCAGCGCATGTTTGGCGCAAGCTCCGAACAGTCATCCGCCCAGAGCCGATTGTTCGATGAAGCCGAAGTCCTGGCCCTTGCCAGCACCGACGCACAAGATACGGCCCCCATTGCCCCAGAAGACACCCAGGGCACATCTGCCGCTGCCGACGCCACCAAACCAGCATCCAATGCTGCTCGCGGCAAACGTGCTCCTCTGGCTGCAGGCCTGCCCCGCGTAGAGGTCCTGCACGATGTGCCTGAAGCCGACCGCACCTGCCCTTGTGGCACCCCCATGGTACTGATCGGTCAGGACATCAGCGAGCAGCTCGACATCGTGCCCATGCAGGTGCGTGTGATTCGCAACATCCGCAACCGCTACGGCTGCCCCGGCAGCAAGCATGCGCCCGTGACAGCCCCGCTGCCACCGCAGCCTTTGCCCAAGAGCAATGCCAGTGCGGACTTCCTGGCCATGCTCTACACAGTCAAGTTTGTGGACGGCATGCCCCTTACACGCTTTGGCCGGGTCCTGGAGCGCCACAACGCACCGGTGCCCAGCCAGACGCTGGCACGTTGGGTCATTGCCGGGGGCAAATTGCTGCAACCCCTGCACAACCTGATGCGCGACATCCTGCTGGACTGCTCTCTGATCTACATGGATGAGACGGTCGTTCAGGTGCTCAAGGAGCCCGGCAGAATACCCACTTCCAACAGCTACATGTGGGTGCAAGTCGGCGGGTCGCCGGACAAGCCCGTGGTGCTGTTTGATTACGATCCAAGCCGCGGTGGCCAGGTGCCCACTCGTTTGCTCGAAGGGTTCAAGGGCTATTTGATGACCGATGGGTACGGCGGTTACAACGAGATTGCAAAGACCACCGGCATTGAACGTTTAGCTTGCTGGGCGCATGTGCGCAGACGCTTCGTTGATGCCGTGCGGGTGCAGCCCAAGGGCAAACGTGGCAAGGCAGATGAGGCGGTGGCACTCATCGGCAAGCTGTACCGTATCGAGCGGGAGTGCAAGGACGCCTCGCCAGAGGACCGGCATGCGGCGCGCCAGAGCCAAAGCGTGAAAGCACTCGCAGATATCCATTCCTGGATGATAAAAACACTGCCGCTGGTTACACCCAAGAGCGCTCTGGGAACAGCGCTTGCATACATGCAAAACCTGTGGCCTCTGCTCACGCGTTACACAGAGCGCCATGACCTGCCCGTTGATAACAACAGAGCCGAAAATAGTATTCGCCCATTTGTTATTGGCAGACGTAGCTGGCTTTTTAGCGATACCCCCGCCGGCGCGCACTCCAGCGCCGTCATCTATTCCTTGGTGGAAACCTGCAAGGCAAATGGGGTCGAGCCCTATGCCTGGCTGCGCCGAGTGCTGCGTGAATTGCCAGCAGCGAAGACGGTTGAAGATGTTGAGGCTCTTCTGCCCTGGAACCTGCGTCTACCAGAAATATCGCCAATTTCGCTTCCTTGACTAACTGGGGTTTATGGCGCCCTTACCCTACGTGATGCTAAAGATGCCGCCTTGCTGCTCGCAGTTATCTTCAAAAGATCAGGTGTTCCGCGTGCCCGCATATCTGAAAAGACCCTAAAGTTGGTGGGCAATCGTAAGAAACTGAAGGGCGCTTTTGTAGAACGAATCAAAGAGGACCTGTCCGACCTTGGTATAGTTTTTATAGAGCTAGAGACCGGAGGGTACGGTTTGATGCCCAGTAAAGCATTAGAGGCTGCAAGGGCAATTACAGCGAAAAAATGGTTGACAGAAGAGGAACTAGATCTTTTGAAAAATGGAATGCCATTGGACATTCATAAGTTGTGGCGCGAGCTAGACGACGAGGATGATGGTGCTGAAGTCTTCGCTGAAGACTGAACATAAACGGATGTGCCAACCTCAAGCATTTTCCGAACACTGTCTTGGCACAGCATTGAGGCACACTTGATAAAGTGTCATGCGTTCTGTTCCTAGAACGCCCCGACCAGGCAATAGTCGGGGTCTGTGGCGGCGGTTTCGCGAACTCCGAGACCCGCAAAAAGGTTGAGCAACCAGAAATTACATGACACCCCGCCTGGGTGTTAAATGATGATCTTGAACGGAGGTGCCGGTGCCAAATCAAGAACCAACACTCGAAGATGTCCGCAAACTGATCCTGGCTACCAGGGACCCCTCCGTTGGACTGGTCCAGCGCCATTTCTTACTCGGTTTTGCCAGAGCATCGGAACTGGTTCGCCAACTGGAAGGCGACATCGTGACTGCGCTGGACGAAAGCGGCTGGCGGCAGATGCTTGATAAGCAATCGCTCAACACAGATTGACGGCGCAATGGGCCACAGTCGTGAAATCGTTCTAACGTATTGGGAAAAGTTGGTCAGGATAGCCCAGAGGAATGAAGGTATGCCATGCGACAGCGAGACAGAGCACCCCCCGCACTTGTCATCACGCCCTGGCAACCGGCATGTCTTCCCAATGAGTTGTGTACGCAGGCGTGCGTCTTTCCTGCTTCATGGACCATACCCTGCGATCACCATCCAGCCCGGCGCTGGCCATCTTCATCGTTCCCTTGCCAAAGCGCTGATTGATGGTGTCAAGCGCGGTCATGAGCCTGGTCTTTTCAGCCACCTCCTGCAGGGATTCGCCGTCTGCAAAATCCAGCTCGCCTTGCACCACGGAATCTGGCCCTAAGTCCAGCAACATGACACCAGCCTTCGCATATTTGAATCCGGGCCTGTAGATCGCCTGCAAGCCCGCCACGGCCGCCTGCACGATGGCACCGGTGTCGGCGCTGGGACGCAGCAGCGGGACCACGATGGAGCGGCTGTACTGGGGGTCTTTGCGGAATGGGCTGGTCCTGACGAACACCATCACATCACCAGCCAGCGAATGCTGCTTGCGTACCTTTTCTGCGGCACGGCTGGAAAACTCAGTCACCGCCTCGGTCAAACCAGAAAGCTCCAAGACCGGGTGACCAAACGACCTGGTACAGGCGATCTCCTTCTTCGGTTCGGGTGAGTCGTCCAGTCCTATGCACTGAGTCCCTTGCAGTTCGCGCACTGTGCGCTCCAGCACCACAGACCAGCCACGGCGCACGGTGCCAGGGTCCATTCGCACCAGGTCTTGTACTGTCTTGATGCCGCCGTCGGTGAGCTGCTTACTGATGCGCCGGCCAATTCCCCAAACTTCACCCACCTCAGTCGCGTCAAACACGCTCGCCAGTTCATCCGGCGACAAGGTGGACAGGTTGCACACCTGGGCCAAATGGTCCGGGTAGATGCCGGGTTTTCGCTCGGCGGCTTTGGCGATGTGGTTTGCCAGCTTGGCCAGCGTTTTGGTACTTCCGATGCCGATGCCACAGGGGATGCCCACCCATTGCAGGATGCGTGATCGGATCTTGTGGCTGCGCTCCACCAGGTCGCCACGCACGCCGTCCAGCCCGACAAAAGATTCATCAATGCTGTAGACCTCTTGCGAAGGCCCCAGGCCTGCCGCAATGCTCATCATCCTGTCACTCAAATCACCGTAAAGCGCAAAGTTTGCGGAGAGGGCAACCAAACCATCGGAATCGGTCAGGTGCTTGATCTGAAACCACGGGGCGCCCATCTTGATCCAGAGGGCTTTGGCTTCGTTGGAACGGGCGATGGCACAGCCATCGTTGTTACTGAGCACCACAACCGGCAAGCCGTTCAGACTGGGCCGAAAAACGCGCTCGCAGCTCACAAAATTGTTTCCATCAACCAAAGCGTACACAGCACACCTTCACGCGACGAACTGCTTGATGGTGCTAGTGACCACGCCCCAGATTTCTATGGTCTGGCCGTCCTTTGGCAGGATGTCGGGGTAGGTCGGATTGGCGGCCTTAAGCTTCATACGCCCGGCACGCTGGTAGAGCTGCTTGACGGTGAACTCACCATCGATCACGGCGACCACTATGTGGTTGTGGCGTGGGCGAATGGCACGGTCAATCACCATGATGTCGTTGTCAAAAATGCCTGCTTCGGTCATGGAATGACCACTGGCCCGCCAGCAATAGGTGGCCTGTGAATGCTTGATCAGGACCTTTGCCAGGTCGATCCGCTGCGCACCCAGATCCTCTGCCGGTGAAGCAAACCCCGCCTGGACGCGCCCCTGGATGAGGATGGCCTCCAGCGGGAGACTGGAAGCCAAAATCGGTTTTCCCAAATTTTGGATGCTGTACATGCATCCATGTATAGTGAAGACATGGGATAGAGGGCAATGTACGAACACCACCAGTTGTTGGACCAGTCGATGCGAGATACATTGGGGGTGATGGAAGCCGCAACGATCCCGCCAATCCACTAGGAGCCCACGAGTGTCAATAGCTCCTGACGAAGGTAGCGCCAATGTGTACGCAGACCTTGGGTACCGAAACGCTTCGGAAATGCAACGCAAGTCATCGCTGGTTGCTGAGATTTCTCGCGCCATACAAGCGGGCCGTTTAAACCACGGCGACGCGGCACGATTGATCGGAGTTGGAAATGTGGATCTTGCAGGAGTCCTTCGCGGCAACTTCCGCAATGTGAATGAGTCGCTTATGGAAAATCTTGTGGCAAGACTCTCCTCACCAAAGGATTCAACGTGATCCGAAGCCGCCACCATCCGTTGATGGCAGTTCAGCCGACTGCGCCAGTGAAAAAAATTTATAGCTTTCTATCTATATAGATAGCTATAAATAAAGATTGCAAAAAAAACCCGGCAACAAGGCCGGGATATGAACGCAAAATGCGCCCCGCGCAGGGAGGTGACACGGGGGGTGATAACACCAGTCCAGATTGTAGGCCTCTCAGTTCGAGCCCTCAGTGAAAGCGCAGAGGGTGGAGGCTGCCCCGGGCGGCAGTTTTACAAAACAGTTTTTGAAAGGCAGGGGGACTGCCACGGCACAAGTCACCATCGGCCGAAAACTAAGCATAGAGTTAGCAAAAGGGTTATCATTTGGCCTATATGCAACCGCAATCTATCACTGACCTTCGCAAGTCTCTTGGCCTTTCGCAAGTGGAGTTTGGTCAACTTTTTGATACCCATTCCATGACCGTTAGCAAGTGGGAACGGGGAATTCTGCGCCCCAGCGCTTACCAGATTGCATTGATGGATCAGTTCAAAAAGACATCTGATGCCAAAAATGACTTGGCACGTGAGCAGGTCAAAAACCTGCTTGTGGGTGCAGGCGTCGTGGCAGCACTCGTATGGCTACTCAGTGCAAAGGGATAAATTCAATATGACCAACGCAAACTATTACCTCGGTGCTCGAATAATTGCCCGTCCAAAATTGATTGGTGTGGGTGAACATTGGGGGGTAGAACTTCCAAACGGACTGGTTGCACATCACGGCCCCGAAGGGGAAAAAATTGTCACCCTTGATGAGTTCGCACAGCAGCGTCCAGTGAAAGAAATCAAGCGTGCTGACCCGGCATTGAATGCTCACATCATGGACCGCGCAATAACCTCAGTGCAACGTCCTGGGATCTACCACCTGGTCGATCGCAATTGTGAAACCTACGCCACGTGGCTCATTGGTGATAGGCCACATAGCCCTCAGGTTCTCGGCATCGCAATTTTGGGGGCTATTGCCATTGGCGTCGCGCTATTGCAGTAGCGGCCTGTAATCGGGCATTGAAGAGAAGGGGATGCAAAGTGGGGGCATCACAGTTACCCCCGCAATCCGTGGTCAAAGCTGTTGACAACCCATGGAACAAGCCTCAAACCCCGCGCCAGGCCTAGCCTCCCAGACGGTGCTTAATTTGCGCGCATCATCACACTGAGTGGGATATTTTGGTTGTGCTTTGTGGCCATTAAAATAGCTATATAGATAGCTATCAATATTACTATTATCTCAACAGCCCCTAAGAATCAGGCAACAAGGCCTGAGGGTAGGGGGGTGTGCCTGAGACGGGCCATACGGCTTAACTTCTCAAAATCCGGCGAGTCCGCCAGCCTTTCGTGATCGTCGCTCCGTCAGCACAGCTCTCGATTTTGTAAGCATGCAGGTAGCGTTTGAAAAGGCAGACTGGTTGATGGCCAAGGGCTCGCTCCATTTCCCGCACGCTGCGGTGACTGAAATACAGGCGGACATAGCCATGCCCGTCGTGTTCTTCCTCTCCGAACTCATCAAGCCAGCGGTCAACCAGAGGAGGTATGCCTC
>Ga0316221_1004214_pt1 | contig 11142 bp, 9 predicted proteins | sample TBH18007metaG_FD_206003 | JGI IMG/M metagenome (GOLD analysis project Ga0316221, IMG submission 206003) | Freshwater microbial communities from Trout Bog Lake, Wisconsin, USA - TBH18007 | ecosystem: Environmental > Aquatic > Freshwater > Lake > Hypolimnion/Profundal zone | place: USA: Wisconsin... | reverse complement strand
CTCCCGGTGTAGCCAGTAGCCGATGGCTGAAACGCCATAATTTTCAATATAATCAAGAAATTACTCAATTATAAAGAAGTACGCTGGGGCTAAATAGGGTCTACGTCTAATTTATTGTTATTTTTCGCACCACATTGTCCATGCATGTCTTAAGACAGCTCCAAGATTATTTCCAAAACAAGACACATCGCATAGCGGACTACATCGCATTTTTTCTCTCAAGGTCGCTCTTAGTTCCGCTAACCGCAGCAGGTCACCGGCACGCGCGACCGCCATACCGATGTAGGCTTCGACAGAGCCGGTTACCCAGCTGGACAGGCCAACATTGCTCATGTGGCTTCCCGAATGTCGAGATGCAAAGATCTCTCCGGGCAATGTAATGGTGGGTACGCCCATCCATAGCGCCTCACATGTGGTCAAGCCGCCGGAATACGGAAACGGGTCAAGTACAATATCGATGTCACCATATTCGCTCATAACGACGCGATGGCCGGACGAACCACGCATTTCCACCCGATTGTCGCTGATACCAAGCGTTGCAAAATCAGCTTGGAAGCCCTGGGCGGTAGGCGAATGAGATAACTGATGGGTCTTCAGGACTAACCGGGCGTTTGGAACCTGTCGTAGAATTTCCGCCCAGGTTTCGATAACAAGTGGTGTGATCTTCGCGAGATTGTTAAAACAGCCGAAGGTGATGAAACCGTTCGCCAACGCTGGCAATGCAACCACATCAGGTGCATGAGGCGGCGAGGTATAGCATATGTATCCATTAGGGAGACATAGCAACTTCTCGCTATAGAAGGGTTCGAACCCCTCTGGCGTCTCCCATCGGTCTGTCAGGAACCAGTCCATTTCGGTTAGGCCGGAACTGTGCGCCTGCATTCCGACCCATTTGATCTGAACAGGTGCCAGCCGATTGGCACATGCTGACATCCGAGCAGCATCACCGTTTCCGCCGAGGTCGATCAAGATGTCGATTCCTCGTTCCCTGGACAAGGCGGTCAGTGCTTCGTCATCGAGATTGTCCGTTTCGATCCAATCGTGTGCAATGGCCAGAAAACGCCCAGCCATCGGGTCTTCTGGTATGGAATTTTGAACCAAACACACTACCTGAAACTGCTCAGGGTCGAGCGATTCGATCCCCGCAACTGTAAGCCATCCCACCGGGTGCGAACGCAACGTTCCCGACAACAAGCCAATTACCAGTGGGCGATCCGAATCGGCGACGTTCTGTAGCAGTGGCTGGATATTGCGTGACAACGTGTTCGAGTAGTCGCGCATCGCAGTAAGCAGCATCTTACCGGTCGTACCCTCGCGGTACGGTAGCGCGTTACACAGGGCGCGTCGCGGGAGCGCTGCGGCTGGATCAAGCTCAATCGCCCGACGCGCTAACACCACCGCCTGATCTTGTTCGCCGACGCAGACAGTGGCATTGGCGAGATTGCACAATATGGAGGCATGGGGACCATGGCGATGCGGTACACCTTGCAAAATGGTCCTGGCCTCGGCGTGCCGGTGTAATCGCATCAGCACCGTAGCGTAATCGTTCCACGCCTGGGGGTCGTCCAGATCCATAGCCCTGAGGCGGCGTAGTACATGCTCCGCCTGACCAACTTTGCCGGAACGGGCAAGTACGCCAGCGAACAATCGTAGTGGCAACAACTGATCGGGTGCCAATTCCGTAGCGCCTTCCAGTGCATCGACCGCCTCCGAGCGGCGACCGAGACGTTCCAGTAACATTCCCAGGCCGATTAGCGGCACTGAGTTCAAAGGGTCCTGTTCCGCGAGACGGCCGAGACGGATTGACTCTGCTTCGCAGGCGCCGGCATCCAAAGTGACTTCGACGCCATTCAGAACATCGGCCATATAGTGCGGCCGGAGTTGCTGTGCAGTGATAAATGCGACCAATGCCGAGCGGGCCTCGCCGAGCCCGTGTAGGGCAAATCCTAACGTGCACCATGCTTCGGCGTTGGTTGGGACGAGACGGCAACACTCGACCAGGAAATCCCGCGCTGATTTTGGCTGTCCACCCATGAGCAACAAAACGGCTAGAGCGATCAGCGCCTCCGGACGGCCAGGATTCACCTGGAGGACTTGCCGGTAGGCTTCTTCCGCGGCATTGATTTCTCCTGCGGCCCTGAAGCTCTCGGCAAGGCGTAGTAAGGGTTCGTCCAAATCGGGCCGGCAAACCGCCAATTGCTGCATCAGCCGCCGGGCACGCCCTCGATCTCCGGCGTGATCTTCAACGATTGCGATATTTAGCCGAGTCGCGAGCGATTCATCGCCGTTGGCGAGAGCAAGATGTAATGGCGCCAACGTGGCCTCGAAGCGCCCGGAGGCGAGGAGATCCACGACCCAGACCCGGGTAGGAACATCAACGGTCATGACGGACGCGCTCGAGCACCAGCAGAAGACCAGTAACATCGGCACTTGCCTCTTGCCGGATGGTTGGCCTATCGATCCGCTCAATGCGAAATCCGGCATTGCAGGAAGCTTCATAGACGTAGTGTTCTGCATGGGCATAGCGACCTCGCCGCTGTAAGGCCCAGTTCCAGTTTCCTGGGACAACCCGATGATAGTCAGGTTGCAGGCTTTCAACAGCGAACAACAACCATCCGCTCGGCTTCAGCCGTTGATAAACCAGCGCCAACAGGTCCTCCAGGGCACCAAAAAAACAAAATACATCGGCCGCAATGATTAACGGCCAGCGTTGTTCGTATAGTGTGAGATCGGAGACAATGACACCTTGGCGAAGAGTTTTATATAGGCACTTCGCACGGGCATCGTCGAGCATTTGAGGCGACAAATCCACCCCGGTAAACGGACCAAGCGGAAGACCCTCAATTGCTACTGCAATCAGTCCCGTACCGCAGCCAAGGTCCAGTACCGCACCGACTGTTTCGTCAGCGACAATCTTCGGATTGGAATAAACGATCATGCGGATCCCGCCGGGGATGCGGTAACTCAACTGATTCAAATGAACCTCGAAGCGGTCTGCGTAGTCATCAAATACAGTTCGGAGATAATTTTCCGACGCACGCAATGATTCTGTCGTTGAATCAGAAGCCATGACGAGGTGACCTACAAGGGCATCCTCCGGACTTAGCTTCAGGGCGTCCTGATAAGCGATAGCGGCTTGGTCATGCTGTCCCAGACTGGAAAGCACATGACCTAGCAGGCCGAATATCCCGAAATCGGCGATACCAAGAGAACATGCCTCCTGCCCAAGACGTATCCCCAGACGAAAGTCGCGGCGGCGCATGCAAAATAAGATAGTTTTATTGCGAATCGCAACATTGGTTGGGGATATGGCAATGCCGCCGATTAAAATCGTCTGGGATCCATCGAGGTCGCCGCTCCTTTCTATGGCTGTGGCCAAAGCGTGACGGAAATCGAGGTTAGACGGTGCGCCAGTTAGTGCTTCGGCCATGCAATCGGCTGCTTCGGCTGGACGCTGCAGTTCCAACATTACCGCACCGAGAATGGCCTTTGCCTCCGAATCGGCAGGGTCAAGAATGATTGCTTCGGCAGCATCGCATGCCGCTCCACCGAGGTCGCCAATTCTCCGGCGAATGTCTGCGCGGCACTGACGCAAGCCGACGTGAGCCGGAGTTGCTGCGATACCGTGATCCATTTCCTCAAGAGCCTGTGCTGACGCGCCACTTGCTAACGCTAGGCGAGCACCAATCAGGGTCAACCCCTCCGACGGGGCCGCCAGCGCTCTGGCGACGGCCAGCACCGGGCGGCCAGCACCTATTCTACCAAGAGGAATAAGCTCAGAAGCACGGTTAATTAGAGCATTAGCACCGGCCGTGACGTGAAGATTTTCCATGTGGTGCCTCTTTTGGAATGAATAAGAAACAATAATATGAAATATTGCACCTACGCTCCCACAACGTTATAGGATGTAGTTGTCAGAAAATCCCTCCGCCTCGTTTCGAGGTCGCTTGTTTGGATAAATTCGGTGTCGGGGAGATATTCGAAGGTGGCGTCGTGGCGCCGAGAGCTGTGCCCACGTAATTACGGCTCACCAGAAAGGCCTGCCGCGATATTTTCGTTCACAAATATAAGGAACTCGAAGTTTGGAAATTCCTGGTCCATTTCCTTTTGGAACGCCAGGCCAACCGAAAGGATCGATGCTTTCAATGGTTCTGGAAGCCCATTGTTAGGGTTGCGCAGCCGGTCGTTAATCGCCATCCAAAGGCGGCGATTGTCCGACAGTGCAAGAATTTGTTGGATCGAACTCGCATTCCTGGCTTCATTCAACGCTGAAAGTGCCTGGCGAAACACATCGGCTTCGTGGTCGCGCTGGGATCCATACCGGGATACGTCCTTATAGGCCTGGATAGCATGACTTTCGGGGAGCATGGCGATTACTACTATCTGTTAGAATTGGTAAGGTGGGTGTCGTCCTGAGTAAGGTGTCTTCGAGGAAGATAATGCGATGCACGCATTTAAGGGTCTGATAGCCGTCGTCTTCCTCGACCGCGACCAGTGCTGGGATCAGGAGCATCCGAACAATATTCGATATCCTGTCGTTTTGAAAATCGGCGGTGTAGTCCAGGCTGCCTTCACTCCAACTATCCGCTCGCTTTCGTTACTAATAAAGGGTATAGCGGACCAAAATTGATGCGGTGTAATGATCTGATCCGGTCGCGTTATCTGGTTATAATCAAAAGACCAAGATTCAATTGTAAATTCGGCACCAAATCTCGGCAAAGATGCGAATATTGCGTCGTTGATGAAGACAACTTATTCCTATAGTATTCATGAAACGATAAACAGAACGCGACTTTCTATGCCGAAATTTTTTTGATAAACCCTCAGCCGAAACCGACCCAAATTTGAACCAATTGGAGGCTAGTTGATAATCACTTGAACAGACTTAGAAATGATTGGGGCGTCTGATTCGCCAATGAGAGCGCTTGCGTTCCGAGATGCTGACGGATTTGCAAGGCAATAAGTTGGGCAGATTCTTTAGCCAGGTCTGCGCCGACAAGCGATCCAAGTCCGCCATTCAACGCGTCGATCTTGTCGCTGTTATAGGTCGTCTGATTATTGAGGTAGTTGACCGAGCTGCCGATCGTGTTGAGTTCTTTGCTGAGCGCGTTCTTTCGATTCTTGACAGTTCCGGATACTGTGATGAGCGCCGCGACGGTGGAAGCGCCACCAAGCTGTGTCGTGGTGAAGCTAAGGGATCCAATGAGCGCGGGACCACTGAAAGTGGAAATACCATAGGTCGAGCCGCTTTCATTGCGTGTCACCGCCACCCGGCCAAAGGTTCCGGAGCTGCCAGTCAGGCCGCCGATCAATGTTTGGCCGTTTTAGTCGGCGTCCTGGACGAACGTCTGTCTTTACGTTGGCCAGCATTGATGTGTATTGCTGTTCGCGATTTGGGTGGCCATTGCCTTGCACCATACTATCGGAAAATTTGACAAGTACATATCGCTTGCTGCCTATCATTGTCGATATATTGTTCAGGCTGGATTGTGTCGTTAAAAGTAATCCCTGCACACTCTCGATCTGTTGGTTCGCGCTGGTCCGCGCCCCAACGCTTGCCCTGATGCCTTGCGCAATAGCATACGCAGCGCCATCATCGGAAGCATCGGCGACACGATATCCGGTGGTTTTCTGTTTATGCGTTACAGCGAGCTGTTGTTGTGTCGTTTCCAGGGTCTGGAGCGCGACCATTGCGCCCATCTTGGTATTCACTGAGTTGAGGGACATAACGTATCACCTTTCGCGTCTAAACTTAAGTGCGCACTTTTCGCGAGATAGAAGGAGATCATGACGAACAAAAGTTAACGTTCTATGAAAAAAGAGTTAATTTATGGGCGACGGAGAAAATTTATGAGGGAAAGACTGTTCGTGGTGGTGATCAGCCGATAGGACTCCTGCAACTGCGTTTGCATCGCGGTCAGATCGGACAGTGTGTCAGCCATATGAACGTCCTGAGCGGATGAAACTTGGCCGCTAAACGCCGTGGCCGTAGTGGTCAGTTGCGATTGCGTTGCGGTCAGGCTGGCCTGGCTATTGCCCAGCACGCCCACATCGGTCGCCATCGCGTTGACCGCGCCAGTCAGGCTTGTGCCGGTATCTCGCACCAGTGCTGCGAAATTCGGATCGTTCACCTGCAAACTGGACAGCGACTCGAGCGTCGCCAGGGTCCGCATCAGGTCACGCATATATGACCCGGTGGTGGACGTGCCTGTGGATATAGCGGTAACGTTTGCACTGGCCAGCAATCCCGTTTGGACCGTAATGCCGTCCCCGGTTTGCACCTGCGATGTGCTCAGTGCGGTGCCGGGCTGGGACATATAGGTGGAAAATGATGATGTACCGGAGGTATTTGATTCACCCACCGCAATGGTCGTAGCGATTGTTGCCGCGGCACCATTGGTCGATAGAGACGACACCGCCGTGTTGATCTGCGTATAGAATCCCGATGACAGGATATTGTCAGGTGCTGGCACAGGCGGATTGGCGGTGTCCTGCCCGCCGAACACGTACGAATTCCCGTTTGTGGTATCCAGCAGGCCGGCCACTTGCGTTAATGCCGCGCGGGCGTTGCTGGCAATACTATCGACCTTTGAGGCATTCAAGTCATTCAGGTTGGGTATATCCGCCACGAAAGTAGAGGCAACCTGCTGAATCTGAGTCATCGCCGTTTGCGTAACCTGCATGCTGCCGAGCGCCTGGCCGATATTGGTCTGATAAGTTTGCAGCGCGCTGATCTGCGGATTGAGATTCAACGAGACGCTGGATTGGCCACCGAGACCGGCATAGGTTTGCGCGACCAAACCAGTGCTCGCTTGTTCGGTGAGCGTGTCGAGCTGCTGACGTACCATCGTGCTGTTGGCGATTACGGTTGGCATGATGCCGTATCCCGTGCCAATGGTCGCGCTCATTGCACGCTTTGAAGCAGTTGGGTAAACATTGACTGCACGGTCGAAATAACCCTGGCGTTCGCGCTGTATGCATTTTGCAAAGCCAGCATTTGCGACATCTCCGCGTCCATATTCACGCCACTGATCGATGCGACCCGAGTGGTCAGGCTTGTTTGCAGGGCTTGTTCAGTCGTCAGATCGCTGGTGGTGGACGCACTTTGTTGGGCCTGGGACGACACCAGGTTCGTCGCGAAATCCGATAGCGAGTTGCCCGCGGAATTGAACGGCGCGGTCAGAGTCCCCGACGGTCCCAGGCCGTTGTCATTCATGGCGGGCTGCGCGATGCCGCTCTGAGACTGGGTTCCAAACGTGAAATTGACAATATTGGTTATCAGCGCGGTGAAACCGGCGGGACCGCCCGGCGGGTTGGGCGTGAACCCGGTACTCGCTACGGCCGCGGTGCCATCGCGCACCAGCGACGGTGTGGCAACGACGGCGGGGTTGACCTGAATCGATCCGGCATAGCCGACATAACCAGCCTGAGCCGGAGTACCCCCGCCCGACGGTACGGTGCCGGAATCATCCGTAAAAAGGGTCAGGCCCTGCCCGGCAAACCGGCTGGAAAGCCCTTGGGCGAACTCATCCAATTCCGCCTGGTCGGTCGGTAATGTCGCGTCGCGGAGGGCAATATTAGCTCCGATCTGACCGCCAACCATTTGGCTGGTGACATCCACCTCGCCGAGTGTGATGCCGGGTAAGCCGCCACCGGGGTAGTAGGTCCCTGCCGGCGTGGCTCCCCCCGCGAAGAAAAAGGGTCCGCCACCGCCGCTGGTTGGCAATGTCAATCCGTTTGCAGTGAAAACCGACAGATCCCCGTTGGGCTGCTCGACGGGTTTGACGTTCAGCAGTTGCGATACCGTTTGTACCGCGGCATTGCGTTGATTCTCCAGATCAGCCGTACTTTGACCGGTGGGCTTAAGGGCGATAATTTGATCGCTCAATTGTCCTATCGTTGCTAAGGTGGAATTCAGGGTGTTGACTTCCCTACCCATTCCATCCTGAGCGGCCTGGCGCTGCGCGATGTAGGCAGCGCTGAGGGAGTTAATGCCCTGTGCCAGCGTCGTAGCCGCCGCTACGACCGCGATCTGCCGGGTCTGGTTGCCTGGGTCCGTGAGCAGCGTTGCAAAGCCATTCTGCAAATTGCCCAGAAGGCTGCCCAGATCATTGCCAGAACCAGGCGTGCCCAGCACACTGTCGATCGCCTGCAATGATGTTTGCGTGGTTTGCAAGCCTGAAACAGTCGCTGATTCCTGTGTAACCGAAGCCTGCAACGCCTGATCGATTTGGACAGTCGCAGGCATGGTGCGCACCCCCATGCCAACCCCGTTGACGGTGATCGCTTCCTGCGACCCGACCTCCACCGCGTAGCCCGGCGTCCCGGCGTTCGCGACGTTCTGCGAGATCAACGCAAATTGGGCGTTGATGTTCGCCAAACCGCCGGTGGCGACCGAAAGGACGGAATCGAGACTCATTGATCAGGTCAGACGATCATCTGTAACGTGGATTGCAGCATCTGGCTGGCGGTCGTGACGACCTTCGCGTTTGATGAATAGGCCTGCTGCGCCACGATCAGGTTTGAGAACTCCGTTGCGATATCCACGTTGGAACCTTCGACCGAACCCGTCACGAGACTGCCGGCTCCATTCGTTCCGACAGCCTCGGCGAGTGGAGTCCCGCTTGACGCAGTGCCGGTAAACGCCTGGCCATTCTGCCCCTGCAACCCATTGGGGTCGTTGAACGTCACCAACGGAATTTGGGCGATGGTCCGTGTCTGGCCATTATTGTAGTTGACTGTAACGTCGCCGTTGGCCTGAGTTGTAACGCCCGAGAAACTACCGGGTGGAACGCCATCCTGTGTAAGCCCGGAAAGACTATAGGCCGTGCCGGCATATTGGGTCACGCCCGTGGTGCCGCCATAGGTTCCCAGATCGAGATTGATCACCTGGTTACCGGAACCGAAGTTTGTCGTGAAGGCAAGACTGGCGGGTTGTCCGGAGGTGAAGCCGGCCGTGGTGACTGTCCCCGGATCACTGGTGGACGCCGAAACCTGCCCGATCGTACCTTCCGCTACTCCGTTGCCACTCAGGGCGCCGAACTGGACGTCCGCCGACCCGGCATCGGTGTTGCCGGTGGTGGAATCCGGAACGCTGACCTGAACTGTCCAATCGTTCGCCGCGTTTTGCGTCCAGTTCAAGGTGACGGCATGGGCAGTACCGAGGGAATCATACACCGTAATCTGCGAGGAAACCGGTGAGGCAGCGGTCGCCGTTCCTGTTGCCGGCGTCGCGGGGAGATTAGCCGCCAGGGTCACCGTCGATGTCGCAACCGGGTTATATGCGGACTGGTTAACCTGGATCGGAACCAACGCATTCTGGTTGGCCACCTTTGTGGCCGGGTCAACCGTCCAGCCGTTGAGGTATTGGCCCGCACTGTTTACCAGGTAGCCGTTGGCATTCATCTGAAAGTCGCCTGCCCGGGTATACCTTTGTTGTGAATTGAATGTCGCGACGTTGTTGACCTGTCCCGTCGCCTGCGAAACCGCGAAGAACCCCTGCCCGGCTATCGCCATCCCCAAAGGGTTATCGGTTTGGGTGATCGCGCCCTGGACGTTGTTGATATAATCCGGCCGGGCGACCACCGCGCCTGGTTCGTTCTCATCCGGTGTACTCGTCGTCAGATAATCGACGAAGCTTGTGTCGATCCGTTTGAATCCGGTGGTCTGGCTGTTGGCCACGTCCTCACTGATATTGCCGAATGCCGTGGACTGCGCCGTAAGGCCGCTGACCGCCGTATTGACCGCACTGAACAAGGACATTGCTTCAACACTCCTGAGCTTACAGTTTGCCGCAATCAGCAGGAACTGTGCCAAGCGTGAAGCGGCGGGTTTTGTTTGGTTTCAGCCCCTGCTCGGTCGGCACATTTTGCCGGTCGGCATAATTGCACCCACGTTTTCTGCCTGTTGGATCCCTGCACATGGCGGCTTCGCGCTTATTTGCCGTGGCCCGAAAATTGCGCTGAGCCCCCCCGACGAAGGAAGTGGTAGGAGAGAGAGATTTGCCAGCCGCCCTCATGGCAGCGCCTGCGAACATAACGGCCACCGTTACGACGGGTTCCGCGAACGCACCCGTGAAACCGGATGCCGGGGATACGTTTCACAACATCCTCCATACGGTGCGGATGCCAGATCGTGATGTGGGCTCATCCGGAGAACCCGCAACACCTGCCATTCCCGTTATCGCGCGGCCTTCAGAGACACTCCCTCCAGAAACGCGTGCTTCATCGGCGATGCCCAAGCTGAGGGGACCAGTGCCGCTTGGCGCCGGGGTGGCCTCGAAGCCCTCTTGTCCCGGGAAAGACGTCCATCATGCGGCCATCCCAACAAACGTTGGCTCCCAAGAGACCCCACCGGACACATTGCCGGCCCAATTGATCCCACACATCGCGGCCGCGCTCGACCCGGGCCGAACGCCGATGCCCAACGTTGCATCTGCTTCCCCGCATTCTGTCGCCTTCGCATCGATAAGCGATCCCTCCACCATGCCTGACGCAACCCCTGAGGAGGTCCGTGACACTGCTCTCGATCCGGAAACATCCCGAGCGGACGACGCGCGAGGTCACATGGTTGCGGTAGCAGTTACACGGATGGATTTCAGCGTTGCCGACCTGCGCTCGGCGGGGAAACGTGCGACGAGCATCAAGCAGGGGTTGCGCCTGTTGGCCATTGCGATGGTGCTTGACGGACACAGCCGGGAGGCGGCTGCTGAGGCCTGCGGCATGGATCGCCAGACGCTCCGCGATTGGGTTCATCGCTACAACGAGGCCGGTATCGACGGACTAACCGACCGCAAACGCAGCGGGCGTCCGGGGTGTTTAAGCCAGATCGAGCAGGCGAAGGTCGCCGGGTGGGTGGAGCAAGGCGCCAATCTCGCCAAGGACGGGGTCGTGCGCTTTCGACGCGTTGACCTTCGCGATCGGGTCGCCGGCCGGTTCGGCGTCTACTTGCATGAGGGCAGCGTCGGCAGGCCACTGCGCGGCTTAGGTTATCGCCGTCTGTCCGTACGGACCATTCATCCAAAAACCGACCTGGAGGCGCAGGAGACTTTTAAAAAACGGGCTCGGATCGGCGGCCCGCCTGTAGCGGTAGAAACGGGCCGCGCTATAGTGGCGCGGAGTGGAGCGGCCGAATGCTTTTTGG
>Ga0316221_1004204_pt1 | contig 11161 bp, 11 predicted proteins | sample TBH18007metaG_FD_206003 | JGI IMG/M metagenome (GOLD analysis project Ga0316221, IMG submission 206003) | Freshwater microbial communities from Trout Bog Lake, Wisconsin, USA - TBH18007 | ecosystem: Environmental > Aquatic > Freshwater > Lake > Hypolimnion/Profundal zone | place: USA: Wisconsin... | reverse complement strand
CCCAGCCAAATAATGTTAGGGATCGGAATCCACATCGGTACAAGGATACCCAAGATAATGATTAGTATCTCCCCGGCCAGAATGTTGCCGAAAAGCCGGAAAGCCAAAGTTATCGGCTTGGAAACTTCTTCGATGATGTTGATGATCACGAAGGGAATAAACGGCTCGAAAAAGTGCTTGAAATAGGCTTTGATCCCTTTGTTCATGATCCCCAGGATCTGCACCAGTCCGATGACCATCACCGCAAAGCCGAGAGTCGTGTTGATGTCATTGGTCGGCGATGTGAGTCCAGGAACCAGTCCAAGCCAGTTGGCGGTCAGCAAAAACAAAAACAGGGTGATGATCAGCGGCGCCAGTTTCTTGCCTCTGGGGCCCATAGTGGCCTCGATCTGGTCGAGCAGCGCGGTTACGATCATCTCCACCGCGTTCTGCAAGCCGGTGGGTACCAAGGTGAGTCTTCTGGTGGCGAAATAGGCGATCAATATGACAATAGCCATAGCCAGCCAGGTCATGTAAAGTGTATCAATGTTAAACGTCAAGCCGGCAAAATGGGCCAGCTTGTGTGCACCGATTTCGTGTCCTCCTCCATGTTCCATAATATCACCCCTTTCTTGTCAGTATAGCGGTTATTTGCTGAAAAATGACCGTGCCACGATTAGGACGGCATTGAAGATCACGACAATCTGCAGGGAGAATAGCCCCACCACCGCCGCTGCAAAATCGATTTGCTGAATCTTCAGCGACAGGATCAGTATCAGGACCACGAAACTCAGCCGCACCAACCAGCCTAACCGCATGTAAACCACGGCCTGCTGCGGCGGTAAGCCAGCACTTTGCCTGACACGATAGCCCATCAACAGGAAGTAAACAGCGCTGGCCGCTCCGCCCATAAACAGGCCGAGTATCGCCGCCGCGTGGCCGGTCAGCCAGGCGCAGACAGCCAGAAGCACCAGCAGTGCGGCCATCTGCCGCAGGGTTCGTTTGACTTGGATGGTAAACTCTTGCATCAGTTGTCTCTTTCGACTTCAGTCACCCGCTTATATGTAGCCCACAGGCCGGATATCATCCCCAGCAAAATGCCGGCGATGGTGGCCCAGGGAGAGGTGTCCAGCCAGTTGTCTATGGCCCGGCCGCCGAACAGGCCTACCGCCACGGTGGCGACCATGCTGATTCCGATGGTACCCACCAGCGAAAAAGCGTCAAGCAGCTGCCGCTTATCCTGCTTCTTCACCATGCCCACCCCGCTTTACCTATCAATAGGTATATCCTTATTCTGCTCTCAGGATACAAAAAAAAGCCAGGCTGGAAGTTTAGGACGAGAGAGCGACAAAATACAACTACATCTTTTTCTCGGCCATCCTGAAAATTCCTGCTAAGGGCGGCTACTTTTTTGCAACTAATGCATATTTTGTCTTTTTTTGTCTGTTTTTGACCGATATCAAACATCGACCAGAGAACCTGCTCAATCAGAGCAGGCAAGTATAAGGCTCAGGCCGCTGGGTGGCAAGTCCGTATTTCCACAGAATAAAATCGACGATCTTGCGGGCGGCCTTGCCATCCCCATATGGGTTGCAGGCGCCGGCCATCCGCTGGTACTCATCTGACCGCAGCAGCAGCCTGCGGGTTTCGGAATAGACCCGCTCCCGGTCGGTGCCGATCAGCTTTACCGTCCCGGCGTCAATGGCTTCAGGGCGTTCGGTGGTGTCCCTAAGCACAAGCACCGGCTTGCCCAGCGACGGCGCCTCTTCCTGAATACCGCCGGAATCAGTGAGAACCAGATAGGCTCGGGCCAGGAGGTTGGCAAAGGGCTGATAATCGAGAGGATCGACAAGATGTACCCGGTCGAGTCCGCCCAGTTCGGCCTCCACCACTTCCCGCACCTGCGGGTTTCTATGTACCGGGAAAACAATTTCCACATCGGCAAACTCGGTGACAATGTCCCGCAGCCCCTGATAAACATGCCGCATCGGCTCACCGAGGTTCTCCCGCCGGTGGGTGGTTACAAGAACTATCTTTTTATCGCGAAAAGCAATATCGGCCAGCGGCGGCTCGTTGAAACGGTAATCATCCTCCACTGTGGCGATAAGGGCATCAATAACCGTGTTGCCTGTGACAAAAATCGACGACGCTTCCACCCCTTCGGCCAGCAGGTTATCCCTGGCGCTGGGTGTCGGGGCAAAATGGAGATCGGTCAGCGCCCCGGTAAGCTTGCGGTTCATTTCTTCCGGAAAAGGCGAGAATTTATTTTGGGTACTGAGGCCCGCCTCGACGTGTCCCACCGCAATCTGATGATAATAAGCCGCCAGCGCACCGGCAAAAGTGGTGGTAGTATCGCCGTGAACCAGAACAATATCGGGCCGTTCCTGGCCCAACACTTCGTTCAGTCCCTGCATGGCCCGACAAGTAATATCGAACAGGGTCTGGCCCTTGGTCATAATTCCCAGATCATAGTCTGGCACGATCTTGAACAGCTGCAGCACCTGGTCAAGCATTTCCCGGTGCTGGGCGGTAACCGCGACAACCGGAGTAATAAGCGCAGGGTACTTCTTGAGCTCCAGCACCACCGGGGCCATTTTAATGGCTTCAGGACGAGTACCGAATATCGTCATGACCTTGATGCAGGACATGCCACCACACTCCTAGCGACAAATATACCAAATAGGCAGGCCCTAGGCCTGCCTCTTAATGAGTCTCTACAGAACCGGTGTCCTTCAGCACGCCGATTTTCCTGGCTCCGAAGAAGGCCCCGACCAACAGCACTAAAATAATGACTGCACCGTATCCTTTATTCACTTCAGTCAGCGCGATAGCGCTGAGGCCCAGACAGCCGCTGATCACATACATCAACAGCACGGCCTGCTTCTGGGTCAGACCCATCTCGAGCAGACGATGATGCAGATGACCTTTATCGGGTTTAAAAATGGGACGGCCGCTGGAATAGCGGCGAATAATTGCAAAAGCGGTATCCATAATCGGCAGGCCCAGCGCAACAATCGGCACCACCAAGGCGATGGTCGCGGCACTTTTCACTGTGCCGAGAATTGATATGGCTGCCAGGGTATAGCCGAGAAACATGCTGCCTGTATCACCCATAAAAATTTTGGCGGGATTAAAATTATAATGCAGGAAACCCAGCGCACTGCCGGCAAGAGCGGCGGTCAAAATAGCAACCATCCAAAAATTCTGCTGCAACGCCACCATCAAAATTGTAACTGCAGCTATGGTGGACACCCCTGCTGCCAGGCCGTCCAGGCCGTCAATCAGATTGACTGTGTTGGTGAGGCTCACCACCCACATGATGGTAATCGGAATGGAGAAATAGTCAAGATAGATCATATCGCCAAAGGGATTTGTCAGCCACTCGATCCGGACATTGAACATGACCAGCACCAGTGCGGCGGCAATCTGCCCCAGCAGCTTGACTTTCGGCGACAATTGCCGGAGGTCGTCAGTAATTCCGACAATCAAGATCACCGTAGCGCCTAGCAGCACCCCTAATATTTCGTGGTTAACGTGAAGACTGGCCAGTACCGCTACGATAAAGGCCAAATAAATCGCCAGACCACCCATCCGGGGGATCGGACTGGTATGCACTTTTCGGGCGTCAGGCGCATCCATCGCTCCTGCTTTAATGGCAAAGTCCTTGACATAAGGTGTTATGAAATAAGCCACAGCAAGAGCTACAGTGAATGCTACCATATATGTTTGCAACATGAACACCTCATTTCGGACAACGGCGGTACTGCGTACTTCAAGCAGGCGTCACTAGCTATTTTACAGCACTTGGTGGGAGGTTGTCAAACAAAGATTGGCAGACAAAACCACCTGATGTCCTTAGTATTTTCATCACCAATAACTATATGCATCAAAATCAGCAATATGCCCAGGCTTTTCTCGCTTAGGCGCAATAACTCTTGTGCCTGAGCTTGGCGACATGGCTATTCAGCAGGGCAGCCAGCTCAACCACACATATCTATGCCCTTACCATAAGTCTCCATTCGTTATCTTCTACTTAATTCACATGATTCCTGCCCTATCCGGTAGGAACATTAAGGAAAAAGCGTTCGTTCGGAAAAAAGTAGCCCTCGCTCTTGAAGAACTTCAACCAAGAAAACCAGCAACCCATTAGGATGCTGGTTCTCGCGTTTCAATGGCGGCATATTATTGGCTCTTTCGTACTTTCCGTCTAATTGTTCCTAATGCGTCACGAGCGCCTGTCTGTCCACGGCAAGCGGCGGCTGTTCCATCCACTTGTGCCTGATCATGAGCTGCGCTGCGTCTTCCACGTACTCGGACGCTTCGGCAATTAGCCGCACATAGTTGCCGGTGATATCCAGCCTGGCGGTGCTGGCCAAAGCCATGCCGTAATACATAACGCCAGCCTGATTGATGAGCATCGTGTGTTGCAGCATCAGTTTATCCGAGAAGGGCGCAACCGTGGAGTTGGTGACATAGGAGTCGAGGCTCATGGGTGCAGGCAAGTCATTATTAATGAGCAGGGCGCTCAGCACCTCGATGTGTTTGTGGGCAATCTGTTTGCCCCGCTGGAAGAATTCCCGCAGTTCCTTGGACTGGGCGGTTTGGGCGAACCCCATCAATAGCGGTTTGCCCATAATGTTATTTTGGACTCCTACAAAGATATTCCCAATTTCCACCACACTGAGCGGCCGCTTGGTTCCGAACAGGCTGCCCATGTACTCGCTGTTCTGAACAAACTCCGGGGTTTCCGGGGCCGAGATGTAAGGCGCTCGTATATAAAGACCTTTCGATTGCTCTGCTTTTACTGCCTGATCTTCGACTTGTATCATCTCGGCAATGCTCTGCTGAAAGTGCTGCCGAACGTCCTCCCTTGAGGATATAGTGAGCGACGTGCAGTAGCTGAGCATAGCTAGACGAGCAAGGTTGCGCACGTAGGCCATAAAGAATGGATCGGAGTAAAGCCGGGGGGCGTCCGCGTTAACATCGCTGACCGTGAATCCGATGGGTATCGGGTAATCATCGCTACGAAAAATTTGCTTAATTCGTTGGATCTGACTGCGCGTCACCTGCTGGGCGAAACTCACAACTTGGCGTATTTCTTGATCTTCATCTTTTGCCAGGAGATATTGGAACATACAATCCGAGAGGGTTGCATTCATGTACTGCACCCACAGTCCGCTGACGCACGAAGCGGTGAGGTGGGTCTTGAATTCCTGCTGCATAGCATTTGCCTGAGGCATATATCCTTGCTGAATCGGGTTTTCTTGATGCATGTCTTTACTCTCCTTTCGTTTACTTGCTTTTACCGCTTAGTGCCAGTCCCGATGACTGATAACCTGCGGCGGCGCTTCCATCCACCCGTTCTTTATTGAAATATTTACACCATCTTCTCCATATTGAATGACTTCCGCTCCTTGACTGAGGTACTAAGCGGCGATGTCAGCCCGGTTGCACTAGGACGCAGCAATCCCGATATCAGCAATACCCAACGAGTTTAATGTAAATGATGGACGCCATTTGTTGGTTGGTCATTGTGCTGAGTGGAGATGCTATGTACTAGGATGCGACGAAATAGTTTTCAACATACTTATTCCCGAAGCATTTTCCCCAGGCGGCTACATTATCCTGCCAACTACGGAAACACATTGCATATACCAATGCGGTCCATCTTCGAGATGTCGTTCCTCCATCCGCTATTTATCATGATTTTTTACGAATCTTGCACATATAGCTCATTTCTCGCAGACAACCTTGCATAGTCAATAACAAGGTCCATAAACATCCATACGAATAAACTGACGATGAACGTCAGTTTTCTTTATCTTAGCTTACTATGCGGTTCGATTAAACTCTACAGTAACAGTCATTACTAGATCACGGGGCGCCACTTTGTTGGCTTGTCCCAATTTTAACATTAGCCTGTGTTATATATTGACAAGAGCTACGACTCTGTTTTATTATGTAATTGATAATGGTTTTCATTATCATATTGATAAGCAACACGAAAGGAAGTTGAAGATATGCCGAAAACACTTAATCAACTGCTCCCTGGAGAAACAGGCGTCGTGACGCGAGTGACAGGCAGCGGCCCTGTCAAGCGCCGCATCGTGGACATGGGTCTTGTCGCCGGTACCCCGGTGAAAGTGCAAAAGGCTGCCCCTCTGGGTGATCCGATGGAAATCAAGGTCAAGAACTTCAATCTTTCGCTGCGCAAATCCGAAGCCGCGCTGATCGAAGTGCAGGTTGGATAACCTTTTTAGACCGGCAGCAGCAAATACTTATTTAACGGGCGATAAGGAGGCATAAAAAATGACAACTGCGAGTTTGACTGTGGCCTTGGCCGGCAACCCCAATTCCGGCAAAAGCACTATTTTTAACAACATCACCGGATCACACCAGCATGTCGGCAATTACCCCGGGGTAACGGTGGAGAGGCGCGAAGGCTTCCGCCGCTTTGACGGCAACGACCTGCTTGTGGTGGATCTGCCTGGAACATACAGCCTGACAGCCCATTCCCTGGACGAAGTGGTGGCGCGCAATGTCATCATTGATGAAAAACCGGATATCATTGTGAATATCCTGGACACGTCCAATCTGGAACGCAACCTGTACCTGGCTGTGCAGCTTCTGGAGCTGGAGCGGCCTCTGGTACTGGCCCTGAATATGACCGATGTCGCCGAAAAGATGGGCCTGAAGGTCGATGAAGCCGCAATGAGCCGCAAGTTGGGAATTCCTGTTGTCCGTACGGTCGGCAATCGCAACCGGGGAACCGACGACCTGCTCCGAACTGTAGCCGAGGCTGCGTCGGCCGCCAAACATAAGCCTTTTACCCTGAATTACGGCCCGGAAATCGAAGCCAGAATCGCGCAAATTACACAAGCTCTGGCGTCGCTTACTGCGGTAAAATATCCGCAGCGCTGGCTGGCGCTCAAGTTACTGGAGAATGACCAGGACGTGAATAAAGCCGTCCAAATCCTCCCGGGCTGGAGCGAACTCAAGGCCCAGGTGGAAGCGGCCCGGACCCAGCTCAAGGCACTCCTTGGGGATGACCCGGAAATTGCCTTCGCCGAGATTCGTTACCGTTTTGTCGGCGAGGTCTATCGCGAAGTCGCCGTCGCGGGCAGCGACTGGGCCCAAACCACATCCGATAAGATCGATTCGGTATTGACTCACCGGCTATACGGCCTGCCCATCTTCTTTGGCGTCATGTGGCTGCTGTTCAATATCGTCTTCACTGTCGGGCACTATCCCCAGGACTGGCTGCAAAGCGGCGTCAAAGCCCTGAGCGACTTCCTTGCCCGGAGCATGGCCGACAGCGCCCTCAAGGAGCTGCTGGTGGACGGGGTCATTGGCGGGGTGGGCAGCGTCATCACCTTTTTACCCAATATTCTGCTGCTCTTTTTGGGTATCGCCCTGCTGGAGGACACAGGTTATATGGCCCGGGCCGCCTTTGTCATGGACCGGGTTATGCGGGCCGTGGGGCTGCACGGGAAATCGTTCATTCCGCTGCTCCTGGGATTCGGCTGCAATGTTCCGGCTATCATGGGCACCCGGACGCTGGAAAACCCCCGGGACCGGATGGTCACCATCCTTGTCTCCCCGCTGATGAGCTGCAGCGCCCGCCTGCCTGTTTACACCCTGTTGACTGCCGCCTTTTTTCCGGATTATCTCGCAGGCAGCGTATTGTTCTCAGTCTACATCTTTGGTGTCATGCTGGCTGTAGTGATGGCGCTGCTTTTCCGCAAAACCCTCTTTCCCGGGGCAAGCGAGGCCTTTGTCATGGAGATGCCGCCTTATCATCTGCCAACCCTGCGCAGTATTGTGACCCAAATGTGGGAACGCAGCGTCCTGTACCTGAAAAAAGCCGGGACGCTGATTCTGGCGGCATCGATTCTGGTCTGGTTTTTAACCAACTATCCTGCTGACGTACCGTACAGCAAAGACTATGACCAGGCGAAGGCGCAAATCGAGGAAACGTTTGCCTCCCAAGCCGCCGATCAAGTCCCCCTCCCCCTGGGAATCGAAGCAGCGGAAGAAAATACCGCTTTGCTGGCGGAACTCGACCAGCAGCGAAAAGACGCCCTGGTACAGCTCGACAAGGACCAGGCGTCGGAAAAACTGGCTAATAGCTACGCCGGCCAGTTCGGCCACCTGATTGAACCAACCATCCGTCCCCTTGGTTTTGACTGGAAGATCGGCGTCGGCCTGGTCTCGGCGGTCGCGGCCAAAGAGGTCCTGGTCAGTACCCTGGGCACCATTTACAGTGTCGGCGAAGCCAAAGAAAATCCTTCCTCCTTAGCAGGAGCCCTGACTGACGATCCGACCTTCAGTCCACTGGTTGCCTACGCGCTGATGATCTTTACTCTTATCTACTCCCCCTGCCTGGCGGCGCTGGCCGTCATCCGCCGGGAGACCAACTCCTGGAAATGGACCGCCTTCAGCTTCACCTATTCCACCGCTTTGGCCTGGCTTATCGCCTTCGCGGTGTATCAGACCGGAACTTACCTGGGCTTTTAAGAGGCTTATCGTCGTTAAGGAGGCACAAGCATGGAAACCATTGTTTTAATCGGAATCGGCGCCGCGGCGCTGGGCTATTTCGCTCATACCGTGTGGCGCGGCTTGAGCTGCAAGGAAGTCTGCAACTGCGCCAGCAGCGGCTCTTGCTCAAAAGCGGCTGGCGGTTGTCACTGCCCGGGCACCAATTTGCTAAAATAAATGGATACAAAAAAGGGATATGCGTCAATTGCACATCCCTTTTTGATTGTCGATGAACCCCAGGCTATCCACAAAATCTTGGCGCGGGAGGGGAATTCCTCCGCTACGGATAATATCCTACGCCGTTACCGGCAGCAAAGCTGCCGACGGCTAGGGATATTAGTGAAACTAGACTCGGGCGGTTTTCCCGAGTCTTAGTTGAACTTATCCATGCTCTTTGGGCGAATCCCGCTACGGAAAACCCCTCCCGCTTGCCATAACCTTTCCCAACAAAAAAGGATGTGCATATTGCACATCCTTTTTTGTCGTCGATAAACCACTAAGCTCATTGTCGCCCAAGGCTGGCAAGAAAGGTCCAGATGCTAGGAATGGCGAGGATTGCGCCGCGCCGCGTACTGGCCGTACGCAAGCAAGCAACCGGAGCCATGACAACGCAGATGGGCCTTTATCGCCAGCCGAAATCCCTGGGCTATTGCCCGTATTCTTTCTTGATCATGGGCTTAATTCCGCCGTTTTTAAGAATATCCATGACATAGTCGGACAGCGGCTGGGCCTGGAAGGTCGCGCCGGTAGTCTCGTCGGTCACCTTGCCGCTGGTCAGGTCGACCGACACGGTGTCGCCGCGTTTGACGACTTTGCCGATGCCGGGGCAGATGAGCAGCGGGATGCCCAGATTAATAGCGTTGCGGTAAAATATCCGGCCAAAAGAATCAGCAAGAATGGCGCCGACGCCCGCTGTCTTCAAGGTAGTCGCGGCATGCTCGCGACTGGAGCCGCAGCCGAAATTGGCGGTAGCCACGACGATATCGCCAGGCTTAGCTTCTTTGATAAAAGAAGGATCAACGCCTTGCAATGCGTGCTGAACCACCAGTTCCGGGTCGGTCAGATCAAGATACTGTCCGGGATAGATCTGGTCTGTGCTGATATTATCGCCGTAAACAAAGGCTTTGCCTTTAATCGTGTTATTCATTCAAACTCACCTCAATCCAGGTATTTTGTCGGATCAACGATCTTTCCTTCCAACGCGGCGGCAGCCACGGAGGCGGGAGAAGCAACAAAAATCTCGGCTTGGTTGTGGCCCATGCGTCCTGGGAAATTGCGGCTGGACGCGGTAATGCAGGTTTCGCCGTTAGCCAGCATGCCCTGATGAGTCCCAAGGCAGGCGGCGCAGCCGGGAGTGACGAAGGTAGCTCCAGCCTCCACCAGAGCCTGCACATAGCCTTTGTTCATCGCCTCCAGAAAGACCCCCTTGGAGGCCGGAACCACGATAAACCGGGTGCGGGGATTGATATGCTTGCCCTTCAAGATTCGGACGGCAACCGCTATGTCGTCCAGCCGCCCGCCGGTGCAGGTGCCCAGGAAAGCCTGATTTACCGGCTTGCCCTCGTAGGCCGCAACGTCATGGACATTATCCACACTGTGCGGCGCCGCCAGCTGAGGCTTCAGGTTGGTCACATCGAAGGTGTGCTCGGCCGAGTACTGGTAGCCGGGATCGGTGGTGAATATTTCGTAGTCGTGTTTGACCTTGTCCTTCAGATAGGCGAGGGTGATTTCATCAGGCTGGATATAGGCCGTCTTGGCCCCCATTTCGGTGGTCATATTGCAAAGAGCCATCCGCTCGGAAACACTGAGTTCCTTCAGCACCGGCCCGGTAAACTCCACCGCCCGGTATACGCCGTAGTCGGCGCCCAGGGTGCCGATTGCCTTGAGTATGATGTCCTTGGCGTAAACGCCCTTGGGGAGCTTGCCCTCCAGGTTGATGCGGATGATGTCGGGAACCCTGAACCACAGCTGGCCGGTCATCATAATGATCGCCAGATCGGTGCCGCCCACGCCGGTGCCGAAGGCGCCGAAGGCCCCATGGGTGGTGGTGTGGGAGTCGGTGATAACCAGCACCATCCCCGGATAGACCAGTCCTTTGTCGGCAAGTATCTGGTGGCAGACGCCCTGATCGACATCCATTAAGAGGTCAATGCCCTGATCCCAGCAAAACTCGCGGAACTGCTTCTGATTGTCGGCCTGGGTTATGGTCGACGCCGGGGCGTAGTGATCAAGGAACATGACGATTTTCTTGGGATCGTTGACTTTTTTGCCGCCCATCTCGAAGAACGAGCGGACGGTCTGCAGGTACAAGTCGTTGATACCGGCAAGGTCAACCTTGCAATTGATGATTTCTCCAGTGGTTACCGTCTTTTTACCGGCGGCTTTGGCCAGTATTTTTTCTATTGCGTGCATTTGCTATCCTCCCATTAGTTAGAAATCGGAACCGTTAGACTACCCTGGGGCATGAGAATAATGCTTGGCGAAGGCCCCAGTTTGGCCAAGGCGATCTTCATCGCCTCATCCATATCTTTGGCTGGCGTAAACAGCAGTTCTTTGGAAAAACTTGGCTCAAGGCAGGAAACAAGAATGAACTCGGCTTTCTTCAGCAGCCGCGTGACCGCATAGGCTTTGTGGGCTCCGATCT
>Ga0316221_1004201_pt1 | contig 11167 bp, 10 predicted proteins | sample TBH18007metaG_FD_206003 | JGI IMG/M metagenome (GOLD analysis project Ga0316221, IMG submission 206003) | Freshwater microbial communities from Trout Bog Lake, Wisconsin, USA - TBH18007 | ecosystem: Environmental > Aquatic > Freshwater > Lake > Hypolimnion/Profundal zone | place: USA: Wisconsin... | reverse complement strand
ATCGTGCCGCAGCAGGAAATCCGCGCGATCAGGGTCAGCATCTCGGACAGGCCGACCTTGGGGAGAAGCCTTGCGTTGAGCTGCGAGCAGGCGATCAGCGCCATCGCGCACAGGCCGAAGATCAGGGCGAACTCGGACGGGTTTAGGCCGAACCCGATCTCGAACACCGGCGAGCAGCCAGCCAGGTAGGCGAACATGCAGAACGTGCTGCAGCCGCCCATGATGGCGTGGGTGAGGAAGGTTTTCTCCCGGAAGATCATCACATAGCGCGATGCCTGGCCGGCGAGGCTGAGGCGGATGCGGCGTTCGGGCGGCAGCGTTTCGGGCAGGATTTTCCATGCCACGACGACGCAGATGCAGCCGTACACCAGCAATATCCAGAAGATCACCCGCCATTGCGCGAACGCGAGGATGGCACCACCGAGCGTGGGGGCGAGGATGGGGGCGACGCCCATCACCAGCATCAGGCGGGACATCATGATGGCGGCGGCCTGGCCCTCTGACAGGTCGCGCACGATCGCTCGGGCGATCACCATGCCGGCCGAGGCGCCGAACGCGGCGAAGGCCCTGAAGATCGCCAAGGCGGTCAGGCTGGGGGCGAGCGCGCAGCCGAGCATGCCGATGGAGAAGACGATGAACCCGATCATCAGCGGAATGCGGCGGCCGAAACGGTCCGAGAGCGTGCCCTGGGTGATCTGCCCGATGGCGAGGCCCGCGAACCAGGTGGCGAGGGTGAGCTGCGCGGTGCCGGAGGCGGTGCCGAAGGTGGCCTCCACGGCCGGGAAGGCGGGCAGATACATGTCCGTGGCGGCGGGGCCGACGGCGATGAACAAGCCGAGGAGAGACGGCAGCCAGGTGGGGTGTTTGGGCGGGATGTGGATGCTCATCCGGAATCACTGACAGGTTGGAGGTGGATGGGCGTTGTCCCGGGGGCTTTTGTTGGCGGCAGAGGTGCGGGGAAAATGGCGTTCGGGTCAAGGGCGCGGGGTGTTCGGTGTGTGGGATCGGAACCAGTTGGAGGCTGCGGCACAAGCCGTCGTCTCGGGGAAGCCGCTGGGCTGCGCGCTTGATAAATGTGTTGAAAAGGTGTATTAACGACACATCCGATGGCAGGAGAATGAACGTGAGCGCGCGCTTTAATGTCGTTATGTCGGACGACCTGAATCGGGACCTCGATACGGCCGCCGAGCAAAGCGAGACCACCAAGAGTGATGTCATTCGAAAGGCGTTGCAAATGTTCCTCGCCGCACGAGAGGGTGCTCGGCGGGGCCTGAAGGTGGGTCTGGTCGATCCGAAGACTGACAAGATGCAAACGGAATTCATTGGGCTGTGACACCGAACCCGGGTGCCATCGACTTCCAAAATCCACCCCCGGATCACAAATATAAGTTCTCGTTCGAGCCAAACGAATCCACGGCGGATCGCACTGTCCGGCTGTTCAAGGACGTTGTCGTTTTTTTGCTGGCGGTCGGATTCGTGCTGCTGATCGTCTGGCTATGCGTCAGCACGGTGTGGTCGGCGAGCGCCCGGGATGAGGAGAAAAAGTGGGCAATGTCGATCTTGTCCGCGGCGGCAGGCGGCATCATCGGATACCTGATTCGCAAGTGATCCCTCAGCGCCTGTGCGGTGACAGCGCGCGCCAAGCAGGAGCTCGGTCATACAGCGTCGCATCCGGCGATGTCTCCGGCTATATTGTCGAGAAGTAAGGAGCCGCCGATCCATGACTGCGGAACAATCTTCCATTACGCTCGATTCGCACGTGTTGGCCGGTAAGCCGGTCATTCGTGGAACGCGCATTTCTGCGGAATTCATCATTGGGCTGATGGCCGACGGATGGAGCGAGGCGGACATCCTGGCGAATTATCCGGTGATCAGGCACCAGGATATTCTTGCCTGCCTGTCCTATGCGCGTGAAACCTTGAGCTCTGAACGAGTGTTCCCGAGCGCCGCCTGATATGCGGTTTTTGGCGGGCGAGAACTTCCCCGCCGCGACCGTTCGGGCGCTTCAGGAAGCCGGGCACGATGTCGCCCGGGCGATGACGACCTCCCCTGGAATAAGCGACTTAGAGGTGCTGGCTTGGATGGTACATGAGGGCCGGATTTTGCTCACATTCGACAAGGGTTTTGGCGAACTCGCCCGACATGCCGGTTTGCCCGCGGCGTGCGGCATCTTGCTCTTTCGCGTTCCAATGCCTGCTCCCGACGACGTAGGCAGGTGGATTGCTGATCTTGTCACGGCCCGGGACGATTGGGCGGGCCATTTTTCGGTCATTGAGCCTGGACGGCTTCGGATGCGGCGGATTCGATAGGATCCGTTTGCGGACATGGAGCTTCTCGTTTGCTCGAAACCAGAGGGTTGCTCGCAAGGACGAGTCGGGGCCCCCCGGGCGATTCGCGCGAGTAAACGATATTTTCGTTGTGGCACCGGCCGCAGCCCGGCTTCGCCGCCGCCAGAGCCAGATATATGGCCCTAAAACACCATCGATCGCGATATATTGGCGCTTCGGCCGAAGAGGCCGTTGACAGCGACAGGGGTTTGGCTTTAACCCCCGCTTCCCGGTTCGGAGGGGTGCCCGAGTGGCTAAAGGGGGCGGACTGTAAATCCGCTGGCGTGCGCCTACGCTGGTTCGAATCCAGCCCCCTCCACCAACCGGAAGCCCGGGTTTACCCGGCAAAAATTTCCATCAATGGACCAGGGCGTTACCGGTGCTGCATCCGGGGCCGCCTGACGAGCCTTGCCGACGGCCCGCCCATTATCCCCAACCTCGACGCGGCAATCCGTAGCCAAACACGAACCGGTCCGAACGCTCGGAACGACGAACCATGGCCGCCCTGTGCATCTGAGCCGGGCGAAGACATACTTCCGGTCGAACCGAACCTTGCCGGCCAGGCCAGGCCAAGCCCACCGTGTTCAGCACAGGAGAAACGGATGACGAAGATCATCGTGATCGGAGCCGGCGTCATCGGCGCCTCGGTCGCCTACCGGCTGGCCCGGGCCGGCGCGGAGGTCACGGTGCTCGAGGCGACACGCCCGGGCGGCGGCACGTCCGGGATCAGCTTCGCCTGGACCAATGCACACCGCAAACCGCCCAAGCCGTATCACGACCTCAACGTGGCGGGCATGAAGGCGCACGCCGCGCTACGGGATGAGTTCGGCGCCACCCCCTGGTGGCACGGCGGCGGCAGCCTGGAGTGGGAACCGGACTCCGGTCGCGCCGCGCAACAAGACAACGTCCGGCAACTGCAATCCTGGGGTTACGCCGCCGAATGGATCGACCACCGGCACCTCTCCGAACTGGAACCGGACATCGATCTGGCCGCGGTGGGCGACGCGCCGGTGGCGTATTTCCCGGACGAGGGCTGGCTTGACCCCGTCCCCTACGTCCACGCCATGCTCTCCACCGCTCGGCGGCGCCATGGCGCGACAATCATCCTCGGTGCGCGCGTCGCCGATCTGATCCTCCGTGGCGATCGCGTCTGTGGCGCCCGCCTCGCCGACGGCACGCCGCACGAGGCCGACATGGTGGTGAACTGCGCCGGCCGCTGGACCAACGACGTGGTCCGAGAGGCCGGCCTGCATCTGCCGCTGGCGCCGACAGTCGGCTTGCTGGTGTTCACGCCGCCGGTGGCCACCAGCCTCAATCGCGTGGTGCGCGGCAGCGTCATCAACGCCCGGCCTGACGGCGCCGGCCGCCTGATGTTGCACTGGGATCCGACCGACGCGACCCTGGGCTTTGACCATCCGCTCAGCCCGTCCATGCCGGAGGCACGCGACCTGGTGCGGCGCGTGCGCCAGTTGCTGCCCGGTATCGGCGACGTGGAGCCGGAGGCGGTGCGGATCGCGCTTCGGCCGATACCCGGCGATCACCTGTCCGCCGTTGGACCGGTGCCGCGGATCGCCGGCTATTATGTCGCGGTCACCCATAGCGGCGTCACAATGTCGCCGTTTCTGGGACACTGCGTGGCCGACGAGATCATGTTTGGCCAGACGCGCACGGAACTGGCCGACTTCCGGCCGGCGCGGTTCTTCAATTGAGGGTGTGAGGCGGACGATGTTTGAAGACAGCGCCCGCGAAAGCCCCGCTGATAGGCGTGCGGCGAAACAATCATCTGATCCTGGGGCGCCGAAACCAAGGGGCCAGATATGCCAAAGGACCCTTGCGGGTCCTTCGACGACGGTCACCCCGAGGGGGCCGTGAATTGATGCTCCTGGCGGAACGGCGGTAACCCAGGTGGGGCCGTGGCTAGAAGTTAAGCCCGCAGCGTGCGCTCCGTCAAGAAATATCACTCTCCGGGTCCAGCGCCGGTATCCATTTCACGATCAACTCATGGATAGGACGGAATTCTGCACCGTCAGCCTGGGCACCAAACCATGCGTGGCGGACAAGCGTTGGCATGATACCGAGTAAAGGTGGTTGCAGACGACCCACACGTCACATGTCTCGCCCGGGGTTGGATTCCGCGCCAATTTGACCGCCCATGCATTGCCGGGCTGTGGCTGCGTGGTGACCGGGACCACCAGGATAGGACCGGTCAGGCTGTTCTTATACGAGACGATAATGACCGGGCGCCGTTTGGAGAACTCGGGCGGCAGCGCGGCCTGAGGGAATCCGCACGAGTACACGTTCCGAATGACAGGGGTCGCCCTGATCGTGTGCCGCGGCGGCGCGGCCTTTTCGGCGGCTTGGACGCGCCTGCCGGCCAGACGCAACGTCCCTTCCCTGGTGTCGGATGCCATGTCGCGGTTGTCTCCGTATCTCGCCTGACCGGCCGCCAACACAGGCGGCCCGTCATCTTGCGGAGTCAGGACTTAACATCCGGTTAACGGCGGCGTGCCTTTCGTATGGCCCGGAAGCCTACGCGTCGAAACCGAACAATCGCGACGCGCTGCCATAGAACAGCGTCTGGCGGTCGCCAACGTCCGGGAACAAGGTCTCGGCCAGGGTCAGCAGCGGACCATAATCCAGCCGCTCCGGTGCACGCAGGAACGGCCAGTCAGAGCCCCACATACAGGCATCCAAACCATACGCCTCCACGATGGCGCGAACGAACGGCCAAGTATCGGCGAACGGATACGAATCCCGGGAGAATTTACTGTGACCGGACAGTTTAATACTGGCCCGGCCGTCGCGGCCAAGCGCCAGCAACGCCTGGAACGCCGCCGCGTCCAGGCCGGCGGCGATATCGGGACGGCCGCAATGGTCGATCAGCAGCCGCACCTTCGACTGCTCGATCAGAGGCAAAATGCCGAGTAACTGGTCTTCGTGGAACTGAAGCTGCAGAAACATGTCCAGTTCGGTCAGTTTGGCCAGTAACGCCTCGGTCCCCAGGTAATGCGACAGGCTATAGAAGGGCAGATTGAACGCGACACCAACGATCCCCTGCCCCTTCAGACTGGCCAGGCCGTCCAGGCTGATGTCGTGCGGCACGACGGCAACGCCCTTGAAACGACCCGCGCTGCCGGCGATGGCAGCCAGCATGCACCGATTGTCATCGCCATAGCCGGAGTTGGGCTGCACCAGCACCGCCCGATGCACGCCATAGGCGGCGAAAACACCGTCCATCTGCGCGATCGTTGCTATCTCGCCCCCCGCCGGCCGATAGGGCGTATCGGCGGCATAGGGAAACCGCGCCGGGTCCAGCAGATGGCAATGACAGTCTATTTTCGGTTCATCGAAAACCGACATCAGTATTGGATTTTCGCGACACTGCGCAGTTCCTCGGGCGTGGTGGTGCCGAAACCGAAGAATTCCAGGTAGGCCGGGATTTGCTCGAACAGCATGTCGGTGCCGACCTGAACCGGACAGCCCTTCTCCATCGCCTGGCGCAGCAGCGGCGTGTAGGCCTCTTTCATCACGACCTCGCCCACGAAGGTTCCGGGCGCGATGCGGTCGATATCGATCGGCAACGGGTCGCCGTCGTTCATGCCCAGCGGCGTCGCGTTGACAACGATGTCGAAGCCGGCCGGATCTTTGGAACCCGTCACGACGGTCAGTGCCGGATAATGCAGGCGCAGGCGGTCACCGAGTGCCTCGGCGGACGCGGGAAAGGCGTCGAACAAACCGAGGGCGGCGACACCGGCGGCGGCCAACGATGCGGCGATCGCCGATCCGACACCGCCGCTGCCGACCACCAGGGCGCGTGCTCCGGCAATGGTCTGGCCCTTGCGGGCGACGCCGCGCACGAAGCCGGCGCCGTCGAACATATCGCCCAGCAACGACCCGTCCGGACGCAGCAGAATCGCATTGCAGGCGCCCGCGATTCTGGCGGTGACCGTCAGTTCGTCCACCAGTCCGGTGGTGGTGATCTTGTGCGGCATGGTGACCAGCGCGCCACGGATGTTCGTCAGACGGAACAGCGATTTTACGAACCCGGGGTAATCCTCGGCCTTGACGCCCATCGGCACGACGACGGCATCGATGCCTTTCATGTCGAACCAGGGATTGTAGATCATCGGCGCTTTGAATGTGTGCGTCGGGTAGCCGAGATGCGCGATCAGCGTCGTCTTGCCGGTGATCATCGGGCGGACTCCGGGTGCGGGTGGAGGCGTGCGGGTCCGGCAAGTGGCCGGTCGGACGGCGTCTCGGTCGAAGGTCTTGTGTTCACGTCGGCTCCCGTAGTGTCTGTCATCGTATGGTCTTTGCAACGTCCACGCGGTCCTGGACTGATTCGGTATCCCACCCGCGTAGAAGCAGGTTAGCACCCCGATTCATACCGCGAAACGCGCAATACGCGATATTGCCTCCGGCAATGCGGACCATTCCGCGGCCCATCGGCGCGCCTCCCTTTACACCGCCGCCGAGCCGTGCGGTGCTGGCGACAACACGTCAACCGGAGGAAGCAATGGCAAACCAAGCCACCCTGAAACGCCGCGCCGTGCTGGCTGGCGCCACCAGTCTGCCCATGGTCGGTGCGGCCGAGGCGGAGCCCGCCCCTGTTGTCTTCGCGATGATCAGCCCGCTGTCCGGCCCCTGGGCACGCGAGGGCGAGCTGCAGCGCATGGGCGCCGAAATGGCTGTTGACGACCTGAACGCCGCCGGTGGGATCAAAGCCCTCGGTGGAGCGAAAATCCGTCTGGTGCAATACGATGCCGGCGATTCGGCGGAGAAAGCGAAGAACGCGGCGCAGCGGATGATCTCGCAGGAACCCGACATCAGCGGCGGATTCGGGGCGTGGCTGTCGACATTTACCCTGGCGGTGACCGAGGTGACGGAACGCGCGGAAATTCCCTGGTTCACCCAGTCGTACTCCGACGCGATCACCAACCGGGGATTTCGTTACATCTTCCAGTCGTCCCCCACCGCGGTGGACCAGGCCGAAAAAGCCCTGCCGACCATCCTGGATCTGGCGGAGCGCGCCACCGGCAAGCGGCCGAAGCGGGTGGCGATCATCTCGGACAATACTGCCTCGGCGGTGAGTTTCCTGAAGCCGATCCGCAGCCATGTGCTGGCCGATCTGGGGCTGACGGCAGTGGTGGATGAGGTGTTCACCCCTCCCCTGACCGACGCCACGACTCTGATCCAGCGGGTGCGTTCGGCGCGACCTGACTTCCTGCTGGCGCTGCCCTCGAACGTGCCGGATGACAAGATCATCCTGGATAAACTCGCGGAGTTCGGACTGGGCGGCGGCAAGCTGCCGGTGGTGGGGAATGGCGGCCACTGGGCGACGCCGGAACTGGTGGCGAATGCCGGCAAGGATGTGGTGCAGGGCATGATGATCATTACCGCGGGCGGCGCGGGAAAAGGTTTGGAGGATATCGAACGCCGCTTCATGGCCAGGACAAAAGAGCCATGGATGCTACAGGAACCAATCATGGCGTACGGACATATCATGCTGCTGGCCACAGCGGTTGAGCGCGCCGGCAGCGCGGACCGGCGCAAGGTGGCCGAGCAAATTCGGGCATTCGACCTGCGCGACGGGCCGGCTCTGCTGTTTCCCGGGCGGCATGTGCAATACGATGCCGCCGGGCGGCGGGTGGATGCGAAGCTGATGATCGTGCAGTGGCAGGATGGGCGGATCGTCACGACCGACCCGCCGGAGATGGCGGTGGCGGCAACGATCTGGCCAAGAGCGTAGATGCGATCTGGATAATCACGATTTTGTGTATTCACCGTAAAGCAACGTTCACTGCCCGCGAGAATTTTATGTGATATCCGGGAATCGTGTTCAGCCATGAGGGCTGCTTGGGTAAGGGCGGCTTTTGATGAAGGTTCTGGGAGCATCGGTTTCAGAGCGTTTTGATGCTGACTTTCGCCCTTTTCCGGCATCGCCTGCCAGGTCTGGTACATGATGTCGCAATGGCAGTGGGTTAGGGCCGCCGGAAACCCTTGGTCTCACCGATATGACCTATGCGGACGCCTTTGCTTGCCAGCCGCCAAAACCGAGCCCTCGAAAGACGAAGCGCCACCGTTCAATCCGAACTTGCAACTGACCCGCCGCCTGCCGGTTAGCTCTCGCGGCGTTGCGTGAATGGAGCAATTCCTCGCAAGCGGCGGTCATATGGCCGAACTCGTCCGAAACAAGGACTGGTCGCAAACGCCGCTGGGACCAATCGAGACATGGCCGCAGAGCTTGCGGACGGCGGCCAGTCTTTGCCTGGCTTCCAACTTTCCGATCAACATCATCTGGGGGCCGGAAAACGCGCAAATTTACAATGACGGATACCGGGTGGTGTGCGGCGACGCACATCCAACCGCCCTGGGCCAGGACTACAGTGTCACCTGGGCCAGCGCGTGGCCCGCCATTGGCGAGCCATTCAGGCGGGCACGAGCCGGCGAGACCAGTTTTCTTGAAAATCAACGTATGTTCCTTACGCGGAACGGATATCTGGAGGAAACGTTCTTTACGTTCTCACTCTCCCCCATTCGTGACGAAAGCGGCGGCGTTGGCGGCTTATTCCATCCGGTTACGGAAACAACGGCGACGATGCTCGCGGAACGCCGCACCCGGGCGCTGCGTGACCTGACGGCCAATCTGAACCGAGCGGCCGATGTCGCGGAACTTTCGGCATCTATCGTTGCGACGCTGAGCCGTTTTGAATTCGATGTACCGTTTATTCTGATTTACCGACGGTCGGCCGACGGACAGCACTATCGTCTGGCCGGACATTGCGGGCTGGAGCCCGGCACAGCCGCGTGTCCGTCAGAAATGCGCGCGACTGACGAAAGCCCCTGGCCGATCACCAGTAGCCCCCGGATCAGCGAAGTGACGGGGATTCGCGACACGGTGCTGGGCGCTTACCATGGACCCTATGCCGAAGGTCCGGACAGGGCTTTCATCGTTCCAGTGTCCTCCCCGGGGGCCGATCATCCGCCGCTCGTGGCCATTGTCGGTATATCGCCGCGTTTGCCGCTGGATGATGTTTATCGGGGCTTCTTCGAACTCCTGTCCGCATCGCTGTCCGCCGCGCTGGCAACGGTGCGTGCACGAGAGGATGAAGCGCGACGCCTCGCCGCGCTCGCCGAAATAGATCGTGCCAAGACGACATTTTTTTCCAACGTCAGCCACGAATTCCGCACCCCGCTGACACTCATGCTCGGCCCCCTCGAAGAGGCCCTCGCCAGATCCGAAACGCTTTCACCGGACCAACGAGGGCGGATCGAACTGGCGCACAGGAATGGGCTGCGCCTGTTGAAGCTGGTCAACGCGCTGCTGGACTTTTCCCGCATCGAAGCCGGCCGCGCCCGGGCATCGTTCGTACCCACCGATCTGGCGCTGTTGTCAGCGCGCCTCGCGTCGAATTTTCAGTCAGCCTGCGATGCGGCGGGCGTGGCCCTGGTGATCGACGCACCACCGCTGCCGCGACCGGTTCGGATCGACCGGGAGATGTGGGAGACCATCATTCTCAATCTGATGTCCAACGCCTTCAAGTTTACCCTGAAAGGTGAAATCAGACTCGTCGTTCGTCCGGCCCCCGACGGACGTGCGGTGAAGGTCAGTGTGGCCGACACCGGGTCCGGCATACAACCGCAGGACCAGCCGCACCTGTTCGAACGCTTTTACCGGGTGGAAGGGGCGAACGGACGCTCTGCCGAAGGGTCGGGAATCGGATTGGCCCTGGTTCAGGAACTGGTCAAATTGCACGGCGGTGAGATCGATGTCGTCAGCAAGCCTGATCGGGGCAGCACGTTTACCGTGACGATCCCATTCGGGCATGATCTGCCGGTCGCCACTGTCATTCCGGCCGAAACGCGCGTCTCGACCAGGCGGGCGGACGCGTTCGTTCAGGAGGCGCTTCAGTGGCTTCCCGGCCCTGACGGTCACAGCCTCCGGGAAGCAGAAACCCCTGCGTTGTATTCGCGAGGACGCGTTCTACTCGCGGACGACAATGCCGATATGCGGGCATATATCAGCAGCCTTCTCGTCGCCGACGGCTTCGCCGTGGAGACCGTCGGCGATGGCCAGGCAGCCCTGGTGGCGGCCCGGCGACAGGTGGCCGATCTGATTCTGGCGGATGTGATGATGCCAGGGCTTGGCGGCTTCGGTCTGCTGCAAGCGTGGCGCGCCGATCCGCGGCTGCAAGACGTCCCTTTCCTGTTGCTGTCCGCCCGTGCCGGTAAGGAAGCCCGGATCGAAGGGCTGGAAGCGGGTGCCGACGATTATTTGACCAAACCGTTTCTGGCACGTGAACTCATTGTCCGCGTAGCCGCGACGTTAACCCGTGTGCGAGATCGGCGCGAGGCGGCCTTGCGTGCGGTTAACGCCGATCTGGAACGACAGGTGATCGAACAAACGCAGGCCCGGGGCCGAACGTGGCAACTGAGTCCCGACCTGATGGGAACGCTGAACGCCGACGGTTACCTGGAAACATCCAACCCCACGTGGCAGTCTATCCTGGGCTGGTCCGAGACCGACGTCGTTGGCATGCCGATTTTGGATCTGATTCACCCTGAGGACCGCACGTCCGCCAGGGCCGCATTCGAGATGATCGGGGACGGCCATCCGGCCACTCGATTTGAAATCCGGTGCCGCCGAAGCGACGGCCATTACCGTTGGATATCGTGGGTTGCCATAACTGAAGACGGCAAGGTTTATTGCATCGGCCGGGATATTACCGAGGCGAAAGAACAGGCCGACGAGGTTATGGCACTGACGGCGGAACGAGATCGCTTGTGGCAGACCTCCACCGACCTTCTCCTCATCGCGGACATCGACGGATCGATCCGCC
>Ga0316221_1004195_pt1 | contig 11177 bp, 10 predicted proteins | sample TBH18007metaG_FD_206003 | JGI IMG/M metagenome (GOLD analysis project Ga0316221, IMG submission 206003) | Freshwater microbial communities from Trout Bog Lake, Wisconsin, USA - TBH18007 | ecosystem: Environmental > Aquatic > Freshwater > Lake > Hypolimnion/Profundal zone | place: USA: Wisconsin... | reverse complement strand
GCGGTCGAACATCCCGTGCCCCTTGCGCCGACTCGCGCGCGTCGGTTCCGGCAGCGTCACCAACTCCAGCTCCTCCGGCTCAAACTCCACCTCCGCGGCGTGCAGCTTCTGGACGGCCTGCGCCTGGCTGCACGGTTCGCCCATCCCGCAAGACGGGCACAGCGCCACCGTCCCCAGATACCCCTTGGCGGGGCAGTTGTGGCCGTTAGCCTTGCACTCCACGCACATCGTCCCCGCCGGCGGGGCGTCGGTGGTGTCGAACTGCAACATGGAGCTTGCGTTCACAGGCTCGGACTGCAAGGTAAGAGTTGCCATCACCCGCGCCTCCGTTCTTCCTCGCGCAGCTGGATGATGTTCTCCAGCCTGCCGATCGCGGCCGTCAGGCGCACGTCCATCTCACCCATCTCGGCGCGGCGGTCGGCCAGCTCCTCGCACACGGCGGCGCGCTCCAGGCACGCGCTGCGCCGCTCCACATCCTTGGCGCGGCCGGCCAGCGCGCGATACTCCGCCGCCCGCTCCTCCAACGCCTTGTCACTCACCTGCGCCTGTCGAATCACGTTCTGCGCCTCTCTTCGCGGACATGGCCGCGCGTGCTAGTGCTGCTCGGTTCCGTTGGCCTCGCCCAGCGGCAGCTCGGCGGTGTTGGTGTCCTTGGCGCCGCGCGGACGCACGCTGGCGGCCATCGGCTTGCCGTCCTTGCCCTGCACGATGCAGAACTGGACCTCCTGCCCCTCGGCCAGCGTCTTGTAGCCCGAGCCCTCGATGGCGGAGAAGTGCACAAACACGTCCTTGCCGCCGTCGTCGCGCCGAAGGAAGCCGAAGCCCTTCGTGTTGTTGAACCACTCCACCGTCCCTGTCAACGTCTCCGCCATCTTGCACTGCCTTTCCGGGCCGCAGCCCACTTGCGTTTCACTTCCAAACTCTCCGGCGGATTGTTGCGCCGCCGGCGCCGTTCCGTGTGCCCGCTCTGGCCTCCTGCTCCTTTCGCCAAGGCTCACGGATGGCAAACCCTTACCGCAGCGCCGCGCGGGTGACGTGCACCGCCGCCACCAGCAGCTTCACCGCGTAACCCTCCACCGCCAGCGCGCCCAGGAATATGGCCGTCCACACCACCGCGCCGCTGGGGATAATGCACCGCACCACGCTCGTTCCCTTCTCGATGCGCCCAGGAATCCTCCCGAACAGCTTTCCGTCGCTAATGTCCGCTCCCGTCACCTTCATGCCGCCTTCTTTCTGGCGCGCCGAACGCGCCGCCGCTGCCGTTCCCGCCGCAACTGACGGGAATAATAGACAGCCTTCCAACCTTGCCTGACGGCCTCGCGCCGCTGCTTGCGGTTCTCCCGCGCACCGGCCTTGATCTCGTTGAGCAGAGCCCACTGGCAGCTCGTCTTGGAGCAACACAGCAGCATCCGGTTGAACCATCCGCACTCCTCGCCACCCGGCAGCCGGCATGGGTCGTTGATGGGGTCGCATCCGCAGAACCTGCACCGTGCAGTCGTTTCGCTCGCCCGTTCCATGCTCACCTCCGCCCATGGCTGTCACCTTTCCTCGCCAGCAGCTTCTCGATCCGCGTCCGCTGCGCGTCGCTCGGCGTCAACACCCCGTTGCACCACAGGCTGACCGTGTTGCGGTGCACGCCCAGCATCAGGGCCATGCGCTCCATCGTCAGGCGCGAACCCTTGCGCAGCTTGTTGAGCCGGACGGAGAAAACGGTGGGTTTGATGCGCTCCACCACTACCTGTGCCGCGCGAACCTCGGCCAGCGTGCGCTTCCTCGGACCCGGCTTAGTGCGAGGCTTGCTCAACTGAATCTCCGCGCGACGAATCAAGCCAAAGGCCACCCAGCGCGCCTCCTCGGCCTGATGCACGCGGCACAGGTCACTGCGGTTGCTGTGCGAAAGAACCGTCAGGCAACCCGACTTGGCGCACATGCGCTTTGGGAGCGTGAGCGTGAAGTCGAGGTAATCGATGGGCTGCGGCCGCTGCGCGCGGTCCTCCAGCAATCCGGGCATCACTGCGCACCGCCGTTCACGCACTCCACAATGCGATGTGCCGCCATGCGCTCCAGCTCGAATGGCAGGTCGGTGGGGTGAAATGTCGCCACCACGCGGCCCAGCGAATCCATGATGCAGCGCGCTCCGTCAGCCACAATCTCGTTGTCCTCGTCCAGCGCGCCGGGGGCAATCACCTTCCACGGCAGGGCCAGACGGTTGCGGCGGGGCTGGAGAACGCCAGCCCCACCCGCCGGGCCGCTGTCGGTCGAGCTCCTTTCGCTGGGTGATGGTGCTGCCGAATCTTCTAACCCAAAACCTTCAAACTCATCGACAAGCTCGTTTACCAGCCGGGCCATGTTCCCCACAGAACAGCTCGGCGCATGATGGGTCACATCAGTCACGCTCCCAGTCCACGCACGACTGCACTCGTCGCAGGTATGTTCTAAAGGTGAAGAATCGCCACTCCAAAGCCGCGATGAAACCTTATCCGAAGAAATCTTTATGGCCGTAAGGCAAAGCGCGCGAAGCGTGCGCTGCATACGGGGCGGCAATTGAACAGGCGAATCTTCGGCCTGCACTCTCACTTTAGGGGCTTGCTGCTTGGGGTTGGGGCTGACATCCATGGTCGTTCTCCGTGCTTACGTTCGGAGCTTCGACTCTGGATGATTTGGTGGGCGGCGAGGGACTCGAACCCCCGACATCCTGCGTGTAAGGCAGGCGCTCTAACCAACTGAGCTAGCCGCCCATCCATCTTCAGTTTACCAGTGTCACACGCACTTTCCCGCGCATTGATAAACTCCCCCTGTGCCCTCGCTTCTCATCAACGCAGACGACCTCGGCCTCACCCCGGGCGTCAACCGCGCCATCGCCGAACTCCACGACGCCGGCTGCCTCACCAGCGCCACGCTCATGGCCACCGGTCCCGCATTCGCAGACGCCGTCCCGCTCGCCCGCGCCCGCCCCACGCTCTCCGTCGGCTGCCACATCGTCCTCACCGACGGCACGCCCGCGCTCCCCTCGCGCGAAATCCCCTCGCTCTGCCCAGACGGCGAGCGCTTCCGCCCTTCGCTTGGCGCATTCATCCGCGACCTCATGCTCGGGCGCCTCGACGAATCCGAGATCGAGCGCGAGGCCACCGCGCAGATCCGCAAACTCCAGTCCGCCGGCCTCGCCGTCACTCACTTCGACACCCACAAGCACACGCATCTCTTCCCCGCCATCGTGCGCCCGCTCGCTCGCGCTGCCCAAGCCTGCGGCGTTCGCCGCATGCGCAACCCCTTCGAACCCGCATGGAGCGCGGCGCTCGGTGGCCCGCTCCGCGCGCTCCAACTCCGCGCCCTCCACCGCCTCGTCAATCCATTCTTCGACCAGTTCGCGCCTCACGCCTTCGCGCTCCCCCACGGAACCCTCGGCATCTCCGCCACCGGCCATCTCAACTCCGCATCCCTCGCAAAGCTCCTCGACAAGATGATGGCCACTACCGACGAAGCACCCGACGCCACATGGGAACTCGTCACCCACCCCGGCTACAACGACGCCGCGCTCGACCACGTCCGCACGCGCCTCCGCGCCCACCGCGAAGTCGAACTCCACGCCCTGCTCCACACCCTCCCGCAACTTCTCCGCAACCAACCCACGCTGCGCCTCATCAGTTACAGTGAACTGGGCGTACCCGAAGGGAATCCAGCAGCATGAAGATAGGCATCACCTGTTATCCCACCTACGGCGGCAGCGGAGTCGTCGCCACCGAGCTCGGCATCGAGCTCGCCGCGCGCGGCCATCAGGTGCACTTCATCACCTACTCGCAGCCCTTCCGCCTCACCGGTCGCGAGCGCAACATCCACTTCCACGACGTCCCCGTCTCCAACTACCCGCTCTTCGAGTACCCGCCCTACGACCTCGCCCTCGCCTCGCGCATGGCCGAGGTCGCCGAGCTCTACGAGCTCGACATCCTCCACGTCCACTACGCCATCCCCCACGCCGTCAGCGCGCTGCTCGCCCGCCAGATGCTCGCCGCCCGCGGCATCCGCCTGCCCTTCATCACCACCCTGCACGGCACAGACATCACCCTCGTCGGCCTCGACCGCGCCTATCTCCCCATCACCCGCTTCGGCATCGAACAGAGCGACGGCGTCACCAGCATCTCCGAGTACCTCCGCCAGCGCACCGTCGAAGCATTCTCCGTCACCCGCCCCATCGAAGTCATCCGCAACTTCGTCAACTGCGACTTCTACGTCCGCAAATCCGCTCTCGTCGCAGAGCTTCGCCCGCAGTACGCCGCCGCAGATGAGCGACTCCTCGTCCATCTCTCCAACTTCCGCCCCGTCAAGCGCGTGGCAGACGTCGTCCGCGTCTTCGCCCGCGTAGCCGCCGCGCTCCCCGCACGCCTCATGCTCATCGGCGACGGCCCCGACCGCTCCGAGGCCGAGTGGCTCGCACATTCCCTCGGCGTGCACGACCGCGTCCACTTCCTCGGCAAGCAGGAGCAGGTCCACGAGCTTCTCCCACTCGCCGACCTCATGCTCATGCCCAGCGAGATGGAGTCCTTCGGCCTCGCCGCGCTGGAGGCCATGGCCTGCCGCGTCCCCGCCATCTCCACCAACGTCGGCGGCGTCAGTGAACTCATCGACGACGGCGTCAACGGCCTGCTCTTCCCCGTCGGCGCCGTCGAGCCCATGGCCGAGGCCGCCATCGCGCTGCTGCGCGACGACGAACGCCTCAACCAGATGCGTCAGGCCGCGCGCACCACAGCACGCGAGCGCTTCTGCTCCTCCAAGGTCATCCCTATGTACGAGCAGTTCTACCAGCGCGTGCTGGCATCCAGCCGTTAGCGCCCCTGCGGCCACTCCCCCGCATCCAACAGAGGCAACCGCAGCGTGATCCGTGTTCCCCGCCCGGGCCGGCTGTTGATCTCCACTCGCGCAATCGCGGCGCGCTCTCCCTGCACGCTCGCCGCCTTGCCCGCTGCGCCCCCCGTCGTCGCGTTATAAATCATCTGCACCCGCTCCTTCACGTTCTGCAGCCCGATGCCCGATCCCGGCCGCACCGTGTGCCGCGGCGACGAGTCGCTCTCCGCAGGCATCCCTACCCCGTCGTCCTCCACCTCCAGCAGCAGAAACCCGTCGTCCACGCGGCTGCGCAGTGTAATCGTCCCCCCGCTGATGCGCGGCTCCAGACCATGCTTGATGCTGTTCTCCAGCAGCGGCTGCAGCAGCATCCCGGGCACAATCACGTGCAGCGACTCCGCCGCAATCTCCTTCACCACCCTCAGCTTCTCCCCGAAGCGCACCATCTCGATGGCCAGATAGTCGTCCGTGAAGGCCAACTCCTCACTCAGCGGCACAAACGTCTCCCGTAGCTTCAGCAGCGTGCGCAGGATGCTGGCCAGCCGCACAATCATCTCCCGCGCCAGCTCCGGCTTCGACCGCACCAGCGACGCAATCGTGTTCAGCGTGTTGAACAGGAAGTGCGGATTAATCTGCCGCTGCAGCGCGTCCACCCGCGCCTCCAGCAGCAGTTGCTCCTGCTCCTTCAGCTTGCGCTCGATGCGCATCGCGTTCCATATCTTCAGCGGGATGCCCACCACCACCGGCGCGCACAGGCATATCGCCATCTCCACCGGCCACAGCCCCGAGTGCAGCGCAAAGTACCGCCGCGCGTCATAATGCCCCACCACGCTCGCGCCCCACTGCACCAGCCCAATCACCACCAGCAGGAAGATCTGCAAGTCCAGTTGCGGCTTGCTCAGGTTCCGTCGCGCCCAGCGGTAGAGGCTCAAATCAATCAGCGGCGTGAACGACCACACGTCCTCCATCGTCACAATCCGCCGGTACGCACCCGCCACCGCCGCCACTCCGCAGTTCATCGCCGGCGCAAGATACTCGTGGTGATGCACCGCCGGCAGTGCCAGCACCAGCCCGCCCAGCATCGCCCACCGCGTTCCCATCAGCAGCCCCAGCAGCATGACCGTCTCCAGCGACAGGTCCGCCGCCAGAAAGTTCGGCACGCTTGTACGCACCCACACCCCCAGCGTCAGCGGCACGCACACCCACACCACCAGTTCCAGCGACTGCCGCGCCGTTCGCCCCTGGTTCAGTAACAGATTGCGGAAGTTCTCAGACCGCGCCAGCGCGCTGCTCACCGCCGCCGCCACGCCCAGCTTCACCAGCAGCGTGATCAGGATGAGTTTGGAATCAATCACGTCTTTACTCTATCCCCTCAGTGGTAGCGCTTGCGTATCTTCAGCACCGTGCTGAACACCCCCGACTCATCGCGCGTCGCCACCACGCTCACGCTGTCCGTCAGGTTCACCTGCAGTTGAATCAGCTGCTGCGCCGTCTGGTTCACGTTCGTCGCATACGTCACAATCAGGTTGCGCCCCAGCGGCTGCTCCACCGTGATGCGCGCCGCCGACGTCCCCAGTGTGCCCACAAACGACGGATCAATCTTCACGTTCCCCGAGCCGAATAGCCGCCCCACGCGGTTCCCCACCGTTGCTGTCAACGCCCCGCCCAGCACCGCGTTGGTCGTCGGGTCACCGCCTAGCGAGTTCTGCTGCTGGTACACCTGCGCCTCCTCCGCCGTGCGCCCCAGCGCCAGCAGCGAGAAGATGTCCGCCTCCGTCAGCGGCGGCTCCGACCGGTACACCGGCTTCAGGTTGCTCAGTAGGCCGTGCGCGCCCACCGTCACGTCGTAGTTCTCCACCCGCGTCGTCGCGTCCAGGTCAATCATCGGATCGATGCGCACCGGATTGTTGAACGTCACGTTCCCACGCTGCAGATCGTAGAGCTGCCCCGCAAACCGCGCGCTCCCGTCCGTCACCGTGATGCGTCCCAGCACCGTCGGCGTCGCCAGCGTTCCTGCCAACGTCAGGTCCACGTGCCCCGCCAGTTTGGCGTAAGAGTTCTGGAAGTCCAGTTCGCTGGCCGAAGTCACCCGCACGTCCAGCCGCACATGGCTCGACGGCGCATGCGGGTCCGCCGGCGGCATATCCAGCGGACTCGTCCCCGCAAACGCAGCAAAGTCAAACTCCGGCCCCACTCCGAAGCGCGTAATCAGCACGTTCCCGCTCAGCAGCGCGTTGGCCGTCGAGCCCTGCATCCGCAGGCTGGCGTTGGCCGTCGAGCTCAGCCCGTTGTACCGCACCCGCACGTTGTCTCCCGTCGCCGTCAGGTCCGCGTAAAACCCGTTCTTCAGCGACATGAACCCGCCGATGCTCAACTGCCCGCCGCCCGTCATCGCCGTCAGCGACTGCACCTCCAGCCGGTCGCGGTTGAACACCAGCGTCCCGTTGATGTCGCTCAAACCGTTCGGCAGGTCCTCCAGCGCAATCGCCACATTGCGGAACTTCACCGTCCCGCTCAGGTTCGGGTTCGACACGCTCCCGCTCGCGTCCATCTTCAGGTCCACATGCCCGCTCGACAGAATATCCGCGTCCGCAGACTGCATCAGCCTCATGTTCACGCTGCCCACGGCGTGCAGTGCCAGCGCGTCGCCGCCAAACACCTGCGCCCATCCGCTCGCCCGCAGGTTCGTGTCCTCGCCTGTGATGTGCAGTTGGTCCACGCTCAGCCGCCCCTTGTCCAGCTTCGCGTGCGCCGCTTCACTCAGCCCCAGCTCGATGCCCGACAGATTGATGTCCAGTTGCCGCAACTCCGCCGCGCCCCGCAGCTCCGCAGGCCTGCACAGCGGCCCCGCCAGCGTCGCCGTCCCGCTCACAGACGAGTGTCCCGTCAGCCCCAGCGGCACATACAGCTTCAGCAATCCGTCGGCGTCAAACTGCGCCAGTTCCACGCGCGCGTCCGTCTGCCACGCGCCGCTCATCTGCATCGTCCCGTTCAGCGTCATCCGCCGCGCGTCCTGCCCCGCCGTCGCCGCCACCTGCAGCACGCCGTTGTGGCTCGTGGCCGTCACGTCTGCCGAGCCGATTCCCTCTCCGCCCAGTTGCAGCCCGCTCACCTTCGCTTCGGCATTCAATCCCGGCTCCACCGCCGTGCCGTCGGCCGTCGCCGCCAAATCCATGCTTCCGTCCAGCCCCACGCCCAGCGCGCTCACCGTCTGCAACCGCCCCAGTCTCAACCCGCTTCCGTTCGCGTTCCCCCACATGCGTCCGCTCTGCCAGTCATACACGCCCGCGCCGTGCAGCACACCCGCCGGCATCTCGACAGTCGCTTCCGTCGCGCGCACCTCCGTCCCCTGCACACCCAGCTTCGCCGCCATCGTGCGGAAGCTCTCGCCCGCCACCACACCATCACGCAACTCCACCGCGCCCGCTCCCTGCATCGCCCCAAACGTCCCGCTCGCCTGCGCGCTCAGCTTCACGCTTCCCGTCAACGGCAGCTTCACTCCGGCCACGTCCATCAGGTCCGTTGCCTGCCCCCCGGGAACATCCACACGCCCTTCAAATTGCGCCATCTCGTCCCAGTCGTACTCCACCACGCGATGCGGCCCCACAACACGATGCATCAAAACCTTGCCCGAAGCCGTCACCGCCGTGCCCCCGCGCCGCGCCGTCGCGCTCTTGATGATGAGCTGCGCTGGCGTGTAATCCGCATCTCCCACCACCGAATCAATCATCACGCGCCGCTGCCACAGTGACGGCAGAGCAGTCGCAACGGTCGGTGCAGCCTTCTTCAGATGCAGCACGCCCGCCAGCCTCTCGCCCAGCCCCGGCTTCGGCGCAACAGCCGCTGGCGCCGCCCCATACTCCGGCAGCAACAGCTCCACGTTCTTCGCCTCCACGTGGCCCTTCACGTCCAACATCGCAATCAATCCGCTCGCCGTCCCGCTAAAGTGCGCGTCCCCATGCAGCGTCAGCGGAACCGTCTCCATCCCGTGCCGCCCCTTGTACTCCAGCCCCAGTGTGCGGAACAACTGGTCGAACTCGCCCAGCTCGTGCGTCGTCAGTTCCGTGTGCAAGGCCGTCAGCCCGTCGCCCTCGTTCACGCCCAGCATTCCGCTCGCATCCAGTTGCGACGCCGGACTCGTCAAGTGCAGCGCCGCCACCCGCACCGTCTGGTCCACGCCGCGATACTCCGCCGCCGCCGTCCCCGTCAGCGGCACGTCGCTCAACGCGCCCGCGCGATGCACGCCCGTCGGCGCAAACTTCAGGTCCCCGCTCACCACCACCCCGCGCCCGTTCGGGTCGTAGTCGAACTCCACATGCACCGGCCCGCTCTCCGCCGTATCAAACCCCAAGTCCCCATACCCGGGCACCGCCACATAATCCATGATCGTCCGCAGCGGAATCCGCGTATCCACCTCAATCACCGCGTGCGGCTCGTGCGGAATTGCACTCAGCCAATGTTCTATCTTCATCCCTCCGCGGATGCTCCCGTCGCCCGGCAACCGCAAATCCATCGGCTCCAGCAGCAGAGCCTCCGGCGTCGCCCGCACCGCCACGCGTCCGTTCAGCCCATGCACCTGAATGTACGGCTGCACGAAGTCCACTCCGTGCAGCTCCACGCCCCCGCCCACATCGAACGCCTCGCTGCACTCGCCATCCGACTTCGCGATCGCCACCTTCCGCCGCGCGCCCCGTTTCGTGGCAGCAAGAGCCGGAGCTGTGCCATCCGCCTCGCATCCTTTCGCCGCCAGTTGCACCTCCGCGCGTCCGCCCAGCCCCGCAAATCCCGTCAGCAGCGACACCTGCTCCAAATCCATGCCGCCGCTCACCTGCGCGTCCCACGCCGGATGCGTAAAGTTCACAACCTCGCCCGCCGCCTCCAGCCGCGCATCCCCGCTCGCAAACTCCAGATGCTTCAGCTTCACCGCCTGGCGCCCCGTCTCCACCTCGGCCGCCAGATGCGACTTCGTCGCAGCCGGCCCCTCTCCGGCCCGCATCTGCATGCCGTCCATCGCCACCGTCGTGTCGTACACGTCCCCCGCCCGGCGATACTCCGTACGGATTGCAAACCCGCGCGCCTCCAGATTCAGCGGCAGTACGCGCTGGTTCAGTATCAGCGTTCCGTCCACCAGCTCCACCTGCTGCGCCTCCACGTCCAGCAGCGTGTCCGCCATCGGCCTCCCGCTCGGTGCCTTCTGCTTCGCCTCCGGAATATTCGTGGACCCGTCCGCATAAACAATCAGATGCGCCGCCGGCCGCTCCACCCGCAGCAGTTCCAGCGCCACCCGCCGCGTCAGCGGATTCAGGCTCCGGAAGTGCGGCGCATCCGTGAACAGCGCCCGCAGCCCCAACCTCACCTCAATGCGTCCCACCGACAGCAGCGGAGCCTCGCCCGCAGCCTCCTTCCCGTGCAGCACCAGCCCCTCGGCCTCCGCATCCAGCCGCCACGGATGCACGTGCACCGCCGCCAGCTCCGCGCGCCCACCCGTCGCATCCTCCAGCGCCTTCACAATCTCCCGCCGCAGCCGCGCCTCGAATCCCGCGCTCCCCAGATACCAACTCCAGAACACCACGATCACCGCCAGCAGCACGCATCCTCCCACCGCCGCCGCCAGCAGCCGCCGCACATGCTTGTTCCTAAGCCACCCGCGGCCGCTCATGGCTTCGCCTCCCCGCCGGCCAGCACCACCACGCTCCCCTGCTCGCGCAGCGATTTCAGCCACGTCTCCAGCAGCGTCGTCACCTGCTGCTCCAGCAGCACCTCCTCGATGCGGTCGCTCACCTCCGCCAGCGGCGGTGCCTTCGTCTTCTGCTTCGCATACTCCGGCAGCATCGTCTTCTGGTAAAAGTCGCTGATGGCCTTCGGCTCAATCCGCACCCCCGACCGGAACCGTATCTCGATATAGCGCAGCACACTGATCCGCTCCCGCCACCGCGCCGCCATCTGCTCCGGAGTCAGCCCATATCCGGCCAGAAACTCCCGCCACCCGGCCTCGCTCTCGCATCGTCCGCCTCCGCACCCCGGCAGGCTCTTCCGCATCTCGTCCAGTTGCGCCTTCAACTCCGCGTCGCTCACCGGAGCCGTCATCCCCAGCGCCTGCTGCTGTAAAATCAGCCGCCGGTTGATGAGCCGTTCCAGCGCCGCCTCATGCTCCGGGCCGCCCACCTGCTGCTGGATGGGCATCATCTCCATCAGCCGCATCTCCTCCTGCACATCGCTCTCCAGAATCACGTCGCGGTTCACAATCGCCGCCACCGCATCCAGCACCACCCCGCTCGTAGCCGCCGCGCTCTCTCCCGGAGCCTGAGCCGCCTGCTGCGATCGCAACGGCAATGCAC
>Ga0316221_1004182_pt1 | contig 11212 bp, 6 predicted proteins | sample TBH18007metaG_FD_206003 | JGI IMG/M metagenome (GOLD analysis project Ga0316221, IMG submission 206003) | Freshwater microbial communities from Trout Bog Lake, Wisconsin, USA - TBH18007 | ecosystem: Environmental > Aquatic > Freshwater > Lake > Hypolimnion/Profundal zone | place: USA: Wisconsin... | reverse complement strand
CGGTTTGTGGACCATGAAACCGGGAAAAAAACGACCCCGTTTGCCAAAGGGTACGATTTTGGAAGCGCTTATGTATCGGATAGTACGGTTTATGTGACTGCCGTTGACGAAGGTGACAGTGAACAAGTCTATATTTTCAAATCCCGTGACCTGGAAAACTGGGAGCAATGGATGGCCTTTAAACTTCCCGGTTGGGGACTGTTTAATACTTCCATGATCAAGGTTAAAAACAAGTTTGTATTGATGTTTGAAGTGGGAAAACCGGAATCGGAAGCAGGAGAAAGGTTTACCGCCCGTTTTGCCACCTCGGAGGATCTGAAGACCTGGGAAATTCTTTCAAAAGATCACAATTATGCGCGGGACCGTTATACCGCCCCTCACTGTCTGCGCTACTTCGATGGTTATTATTACGATTTCTATCTTGAAGCCTTTCATGGCTATGAAGCAAGGGTTGTACGATCAAAAGACTTAATCCATTGGGAGCCTAGTCCGCTCAATCCCGTTTTAAAAGCCTCGCCCAAGGACAAACAGATTGCCAATCAATCTCTGCCTGACAGCCTGATTCAGAAAATTGAAAAAGCAGATGACTTGAATAATTCGGATATCGATTTTTGCGAATACCAGGGAAATCTGATTATCAATTACTCCTGGGGAAACCAACTGGGAAAGGAATTTTTGGGCGAAGCGGTGTATCACGGTACCCAGGAACAATTCCTGAAGGGGTGGTTTCCGGGAAAATAATGTGGGCAGGTGACACCAGGCATTCGGAATAATTTTTTATCTCTATTGCATCACACCAATTTGCAGATAAACCATTTACAAGATCATTGAACATTCTGCATTGAACATTCATAATTGGTATAATCCGGTAATTAACAAACATAAATTCATACCAAAATGGGAAAGGTTAAGACATCACTGATTAAACTACTGTTTCCGGCGGCTGTTACAGGTAACATCCTGTTTGTTTTATGGGTAAGTTTCAATGGCTTAAAGGAACATTTCCAGGGGACAATCTTTGAAAAGCTTTCATACATCGGACTGATGGGACTCCTCGCAGTAAATACCTTTCTGTTATTTTATTTCAGGAAAAAGAATTATGAGTAGATCAATCCCGGATCTGAAAAACATCGTCATAACCTTTCTATTGGGGTTGTTGCTTCTTCCGTTTTGCTACTCCGCACGGGGACAATGGGATTTTAAAACCAGCTATTTCAAGATCCATATTGACAACAAAGGCTATATCACCGGGATGAAGAACAGTACCGTAACCCCCAATCGTGAGTTTGCGGCAGATAAACCATCGCCCCTGTTATCTCTTTACAATTACAAAACCGGTAATTATTTTTATCCTGAAAAAGCGACCTTTTCCAGATCCGATACGCACTTTACAATAGATTACCCCAATGGTTCTGTGGCGACTGTCAAACTGGAAACTCTCCCCAAATATTTCCGTTTAACCTTGCTTTCCCTGACGAATCGTGAGAAGATAACAGATATACAGTGGGGTTCCTATTATACCAGCATTACAAACCTTTTTGGCGAAGTCATAGGAGTGGCCCGCGATACCAGCGATGCGGTGAATTATGCAATCGGTGTTCTGGCATTAAACGATATTACCACAGGTGGCACCTCAACGACGCAGGGTGATGCCGCACCTTTTCAGTACATCATTCACAGCCCGGATAAGAACAGGTATCCTTTGCCCGATAGTCTCCACGAAGCTCAGCTGTTTTCGATTGGCGGCGATGGGATAAGTGATGTGGCTTTCTATTCCCATCCCGAGACCTGTTTCAGAATCCTGTATGGAAACTCTGCCACGGTCGACAAAAAAGGCCAGGTTCTGATCACGTATCACGCTGTTGACCGGAGAGAGAAAAGGGATATTTCGTTTTCCCTGATCCCTTTTATGGCGGTTAATTCGCCTAATCACCAGCAGGTGCAGCCTCTGCCCGGAGTTGATTTTATCGGTTCTTCGATCGCCTTGTGGGGCAGTCCCGACAGCACGGCACTGCTGGATGTCATTCAGGAAATCGTCGTTGCTGAAAAGCTGCCCTATCCGAAAGTTAATGGTAAATGGATCAAGGATCCGGCACGTTACCAGCCCGATGCCCTGGTCACCGATGGGAATAAATATGACAGTATTGTCTCCTACGTTTCACAAATGGGTTTTAAGGCCATTGAAACCGGGGTGTACCCGTTTTTTAAAGTTGACCGCGCGAATCGGGGCTATATTGATGGAAAGAATTTTGAAACCAAACCGTTTCATTTTACTTCAGGCGATAAATCACACAAGGAATTCTCTGACCTTGCCAATTCACGGGGCATATTAATCGGACGACATAACATTACCACTGCACTCGCACCGGGCACCAAAGATGCATCTCCTCTCCCTGGTGACAGTGTTTGCTGCCAACAGAAACAAATTCTGGACAACCGTATATCAGCCACAGATACCCTGATTGCGGTCGATAATCCCGGATACCTGGATGAAGTATCAGGGTGGGAGGGACATGCTAAAAGCCTTAACATGATTAAAATCGGGAAAGAACTCATTTATTATTCAGGGATCTCGAAAACGGTCCCCTATAATTTGCAGCATGTTAAAAGGGGATATTGGGGGACAACGCCTGCTGTTCATCACCGCGGTGACACGATCTGCAAGCTAATGGCTACGCTGGAGTATGGATATGACGGGCTTATACCTGACATGTTTTTACAGGATAAAATAGCTGAATACTACAGTGATTTAAGCAGTATTAACGGGCTTTATTTTCACGATTTTGACGGAGAGGAATTTTTATTTGATACCGGTCATGGCTATTATGGGGTGAAACGTTTTTTCAGAAAGATGTTTGAGAGAGCTGAACAATTGAAGATTCCCTACCTGCGATTTACCGGCGCTACGCTTTCCGAAGGTTCATGGCACTACCAGAGTGTCTGGAATGTGGGGGGCGGAAAAAACATGTATGATGCCCAAACGCGGAAATGGGGAAGCACCACCAGTGAAGGGAAGGATATCCGGGATGCGGCAGTCTCAAACTATTTCCCGGCAACCTTTGGCAGCAATTTTGAGATTGATTCTACCTCAACGGTCGAATTATACGAACATGTTGAGGCGATTTCCATCGGGGCAGGGGCCACCTGGTTTATCCCGCTGAGCCAGAAATCGGTGGAGCGTTCTCCGAATAAGCAGGCGATATTTAAGACGCTGCGAACCTGGGAAAACGCACGGGCTGCAAATGCTTTCACACGGACGATCAAAAAGCAGCTCGCCAATCCCGCAAACAACTGGAGGCTTGTGGAAGTAAACAGCGACACGTGGAAGCTATACCGGATGATTAAAGGCGAAATGGTCAATCCGGTAACACTCCTCAGGGCGAAAGGATATTAAATTTGTGGAATAATTTAGTATCCTGAATTTTAAAATTCCGGATGCATCCATTCTCTAACATGGCGCCTCTTGTAACTCTTTTAAGCCTGGGATTTCAAGAATTAAATCAAATAATTGATCCTATTTCTTTACTTGTATTTTTGACCGGATTTAAATACAATAAAAGGAGAGGTTACAGTAGTCATATAAATGGCATTTTGCGGTGCCTCTAAATTATAGCATTCCCAGGGTTCGCCATATCCGGCACCGTTGCGATAATCACCCGCCCGCAAATTACCGATATATTCTTTGGCCAGCTGCTTCGCAGCGTCAGGGTCAGTGAGGGCCATAGCATAACAAACCCATCCTGTAGGAGTTCCCCAATACCCCCCGTTTTGATAATCGCCTTTTCGCACAAGGCTTTTCTCCCAGGCCGATTTATCACTGAAATCTTCGCCAATCAGGATATGCCTGATATTTCCATTCTTTGCCAACAGCCCTTTTTTGTAACCCTGGGTGATCACGCGGGAGGCATTTAGCGCTTTTTCTCCTTCAAGAACACCATAGTAAATTGCCATCACGGTGCTCCAGATATCAGCCTGTCTGCTTTTCCCTGTTGAGGCCACCAGCATGCCGCGGGAATCAGAGAAACGGAGTGGTATCTCCTCCTTAAGTCTCCTGGCATACCTGCGATAAGTTTCTGCCTTATCTTTCTTTTTCAGCAGGTCGAAAAGCTCTGCCAGCTCAAGTGATGCTTTATATTTCAGTAAAGAAGGCATGCAAAGTTCTCCTGTGATGGTGATGACATCCCTGAATCCAAAGTCAACACCCCTGAAATCCTCAGTGGCATAGACGATAGCCCCATCCTGACGGACAGGAGGCGTTTTATAGGCCAGTTCCAGCCGGTCAATCAGTGTCTGACCATTTATTTTCATTTTCAATAAATGATGGGATGAGCTATTTTTAGTGTAAAAATAGGCCATATCAATAAAGAAAAACTGATCGCAATAGGGGGGCATCATCCCCCATTTTTTGTTCCCTTGTCCTTTATAGTCGTAGGTGCCGGGGAAATAGACAGGCCGGCTGTCATCAATCCGGATATGATCAGGAATGGCGCCTATCGGAATCAGGCAGCCTCCATCCGATATCCAGGTCTGATCGCACTGGCTTGCAGCGGTGAGCAGAAGCATGTGTTTTTGCTCCTCAAGTGTGATAAATCCACTCTCTATCGACATGGCATAATCACGTATCCAGAAGGCCGGATAACAATCGCTTCCGCCGGGTTTAATCAAAGTTCCGCCGCTATTGTTGGCCCCAAACTCTTTCGATATCACTTGTTTGGGATGAATGCGTGAACGTTCGACCACATCTTTGGTAAGCTCTTCGAGGTATTTAAGGTCATGGTCTGAAAGCAAATTGCGTATCCCGGGTTGTGCGTTGGAGGTGAAAACGATAATTATACCGAGGGCGAACAAAGCAATCGTATTTTTCATAATCACGGATTTAGCCTAATTTTAAACGAATAATTGCCGGAACCTGTCTGGATGACCGTTTTCCCGTTCTTCGGGGATACTGAGGCGAAATCTTTGTTGTCAATCAGGGAGTTTCCGTTTTCGGAAATATTGGCAATTATGTCAGTCGGCAGATAAATAGTGACAGTTGTGTTTGCAGGGATTTCTATATTCAGCGTGAGAAGGTCATTCTCTCGTTTCCATTGTGATTTGATGGTTCCGTAAAGCGACTCGTATTCCCCTTTAACCCAGGTTAAACCGGCAACAAAATCGGGACGTATGATCACGTTCTTAAATCCGGGTGATGCAGGATCCGGTTGAATTCCCGCGAGGGAGTAGTAAAACCAGTAACCCAGACTCCCTCCCAGGGGTGGCATTTGGACCAGGCCTCCTTTCCAGTCCTCTTTGAATATCCGGGAGCCATGGTTAAAAACCATATCATACCAGCCTGGATAAGTCCGCTGATCGGCCATTTTATACGCAATTTCACCTTTCCCAAGTTCAGAAAGACCTGTAAGGATTAACGGTGTTCCTACGAATCCGGTTCCCACATGGTTTGAATCGGATTCAATTTTCCGGACCAGGTTATCCAGCACCAACTGACGTTTACTTTGCGGAACCAGATTAAAGTAAAGTGGCATCAATTGGGAAGCCTGACTGTATCTGGCATATCTGCCAGTTTGAGGATCGAAAAAAGTGTTATTGAAAGCGATTTTGATTTTTTCAGCCAGAGCCGCATAGTAGGCTGCATCCTCTTTGAATCCTAGGATTTCCGCAGTTTTGGAAGTAATCAGCGCTGTATTATAAAATCCTACCGTGGAGGTGAATGGAACCGGTGTCATAACAGGCCTGACGCTTCCCGGTTCAAGCCAGTCGCCCAAACCCCATTTAACCACGTAATTGCTGTCAATCGAGCTCAGGTAGCCTGTATATTTCTTCATGGCGGCAAAACTCTCTTCGAGTATCTTTTTATCCCCGAAATGGGTATAGATTTTCCAGGGAAGATAGACGATCATCCCTCCCCACCACGGACCGTTAATGGTTGGTCCGTCAAACCGTCCCGGAGCTACCGGAGGAACATATCCATTTTCATGTATAATATCGAGAAAGTCGCGCTGCCACTTGATATACATTTCGGGACAGTCGAAGGCATAGGCGTAAGCATCAAAAGCGGTTTCCACATCCTGGGTCCACCCTGCCTTTTCGCGCACCGGATCGTTCGGGATATGGACCACATAGTTGCGCATGGTATGCAACAAAATGGAATTCAAATCATTAAATACATCATTGGAACAGGAGAATTTTCCGGTTTCAGGAAAATCGGTATGCACCATGATCCCTGTAATATCCGATAATTCAGGTTTATAATCAAGACCATAAATCTCGACCGTCTTAATTCCGTTATAACTGAATCTTGCCCCAAAGGTCTCTGAATTTCCACCTTTGAGGATATATTCATAGGTTTGATACCTCCCCAGGGTGTGTGAACCGGCACCCGGATACTTTACGGTAATCTTAGTTCCTTTCGCTCCATGAAACCTGAACCGGCACCAACCGGTGATCTCCTTTTCCAGGTCTACGGAATAGCCGTTTTTTACGGCCCTGATATTTAAGGCTTTTACGCTGTCTGTGATGGCAACCGGCTTTAAATACTGAGCTTCAAGTATACCGGAAGGAGCTTCGGCAGGCATTGCCTGTTTCCAGGATGAGGCACGATACCCGGGTTTATTCCAGCCAGCCAGCTCCTTATTGGCATCGTAGGTTTCGCCGCTCAGGATATTATTGAATCGAATCGGACCATCGGTTGTAAATTTCCAGCTATTATCAGAAACGATTGTTTTTTTGGTTCTGTCAGCATAAAACAGGTCAAGCTGAAATAACAGCCGCGGAGTGTCGGTATAATCTGCTGCATAATATCTTAAAACATGAGGAATTACCAGATTAAACCAACCGTTCCCAAGGATGACGCCAATTGTATTCTCCCCTTTTCGCAAAAGTCGGGTGACATCATACGACTGATAGAAGACCCTTTTCTGGTAATCGGTAAAGGCAGGATTAAGCAATTCGTTACTTACTTTACTTCCGTTGATATAGAGTTCGTTCAGCCCTAAACCACAAATATTGGCCACAGCACCCCTCAAAGGATGGTTTGAAGTAAATTCTTTTCGCAGATAAACAGCAGGAGCATAAGTAATTGTATCTGTTCTTTTACGTATTACTTCACTAAGTTTCCACATCTCATCCTCCGGCTCCATTCCAAAGTCGGGAAGCACCTTCAATTCCTTCTGAAGCGGTGATAATTGCAGATCGGAGGTGATCCACCCTGCTTTCCAGTCGGACGATTTGACCATTGCCATGGTCCATTTTGAAATTTCACTCCAATCTGAGGCGAGGCCATCCTTATCCCAGACCTTTACCTTCCACCAGTATTTATGAAGCGAAACCAAAGGTTGTCCGTTGAAAGGGATGTATAAACAATCCGTTGAAGTAATTTTACCGCTGTTCCAGATATCACTTTTATTGTGGATCAGTTCCAGGCTGTCGGATGCAACTTTTATCTGATAAGCAGACTGGATCCAGTTTCTTTGGCCTGATTCGATATTCCAGCTTAGCCGTGGATTGGGAGTATCTATTCCTGTGGGATTTGCCGAGTGTTCACATTTAAGATTCACCACATGAAAAGGTGCCCCATCTACAAAATCAGGGAAATGGAAGATTGCGGCAAGGAACAAAAGAAGAATAGCATTTCTCATTCCGGATGAGATAATTAATAAGATATAAAATGTTGGACTGACTCCTCGATGGCCTGCAGCGAGGAGTAGCGGGGATTATAATTCAGGAGTCGCCCGGCCTTTTCAATGCTGCAGTTCGGACTATGGGCGATGTGGTCCCAGGTTTCTTCAGCCTCTGATTCACTCACCGTAAGTTTCCACTCTTCCCATGGAAGAAAGCTCAGATTGGCTTCCTTCCCAAACCAGGAGGCAACGGCATTTGCATAACCTCTGAGTGTAAGCGCCTGCGGAGAAACGATGTGGAAACTTTCTCCAACTGCATTATTCCAGTTATTCAGGGCATTGCAAAAGGCAGCAGCAACATCATCGGCATGAACATGATGGAGCGTTTCCATTCCCAGATTGGGGAGAACGAGCTCTTTCCCTTCTGCCAAAAGTTTGAATGGTTGGGGATTCACCGTTCCGATGGGATTAACGGGGACCCATCCCGGTCCGACGATATGGCCCGGATGGAGCACCGTTGCCGGGAAACCGGTTTTTCGGGCAAGCGTCAACAAATAAGTTTCAATCGCAGCTTTTTGGGTTCCGTAATCGCATATGGGTTTACGGAACTGGGTCTCGTCGGTCGGGACCACTTCACTATGACCATGTACCCAAATTGTACCGCAATGGATAAAATGTTGCAGATGTCCCTCCAGTGCTTCTGCCAGATTTTGGGCGCTTTCCAGGGTGAAGCAGATCAGATCGATGACGACATCTGGTGACATGTTGCGGATCTGTGTCCCGAACATATTTTTTTCTTCTGCTTTATCACGGTCGACTGCTACCATCGTCACCGATTCCCAGGCGGGATGGGCCAGATATGGTTTACGCACCTGACGACTTACGCAGATTACTTCATGTCCGGCCAGGACCAGCCGGGGAATCAGAAAGGAGCCAATATGTCCTGTACCTCCGATAACTACTATTCTCATATCATTAGTTTTTAATTTTTGGGATTATGGTGAATTGTCCGTCGGGGTCAACAATGATCTCCCTGGTTTCACCCGATTTTACCTCAACTTTCGGCCATTTCATGAAGGCATAGCGATCCATGACTTTACCGGCCATCACCTTATTTTCCGAAAGCAAGGCAATTTTGGCGTCATAAGGCGTGGGGTTGGCAATGCGAAGGGTTATCCCTTTTTTATCTTGTTTGATAATTGAGGCATCAACGTTATCGAGGACAAACAATTCCCCGGTATCAAAGCGCAGGTAAATTCCCGGATTTTGGGTGATGGTCAGTGAAGTCACAACCTCCCAGGCCATATTGGAATCACCGTCGGGTATGCTTCCGCCAATATTTTCCTTCCCTTCCCAATCGCTCAGATTGACTCGTTCGGTAACTGAGCCAGGGGCAGCCTTGGGTACTACCGGATTCGTTTCAGTGGTCGTATATTGTACCACATTATGCGCAATATCGCGAAGAAGCTCCACGTATCTTGTGTCGCCGGTGGCACGGTAGAGTCTTAACAGGAAGTTCCCCGACAGGATATAGATTCCCGGTGCTCCGTGAGCATTCTGGATGCTCGCCCACACCGCCCCGGTTGATCTCGCATCAATGCGGTGCATGATGCTCCCTTTGGGGAATTTGTAGTCGTAGGAGATTGTCCATGTCGAGAATAGTGCTGCCGCATCCTTTGCATACTTCAGCCACTCCGGATTTCCGGTTATCTCATACAAGGTTGTGTAGGCCTCCGTGATGTCATAGGCTGATTCACTGTCCTGGCATTGCAGAATTTCGGCTGGTCCCCCTCCGGCATATCCTTTTGACAAATCCCGGTTGTAATAGTATCTTCCTGCCATTTCTGCAACCTTCAGATATTCAGGATTATTAAAATAGCCGGAGGCCAGTGCCAGACCCGATATGCAAACTGCACCCGCGGTCGATCCGTTGACATCCATTTTCCCGGTTTCGGCATCGATAAATTGTCCGAACTGCCCGTATTCCTTCCAGATTCTGACAAGTCCATCGGCCTCCTTGCGAAACATCTCTTTCCATTCCGGTTTGATTACCGGTTCCTTTCCGTCTGCCTTAAGCAATTCAAGGGTCTGTATACCAAAAAAGAGCATTTCACCGCTTCTTCGGACCATCGAGATATTCCGGTTTTTCTCCTTTTCCCTGAAATTGTCTCCAAATAATTCACCTTTCATGAATATTCCGCGGGTCAGTCCTGAGGAACCCTGCATGATTTTCAAGACCTCAAAACTCCTGGAGATCCGTCTTAAACGCTCAGGAGTTGACTGAATGACCTGTGGAAAAGAGTAGACCGGTATCCCTGCCCAACCTGCCTGGAGATGCCAATATGGCTGGTCGCCCTTTGGTCCTGAACAGATGTAACCATATTTGTCGTCCTCATAATATTTTGTTTTGTCGTGATGATCGAGGATAATGTCATTTATGGCACTGAAAGGAGCCACGTTCCTGTAGATTGTAGGTCCAGACAAAGCTTTGCGGATGGTAAAAACCTTGTCGTAGAATTCCTGCAGGTTACCGGCAGAGAAATTGTAAATCCGCATTTTCAATTCCACTTCATCATTGGTTCTGAAGTCTGCTGACTGATCCGAACTTTTTGTAAAACCAGTCATTACATAGCGTGATTCGCGCACACCGGGGGCACTCAAAACGAATGTTGCCCTGTTTCCCGGAATATCCTCTTCAATCATTAAACCTGAATTCCCAAATTGGGTGCCCTGGGTGGTCAGCATGATCCAGCCTCTTTTGGTCTCCGGGTTAAAAAAGCTTAACAAAGGAGTTGAGCAGCTTCCAGTCAGCATCTCAATTTTACCAGGACTGTTATCCTTATTCAGATGTAAAACATTGGTTATTGTTACGGGCATATCCAGCGGTTTATCCCGGGGATCATAGATATAAGGCGGATATTGAACCGGCAACACTTTGTACCGGTTGGCATTATAAACCGAGGCGGGAGCCAAAACATAATTCCCGGCATTCCAGCCTGAAAAATCAAAGGAAGCTGCCACCCCAAAGGATTTCAGAATACCCTTCGTTAGTTTAAACTTCAGAGATAGATCCATTGCGTCATTTTCACCTGCAGAAACGGGTTTTAAATCCGTTTCTACAGTCCATTCTGAATCGCTGGCGCGCAGTTTCCCATTAACAAATGGTGCAGAATTTACAAGTTTAGACGCATCATAATTACAACCCAGAATCCGAAGTTTCCCGCCGAGTGATTTCAGGAACTGGTCAATATCAGTCGAGCAGGATGGGCAGGGATTAAGTGAATCAGGCAGCCAGCTTGCAGATCCGTTCTCTGTTGAGTTTACTGATGGCTGATCTGTTCTCAGCAAGTAAGATAAATTTTCAGGATCAGGGATCATGATGGCGGCATTCAGCTCTTCAAAACCAAAGCCGGCCAAAATAAGCACCAAGAAAAGACTCAGAATTCGACTAAATTGGGATACGCAAAAAAGCATCTTTTTGAATTTTAACAAAAGTCAAAACAACGGTATTTTATTTTCCAAAAGCTGAGGTGATCTGCCCAATTGAGACGCCCAGAATCTTACCCGAGATGAGGCTCAGTTGCGTCTCAGCA
>Ga0316221_1004173_pt1 | contig 11239 bp, 16 predicted proteins | sample TBH18007metaG_FD_206003 | JGI IMG/M metagenome (GOLD analysis project Ga0316221, IMG submission 206003) | Freshwater microbial communities from Trout Bog Lake, Wisconsin, USA - TBH18007 | ecosystem: Environmental > Aquatic > Freshwater > Lake > Hypolimnion/Profundal zone | place: USA: Wisconsin... | reverse complement strand
CCGTCCGCCACGAATTACAATAAACGCAAAAAGGCTGTTGCGAAACTCGCATTACAACAAGCAAGACTGGGTATAAACGAGAAGGCCCTGAAGAAGGCTGTCGAATTGCGCAAGAGGCACTTTGCTCACCCTGAAAGTCAGGCGCGTGCCACGATTGCACGGGGGCTTTCGCGGAGTATCGTTCCACGGACCCTGTATGGTCCCCACGGGACGCGGACCCTCGAGGCCCATCGGCGTTTCAACGCCATGGCAGGTCGCCAAACCAATTACTTGAACAAGTATGCCGAGGCTATGCGTCAGGTGAATAGGCTCCAGCGAGCTCTCAAACGCAAGCGGAATAATAATAACAGGAATTAGTAGAATGCCAAGACACCCAAGACACACTAGGGTCCGCGCCAGCGGGCCCGCTTGGCCTGAGCGGTACTTTGCCGGTCTGAGCCGATCGCTCAAATTGACCCGCGAAAAGGAGCTTTTGAAGCGTCGACGGACCCCGTATTCGAAGCTTGGTCTGGGCAAGTCGAACGTGGGCGGGACTCGTAAAAAGTCCAAATGGACCCAGCTGTTCCACAAGACGTACCCGGACCTCAAGTTTAATAAGAATGCAATTGCGCGTCGAACTGGAATTTCAAGGTCGACGCTCAACACGGTCTATAACAGAGGACTCAAGGCGTGGAAGACTGGCGGGTCCCGCCCGGGGGCTACGGCGCCTCAATGGGCCGTGGCGAGAGTGTATAAATATGTCCTCCTTACGAAGAAAAAGGCCCCGAAGGCTTGGTATGCGACGCGATTTGATCCTGATGATAATCTGCGGCGCTGAGGAACCAGCCGACACCAACACCGGCACCCGCGAGACCTACGAGGCTGAGCGTACTCAGGGCGACATAAACACCCTTCATGTTTCCTTTTAGAACATGCAGAGTTTTTAAGCTCGCTTTCGCTTGATGCGGAGTGACCGGCGAGGAGCACTCTTTAGAGTGCGACTCCGGGTCACGGATGCGCGCGCGGGGGCGCTACGTGGGCGCGCGGGGCTCGCTGAAGTTCGACGGGGACTCAGCGACTTTGTACGACGAGGGGACGGACGAGTCGCTGCGCGACTCGGACTCTTGTACTGCTTCATTATCGAAGCAACCTCGCTACGTCGGCGCGCAATCCGTGACATCGTGCTCTTTGGCATTTTGGCCGTCGTTACTGCGTGCAACATGTTTATGTTTGCGCGGGACCCGTTATAGACGGGAAGTCTCGTCACCTTTCCGTATAGTGATTGCGTTGGAAAATGGATATTGGGCTTCTCACCCTTGTACATCTTCGTCTCCGTCTTTCCTCGAGGGATACTCCGGGACCGACCGAAATCGATGGCCCACATACCCGTGATACGTCCGGCCGAGTCAGCACTGACTATGATATTCGCATCGTGTAGGTTTCCGTGGGACACGCCGCGCAAGTGCATCTCCTTGACGAGGTACGCAACGCGTCGCGCAATGTTCTTCTTGTTTGCACTTGGGTGTTTTGAAATATAATTACGCAGGGTCGTGGATGACGAATTTCCAACCCGGCCCATGATGAAAACAGTCAGACTGTTTGAATTATTTTGAGCATTTGGAAACATATCGTTTCGAAGTTCCTTTGAAAGATTCTCGTTCAAATTGAGAATGTGTCCATTTCCCTTTTTGAAACGCGGGACAATAAAGGTTCCCTGAAGCTTCTGGAGTGACTCGAACTCCTGGGGTGCATAGTCGTAAATGAATTTCATGAGACGACCATTGTTCGTCTTGTACACGCGACCATTCACGCCACCCCCAAAGAACTTCGTGGGTTTCGGCCACTTGGGGTCAATGTTGTGAGCTATCCTTTGGGCGAGTCGTGTGTTGGACATTTCCTTGTTATAGGCTGAGGAAAAGTTGGGGCTCTGCCCGGAGTGAGTCACTACGTGACCCGGTCACGAGTCCTCCTTCCGTCCCGTAAAGTAGTCGTCCAAGAACTTTTCGAACCTCCGACCTTTATCAGTCAATTGAACGAGCCCTTCATCCGTGTACCCTATATCCTCAAAGGGATCGAACGAATTTTTGATCAAAATGTCCCATCGTTCCTTGTACCTCCGGTCGGCAAAGGATCCGTGCCAAAAGTGAATGATGGTTCCATCGACCCACGAAACCTTGAAGTTTTTGAGACTCCTTTCATAGAGTTTGAGCATCATTTTGTAATTTTCGTGGATGGTTCCAGGACACGAAGTCTGAGCCAGACCCGCAAGGCTCATAGCCAAGTGTCTATCACCCGACCCGAGGATGGCCCAATCGGGCAAACCTCCCATCTTCGTGAAAGCTTGGCGGGTACACGCCCACGCGTACCCTGGGTGCCAAAACCCATACTTGTCTGATGCTGTCCATGCGGTTCCAGACCCAACAAACATGTACGCAAAACTCTTGTCTATTTTGAGCGCCTCTTCTGCGGGGCCGAGGTTCACAGCTGTGCGCCACATCTGAACCACGTCAGCACTTTGAAGCTCATGGATAGTGTCTCGGACCCAATTTTGGTTCAGAAATTCAAGATCTGCATCGACCCATGCAAGGTACTTCCAATCGCTCGGGAGAGACTTGGCCGCCATGTTAATAAGATTCTCCTTGATCCATACGTGTGAGTCTGACTGGTACTTGAGGTGCGCATACACGGGCAGACGAGGGAGCGGGGCGGGCCCAAGAGCCTCTGCGATCACGAGTCGAACCCCTGGGGTCTTGGCGTACCGCTCGACAAACTGAATAAAGAGGTCTCGCCGCCTCTTGAACCCGCAAAAGTTGAAATATGGTAAGATGACGTAAAGGGTTTGGACTGAGTACTTGAGACTTTTACCGAGACACCAACTCATCCTATAATAAACTCAGGATTTTGTGCAAGGGCAAAGCGTATGCCGAGCTTTGCGGGGAGATCACGGTACACGTACCGCCCGTTCCTATGTTTCCACGTTGTCCGAACACGTGCCCACGTGTCCGTATATGACCAATACTCCCCGTCAAAAGTCATACCCTCGTGAATTTCAAACTCATAGTCTTCGGGATCTGCATTGAAATAGATCGCCTTGTGTAGGTCTGGGTAGTACCTCCATATACACGGATGACCAACCTCGAGACAAGGGACCTTAATTTTGTTATAAATTCCGAGCGCCCTCCGCGTGTCTATATCCGCGTGGAGGGCGATCCGTTCAAGGATCCGTGGGTTCATTTGTGGTTCAAGGGGATGGCTCCTCTAAGTGGCACGTCAGGAAATTCCATGCGTTTTCAAGCCATACGATTACAACGTGAGGAGGTTCACCGATATTTTCGTACATTGCCCCGTGAATATCGTCCGCCTTTTCTCCGAGTGTTCTGATATCCTCTGTTATATTCAGTCTCGCCTTGGCACTGAGATTCTTGTTTTCCAAGAAATCATAGAGTGCGTGAATTTGGCAGCGAACTTCATCAAGTTCACGCCGTCTTTTTGCAATGACTTTATCGCGCCATTCTTCCTTGTGCCTCCTGTCTGCTTCTTGGACGAGGTATCCCGTTGCTATAGTCGCGCTGACTGGCTCACACTTGTACTTCACTTGGGCCATTTTTACTCTATACCAACAATATCTCTTATCTCCTTTGGGTCACGCCCCTTGAGTGACTCGGCAACAGTTTTGGAGCCCGCATCGAGCAGTTTCTCGTAGCCCAAGTAGTCGGCTGCAAGCATCAAGGGAAAGGCGTCACGGGGTTTCTGAAACTCAGGCAAAGACCCAGACTCGAAGAACCGTATGACCGTTTCCATGATTTTTGAATCAATATTGGGAAGAGGGATCCACGTCTCGTCCGTACAATCTGTCATGTAACAGACGTGACGAAGGGTATCACACTCGTCCACGAGACCAATTGGGACGTTAAGGACGTGTCCGTCATTCAGTTGGACCTTTGCCATTACCTGAAACGTGTACACAAGCTTTAAAACGAATCAAACAGGTCGTCAAAGTCCAGATCGTACTCGACGGGACGGACGCGTTCCGCCCAAAGCTCGCGAAAAAGCTCCTTTTCCTCCTTTTTCATTTGCTTTTGAATCTTCCAAATCTTCTTGAGTTTCTGGGCCCGCTTATTCACCACCTTGGCAGGCGGGGGGACTCGGGCCTGAGACGCTACGATCATTTAGTGTAATAAAGGCTCTGCTCCTTATATAAGTAAATGGAGGGGTGGATCGCACTCACGCGGACGACGACTCTCGGGGCCCAACCCCGTCGCGTCACGCTCAACGATAAGGACTATGTCGTGTGGCGTAACCACAAACACGAGGTGAAGATTCTGCCGGACGCGTGTAAGCACAGAGGTGCGTCGCTCAGTCTCGGCAAAGTCCTTCCGGACGGGTACATCGAGTGTCCGTACCACGGGTGGAAGTACACGGAAAAGAAGCTGTGTCGCCCGTGGGCCGATTGTGCCGATCAACTTCAGATTGATTTCGACAAGAGAGACCAGGACGGACTCCTGTGGATCCGCCCAAAAGGGCTCGAGGGCCCGGACCCGCCCGAGGTTCCACACATGACCGAGCCGGGGTTCAATACCATGTGGTTCGAGACGACCATCGAACAGTCTGCCCAGATGATTATTGAGAATGGAATTGACCCGTGTCATGCCTCGTGGGTCCATGCAAACCCCCTGGGTTTCGGGACGGCCGGTGAGAAGCCCACAAATGTCAAACACAAGGGTCACACGATCGAGTTTGATTACGTCCCGAACCGCGACGCCCTTTCGACCAAGCTCTTTGGCTTGAGTACGACGCACAATTTCCACGCCTTTGTCCTTCCGTATACCACGTGGTCAGATGTTGTGGTCCACGGGGACAAGGTGCTCATGACCTACGTGACCCTGTGCCCTCTGAGCGATACGCGAACCAAGATGTTTGTTGGTTTCTCGCAAAACTTTGGGGTCCCGTCCGCGCTCTTTGTGGCTATGGGCAAAGCCATCGTCGAACAAGACCGGGTCATTCTGGAAAACCTAGACTCGAGCTTTCGATTCAAGGGTATGAATGGAGAGCACGATGAGCTTGTTATTGCTTACCGCGAGGCGCTTCACAATTTGATTTTTAAATAATACTCCTCCTCTTCAAAGTCATTGATCGCGTCCCCTTCCCATGAGCTGGGACAACAGACAAAAAAGAGTACTTTTTCTTTCTAAAACGTAAACTCCGAGGCCCGGTAGGCACGGCCCCTAGACTCCTCATAATTCGCGTGGAAATAGGCATACTCATAGGAGGGACTTGGTTCCTCACGTTTATTCCCTCGTGATAAAGAGGCACGCCCGCGAGAATAGCCGCATTGACTCCGTACTTGCGTAGCCGTTTCCCTATGCCTTGTTGATACTTGTTCGGTGCCGTCTGACCTTTCCATGCCCATACCTTCCCACCCTGTGGAACATAACGCATGTACGTATTGTTTCCGTACTTGAGTTCAGCCCCGTACTTGTTTGTGTGTATACGCAAATTATTATTGTTTCGGGTAACAAACAAAAGCGCCCGACTAAACTTTTCAAAGTTTGTAGGGGTCATCTTCCTTACTCCTTACAAACAGAATTATTTCGTTCCATCAGTGTGTCTATAGACCGCGCCAAGAGCCCCAGTTCCCAGATGGACCCGATCTGGGGACACCACAGGTTGGGTTCCTTTGGGCCTTCACTAAAATAGACGCACTGCCAATTCGCCAAGTACCGAGCCGTTCCTAGGTTTTTGAGTGAATCATCGACAAAGACATTGAGATGGTGTTGCGCAAACACGTACGCCTCGGGCTCAGGTTTTAGAGGGCTCTCCGCAGGGTTTCCGGGACACGTGATGGCGACCGTGTCCCCGATGGCCAAAGCCACCTTGGCGGCCCATACCCACGGGGCGTTTGTAAACAACTTGACGTTCCAACCCTCACTGGTCAACTCGTGAACCTGTGCCGCCTCATCCTGAAACTCGGCCGTATCTATAACGTCTCCGAGATGGCTCAAAAGGGTCTTATCGTAGACTTTCTTGTTAAAATCGCTCGTGTCCACCTTGAAAACCTTCTGGAGCCCGCGAGCCGTGTGTCCGTGGGCCAAGTACAGGGCCTTATTTGTCGCATATGGGTCTTTACACTCTGGGAGCTTCGCTTTTACATAATTGATGCAATTATGCTGAACATGCTCCAAAAGATTCTTGTCTCGCAAAAGAACCCCATCCACATCGAGGAGGAGTGACTTGTACGCCATCTATTTATTAGTACGTCTTAGTTCTCTAACCAGATAATGTCCCGAGACAACCCAATTTTCCAGCAATAATAGAAACAGTCAAAGTTGCACTTGCTTTCATAGTTTTCGGGGACTTGACCATTCACGAGTTTAACAAACTGGATACGTTTACGAGGTATGATAATCTGTATGGGATTCTCAGCCTTGGCGAAGAATTTACGCATATATTGCGTACAAATCTTGGGACTTGGCATAATCAAAATAAAAGGCTTACCGAGTTCGACAAGCCGCTCGAGGACTTGGGGAACAAGGGTAAACGGCGGGTTCGAGACGATAATGTCCCCGTGGTTATTCTGAAAGAAATCTTCATCCCTGTGAATAACCTCAAACCCAATTTCTCTCAAAATTTGACCAGACCGTCCATCTCCGTAAAAGGGTTCCCAGATGACCTTATTTTTAGGAACGTATTGCTTGATAGCCTCCCACGCCGACTTGGGAGTCATATAATCATCGTGTTTCGTGAACGTCTTTGTGTGGAACCCCGCCATATTATTCAAAAGGTTTAATTCTCTAAAGTCCTTTTAGCACGTATGTATGCCCTGTAAGCTTGTTGGTGTCGGAACCATTCGAGATACGCCTCCATATTTTACTTATTTAAAGGTTGCCACCTTTTAAATGGTACAATGGCGCTCACTATTACTAAGCTTGTTCCAAACGCCCAGCTCCCTGTCCGAAGCTCAAGTGACGCAGCTGGGTACGACCTCTTCAGCACTGATAGCTACGTCGTTCTCCCAGGTCGCCGCGTGGTCGTCTCCACCGGCATTTCAATTCAGCTCCCGCCAGGAACTTATGGACGTATTGCGCCTCGCTCTGGGCTGGCCGTGAAGCACGGTCTGGACACTCTTGCAGGTGTGATTGATCCAGATTATACGGGCGAGGTCAAGGTGGTTCTGCAGAACCTGGATATGCATCAGCCCTTTGTGATCCGCCCAGGGTACCGTATCGCCCAGCTCATCCTTGAGAATTTCACCGTGGCGGATGTTGTGGAGGTCCCAACGGAGAACACCCCTCTGACGGCCCGTGGGGACTCGGGGTTCGGCTCGACGGGCGGGTACGCCGTGACGGGCATTTGAATCACTCTTAAGGGTTTAAAACGTTAAATAAATAATGGAGCCTTTCCAAGCCATTGCTTGGGAGGGTCAAGATATCGACGACCAGTTCACCATTCGCATATTCGGTCGAAATGCGAATGGTAAATCGGTTTCTCTTGGAACACCGTTCCAACCCTACTTTTTCATCAAACCCAAAAAGATGGGAAAGGAGGTCATGGACTTTGTCAAGACCAAGTGTTGGAAAGCCGAACCCAAACGCGCCAAAGATCTATGGGGGTTCCAAAACGGAGAACTCTCTGATTTCATTCAGGTGACGTTCAAGAGTCACAGACACCTCCGTGGCGTTGCGTGGTCTATCGAAAACGCCAAGTGGCCGGAACTCTCCGGGTGCCGCGTCTACGAGTCGAATATTGACCCGGTTCTGCGGTTTATGCACGTGTCTGGGTGTTCCTCGACCGGGTGGATCGACCCGGGTCTGTGTGAGCCCGATATTAAGACGACGTGTGACGTCAACTTATGGTCTCCAAACTGGCGGTTTATTCAGCCCGTTGCACGTGATGATGTTGCGCCCCTCAGAATCATGTCGTTTGATATTGAGTGTTATTCATCGACGGGTGCGTTCCCTGACCCTCGGAACCCACAAGACGTTATTTTCCAGATTGGTATGACCACCAAAGAGTTTGGGAAGGGCGACGAATCTACGATTCGCCGCTGCCTGTGTTTGAAACAAACAAACGGGTCGGACGTGGAGTCCTTTGAGACTGAGCGTGAGCTTTTGGACGCGTTCCAAAAGTATCTGATCAAGGTGGATCCAGATATCATTACGGGCTGGAACATCTTTGGGTTCGACTTGGAGTTTCTACACGTTCGGGCTGTTATGACGGGTGCAAGTACCGTATGGGGTCGTATCAAAGATGACCCGGTCGAAAAGGTCGTGGAAAAGAACCTTTCGAGTTCGGCTCTCGGCAACAACCTCTTGAAGATGACCCCTATGAAGGGACGGTACGTCTTTGACCTGTTTCAGGACGTGAAGCGTGAACACAAACTCGAGTCATATTCCCTAAACAACGTCTCGAAACACTTCCTCAAGGACCAAAAGAATGATATGCCAGTCAAGGAAATCTTCGGACGGTACGCGGAAGGTGATCCCGACCGGCTCGGCGAGGTCGCTGCGTACTGTATTCAGGATACCGTTCTGCCACACAAGCTTTTGGACAAACTGTGTCAGATTCAGAACCAGATTGAGATGGCGAAAGCCTGTTGGGTCCCTCTCTCGTTTTTGTCTGAGAGGGGTCAGCAAATCAAGGTGTTTTCTCAAATGGCAAAGAAGGCTCGGGAACTGGGTTTCATTATTCCGACGTTTAGGAGGGGCCCGCAGGGCCCCGACGGGGGAACAGACGACGAAGGCTACCAGGGTGCGACCGTGCTCGAGGCCCAGACGGGCGCGTACTACGGGCCTATAACAGCCTTGGACTTTGCGTCTCTGTACCCGTCCATCATGTGCGCACACAACCTGTGTTTCTCGACCCTTGTGATGGACCCCAAGTACGACAACTTGGAGGGGGTCGAGTACGAGACGTATGGCCCACACAAGTTTGCTCAGACCTCGCAAGGGAAACCTGTGGTTTCCCTTCTCCCCACCATTCTCACGGACCTCAAAGCCTTTCGTAAAAAGGCCAAGAAGTTGATGGCGCAACACGAGGGAACGCCTATGGAGGCCATCTATAACGGTCAACAGCTCGCATACAAGGTCAGTATGAATTCCATCTACGGGTTCACGGGCGCCTCCAAGGGTATGTTACCCCTCGTGGCTATTGCCTCGACCGTGACTATGCGTGGTCGGCAAATGATCGAGGAAACCAAGGCGTATGTCGAGGCGAACTTTCCTGGTGCGAAAGTGAGGTACGGGGACACGGACTCCGTGATGGTCGAGTTTGACGTACAAGGCCGGAAAGGTCAAGATGCCATCGACTACTCGTGGCAACTTGGCGAACAGGCGGCCGAACAGTGTACGAAGCTCTTCAAGGCACCGAACGATCTCGAACTTGAAAAGGTCTATTGTCCGTACTTCCTGTACAGCAAGAAACGGTACGCGGCAAAGATGTATGAAGGCAAGACGGGTTCTGATGGAACGGTGAAGGTGGTCTTCAAAAAGATTGACATCAAGGGCCTCCAAGTGGTCCGGCGGGACTCGTGTCCGTACGTGCGTGAGACCCTCAAGTCTCTTCTGAATATGGTCCTCGAATCGAGTGATCCCACACCCGTCATCTCGTTTGCTCGCGAGGCGGCCCGCAAGCTCATGGCGGGTGATGTGCCTACAGACAAGCTCTTGATGAGTAAGCAGCTTGCGGCGGACTACAAGGTGCCTCAGCCCCACGTCACGGTCAGGAACAAGATGCGTCAGCGCACACCAGGCTCCGAGCCCCAACAGGGTGATCGCGTCGCCTTCGTCATCGTCAAGGGTGAAGGCAAGATGTTCGAAAAGGCCGAGGACCCCGTATGGGCTCGTGAGCACGCCGTCCCACTCGACTACCAGTACTATTTCACAAACCAGTTCAAAAAGCCCGTACAGGACCTTTTGGAACCCTTGGTCAGTGCCGATTTGATCTTTGACAAAAAGTTCATGGTCAAGACGTCGAGTTCCTCGGAGGTTGAGGCGCGGAAAGCGTTCCTGGCCCGGTTTTCAAAGCCCTTAAAAGCTCCAAACGTATAGTAGGTATGGAGCAGCAGCAGGCGTATCAACAACAGATTCTTCAAACCATAGAAGACGAGGTGGAGCGTCGTGTCAATCTCAAGTCCAGGGCTGTTCTCGAAGAGGTTTCTCGGCTTTACGAGATTCCCATCGAGAGGCTCATCAAAGATACGGTACGGGTCGAAGGGAACTGTTGTAAAGGAATACTCAAGAGCAAACAGAGGTGCTTGAAAAAGCCTCAAGAGAATGGGTACTGCGGGTTCCACCAAAAACAGTGTCCGGATTACAAACCTCCTCTTCCCGAAAAGAAAGAGGAGGAACCAGCACCGTGGGACTGACCCGACTTAGAGAATTCACAAGTAAATTGAGTAATGGGAAGCAAAAGTGATCTTTTACTTTCGAGTCTCACCAAGTTTTTCGAGGTTCCCGAGAATAGCAAACAGCTCCATGATATCCTCGGTCACGGAAAGGGTCCGTCTCTTCGGAAACTCGAGTGGTTTGTAACAAACTATTCAAAGGCGAACCACGTATCTTTCACGGCTCCGAACGGCAAGGTCTTTACGGTACACGTAGCATACAAGTCTAGTCTGGACGGGTACAGTAAAAAGCTTTTTGATCCGTTTTGTCGGACCGAACGTATTGAATTTCAGAGTCTGACCACCACGTGTGCCCAACTGAACTTTTTGCGTTGGGCAATTTCGAACGGAATTGTTCAAGCCACCTTGAACACGGACCTCAAGGCGGTGGCTGCCATCCCTTGATCCCCGTACCCGGCTCAATCATCGGGCTCCTCGGAAAAATACGCCCATCTGGTTGGTATGCCGTCCAACTTACATCCGTATTGAGGTCCCTTAGCTTTGCATAATTTCCAACGTGTACATTCGAGTTCAATTTTATTTGGACATTTGGAAGGAGGTTTTGAGGTGAGCTATAATTTGTAAACCTTCCAGGTGTGAATGCAACGTTGTTTGGTGGATAAAAAGTCGCGCTTGCGACTTGTTGAGTTCCTTCTATATTCTGACTCGTGCCCACTTGAAACACAAAAGACCAGAGGTACCCTGGTCCACCAGATAAAGAAACTCTCTTGACTTGGATGTTACCTTGAATTCCAATAACAAACGTGCTGAACCACCCAGGTCCAATGGGTACGATAGGCACATCTGTTATTGCGTAGAAAGTTGCTTCGGTAGGACCCGTCACACTATAAAACCCACTCACATTTAATGGTTCAGAAA
>Ga0316221_1004168_pt1 | contig 11249 bp, 15 predicted proteins | sample TBH18007metaG_FD_206003 | JGI IMG/M metagenome (GOLD analysis project Ga0316221, IMG submission 206003) | Freshwater microbial communities from Trout Bog Lake, Wisconsin, USA - TBH18007 | ecosystem: Environmental > Aquatic > Freshwater > Lake > Hypolimnion/Profundal zone | place: USA: Wisconsin... | reverse complement strand
TAATATTAGCGAAGCAGCTTTGGCGCAAGATTCTACTAATGGCAAAACTTATGTCATAGTGGCAGTATTAGAACAAGGCAATGCAGTAGATATTTATGTTTGTGCGCCTATTTTCCAAAAATCGGATTTAGTATGGCACGTTTCGCCAAGACCGACAAATTGGCAGGTAGCCCAAAGACAAAATTATTGGCAAGTTTCACCAAGACAGGATTATTGGCAAGCTCATGAATAGTTACATTTTAGAAAAACGGACTTCCGAAGCAATCTACTATGATATTGACTGCACTTATATCCTTGATGCTTTAGAGGTTATTACTTCGGTTACTTCTGTTGCAGCGGATCAATTAGGTCTTAGTTTATTGGGGCCAGCAATCAATGCTGATCCTATTACTTTTCCGGACGGCACAGTGGCTGATATAGGTAAAGTTATTTCAGTGCAAATTTCTGGGGGTATTATCCCCACGCCTCAAGTAAATCAGCTTTACACAATTAGAGCTTTATTTGCCACATCCGAAGGCAACACAAGAGAAGCTACAGTATTATTAAATGTAACAAATATACCAGTTCAGACAGGAAGGACTTGTTAATGCCATTACAAGCCGGTTATTCAAAAGAAGTAGTGCAAAACAACATTCGTGAACTGATTAAAGCAGGGCATGACCCCAAACAATCAGTTGCTATTGCTTACTCCAACGCACGTAAAACACATGGCGTGGATGAAGTAGAAACAGAAAAAATGAAAGAATCCCATAAACGGGATTTGAAAGAAGAACCTGATTCGAAAGTAGTAGCTTTCATAGTCTATACTGACGACGACAAAATCCTTTGGATGAAACGTACTAAAGATAATACTTGGGGCTTTCCAGGCGGACATGTAGAAGACGGGGAATCTCCAATTGAAGGCGCTATCAGAGAATCTCGGGAAGAAACAATGCACGTACCGGAAACTGGGATTAATCTTATTTATTCGGAGGGTAAGGTGCGTTTGTTTGGGTGCAATGATGGTGAATTCAAGCCCGAACTAAATGATGAGCATAGCGACTTTGTATGGGCTACTATAGAGGATGCACCAGAAGACTTGTTTCCCAAAATTGATGGCGACGAAGAAAAAATTGCGGAAGCGGCTGAAGCTAATGCTTCGGGTATGGATAAGCGTGAATATGATACTAATGGATGGTTTGAAGTAAAAGACAATCCGTTATCCATGGTGGGAGTATTTCCTTATTCGGGGCGTTCAGTTTCCCCAGAATGCGATCAAGACCGTATATACATGGTGTATAGACCGGCAGAAGAGCTTGGTACTAAAGAATGTATCGATTCCTTTAAATTGATCCCTTGGATCGATAATCACGTTATGCTAGGAAGTGAAGATGCTGGGTTAACCCCCTCTGAGCAAAAAGGCGTACAAGGTGTTATTGGTCAGGATGTGCATTTTGATGGCGAAACGCTTAGAGGCAATATTAAAGTATTTTCCGAAGCAATGGCAAATCTCATTGCTAATGGTAAAAAAGAATTATCCTGCGGATACCGTTGCAGATACGAATACGCTCCAGGTACTTATGATGGAGTAAAGTATGACTATGTGCAACGGGATATTCGAGGTAATCATTTGGCCCTTGTCGAGAATGGACGCATGGGTCCGGATGTAGCAGTTTTAGATCATTTCACTTTCACCGTAGATAACAAGGAGTTTTTAAACATGGCTGAAGAAAACAAAGTCGCTGAAGTTAGCGAAAAAAAGCAGGATATGTCTCTTGAGGAAGTTCATAAATTCCTTGAAGAAGTCATGCCTAAATTAGCAAAAATTCAAGAATTAACTGGTCAACAATATGGTTCAGCAGGTATGGAAGCTGTTGAAGACGAAGATATGACCAAACCTGATGGCGACGAAGAGAAGCCAGGCGAAACTAAAGACGAAGAAGATCCAATCGTCCAAGGTGGCCAAAAGAAAGAAGAAAAAGAAGGCCAACGTGCTGAAGGCATGGACGCAGCAACTATTGCTCGTACTGTTGAAGCTAACATGGTTATGAAATCTAAGCTATACAATCAGCTATCCGCTCATATCGGTGCATTTGATCATTCAGATATGGATTTGGACAAAATGGCTAAGTATGGCTGCAAAAAGCTTGGCTTGGAAGCATCTAAAGAAGCTCGCGTAGTTGCTTTAGAATCATTCCTCAAAGGCAAGGGTACCCCAAGTCGCGTAGCTATGGATTCTGTAGCTCGCAAGGGTAATTTCGTTCAACGTTTCTTAAAAGGTAAATAATCATGACTGCTGCGACTTTCCAATCCACAGTTAACGTCAATCTGGGATTTGGTATTCCCGGTGAATTGATTGTTGACGGTCCACAACGTGTAGATTCCTTAACTCTTGATTCCACTGGTGGAACAATTGGTTTGGCATTTACAAAATCTAACTCTACTAACGTAGCTACTCAAGGTGGTGTAGTTGGTACTGGTATCTTGTTTGCTGGTATTTTGGTTAACCCAAAAGCCTATGCTTCTTACGGCGCAGTTGGTGGTGCTCCATTAGATCCAACTTTGTTCTTAGGTCCAAATTCACAAGGTGAATTTATGACTATGGGTACTATTTGCGTAACCTTAGTTGGTGCTGCTAATATTGGTGATTTGGTTCAATACAACACTACTACTGGCGTTCTTTCTACTGTAGCTCCTGGTGCTTCTGCTACAACTGGTAACGCATTGATTCCTAATTGCGTAGTTTGGAATTACCCAACAACCGGTACTGGCTTAGCAGCTATCCGTATCACTGAATAATAAGGACTGAAACATGAACAAATCTATCGAACGCAGCTCAATCGCTCCCCGCCAAGTTGGCTCGGTGCAAATGTCTGCCGAAGATGTTGCCGATTACGCTGCACTCGGTGACCTCGGCATTAACTTCGGAGCACAAAATCTGAAGGCAATGGCTAATTACGCAATGGATACTCAAAGCGATGTGTCAGCTCCTTCTATTACTACTCCAGTACAATTCTTGCAAAACTGGCTTCCTGGCTTTGTTAAAGTAATTACTGCAGCTCGCAAGATCGATGAGCTCGTTGGTATTACTACAACAGGTTCATGGGAAGATCAAGAAATCGTTCAAGGTCTCTTGGAGCCAATTGGTAATGCCGTTCCTTATGGCGATTACACAAACGTTCCTTTGGCATCTTGGAATACTAACTTTGTTCGCCGTACTGTTATCCGTTTTGAAAAGGGCATCAAAGTAGGTATGCTTGAAGAAGCTCGCGCAGCTCGCATTCGTATCAGCACTTCTGCTGAAAAACGTGCTTCAGCAGCTTTGTCTCTTGAAATTCAGCGTAACTTAGTAGGTTTCTACGGTTTCAATAATGGTAGTAACTTGACTTATGGTTTCTTGAACGATCCAGGTCTACCAGCATACGTAACAGTTGCTGCAACTGGTACAGGTAGTTCTACTTTGTGGTCAACTAAGACTTTCTTGCAAATCATTGCAGATATTCGTGTTGCAGCCGCTCAGTTGCAAAATCAATCTCAAGATACCATTAACCCAGAAGATGTGGAATTGACTTTGGCATTGCCAACAATTAGCTACCAATATCTGTCAGTAACTTCTGACTTCGGTATTTCAGTTCGTGATTGGCTTGCTAAGACTTATCCAAAACTGCGCGTTGTTTCAGCTCCACAGTTGAATGCAGCAAACGGTAGCGCTAACGTATTCTATCTCTATGCCGAAATGGTAGCTGATGGTGGTAGTGATGATGAGCGCACATGGGTGCAAGTAGTTCCTGCTAAATTCCAAGCTTTAGGCGTGGAAAAGCAAGCTAAGGCATACGAAGAAGATTACGCCAATGCAACAGCTGGTGTATTGCTTAAGCGTCCTTATGCTGTAGTTCGTTACTCTGGCATTTAATTGATGTAGAATGGGAAGACGGGGGAAACTCCGTCTTTCTTAACATCAAAAAGGAAAATTAAAATGTCAAAAAACTATGTGTTTTCAACTTTAGCCAATGACCAACTTTACACAAATTGGATAGCTGGCGGCGGAGATATTCCTATTAAAGGACATGCTGTTCTAATTAAAGGCGGAACAGGTGTAGCAAACGATCGATTGATTACTCCATTAGGCGTATCAACAGAAATTACTGATTTTGATTTAGAAGAACTTCAAAAGAATCCTTCATTCAAAAATCATGAAAAAGAAGGATTTATAACAGTAAAAGCTAAAAAAGCGGAAGCTGAAAAAGTAGCTGCTGATATGAATTTGAAAGATGAGTCAGCACCATTAACTGATGCGGATTATCAAAAAGAAGATGGCCCAAAGGTAGGAAACATCTAATATGACGTCTATTACACCAGTCTACAACGACGAAGCATTTCGGAACCAATTTCCTCAATTTGAGAATACTACTTTGTTTCCTCCTGCTCAACTTGAAGGTTGGTGGACTATGGGTACTGCGTATATCAACATAGATAATAACTATCCTTGGAATTTTCAATCTAAACAATTGCAATTAGCTATTGATCTTATGTGTGCCCATTTAGCGGCATCTTTTAGTCTTATAAATGCAGGAATTCCTGCAGTCGTAGTACAAGGTTCGGCCGAGGGTACAGTTAATGTATCCCTTGTGCCGCCTCCAATTAAAACAGCTTTCGGTTGGTGGTTAGCTACTACTCCGTATGGCAACCAATTAAGAGCTTTATTACGCATTGTAGCTAACGTAGGTTTATACGTTGGTGGTAGTCCAGAAAACTTAGGATTCCGTAGGGCCGGCGGGTACTTTGGATGAAGCAATTAAATCTCGATAAAATAAAGCTTACGCTTGAGCGTGTGCCGGAAGAATTTGAGAATTTAGTTGCGCAAGTAGGTTTTCCATCCGGATTCAGTTATGAAAATGGAATGACAGTTGCTGAAGTGGCGGCAATCAATGAGTTTGGCGCTCCAGCAGCTAAAGTACCAGCAAGACCTTTTATGAGACCTACAATCAAAAATTACAAAGATGATTGGGTTAAACAAGTTGCTAGTGATATACCAAGAGTAGTTTTAGGTCAACAAACTGCTTTTGATACTTTGGAAAAATTAGGTAGAGTAGCTGCTATGAACATGAAAGAGCAAATTACTAATACTAATTTTCCTCCCAATGCTCCTTCTACTGTAGCAAAAAAAGGATTTAACGCTCCATTAAGAGATACCTTTTATATGAGAGATACAGTCCAGAACGCAGTTAATAAAGCTGGTTCAGATTTTACTAAAGGCTAATAATGAATCTGCGTGGCATTGCTAATAAATACATTCAAGTAACCAATCCCAACCAAGAAATAAATTGGGTACAATCAAACGGTTATATAACTGATGATGCTGGTAAAAGAACGCCTAAAACTATTACTTTAACAGTACAAGCACAAATACAAGCATTAAGCGCTACTGATCTAAAGCATATAGATGGTTTAAATATTAACGGCATTATGCGTTCGGTCTATATGTATGGTAATGCCGCTGGGGTAGTTAGAGCAGACCAAATTGGCGGAGATATTTTGGTGTTTCCGGAAACTCCAGGAAGTTGCAATAAGAATTGGCTTATTACCCAGGTTATGGAAACATGGCCTGATTGGTGCCACGTAGTAGTAACTTTACAACAGGACTAATTATGCAAATCAATGTAGGAACAACCCCCGGTCAAGCAGCAAGTGCTGAAATTGCAATAGATTCATTTGGTAATGCCATTGGTGGTATTCCAACTTATTCGGTGGTGGCATCTGATCTTATACCAGTAGCTACGGCTACTGACATTTTTCAATTAGTTGGATCTGCAACCAAAACTATCAAAATTACTCGTATTAAAATGTCCGCTGATTCTACTGGTGCAGCTGAAGTAGATTTTTATGGATACAAGAGAACTATTGCCAATACTGGGGGAACGATTACCCATCCAACACCAACCAAATATGATTCTTTAAATTCTGCCCCTACGGCAGTGGTGAATCAATATTCTGCAAATCCAACCACTTTAGGTACTGGCACTTTGTTTGCTGCTACTCAATTTGTTTGTCCTTCAGCTTTGACTGGAAGTGGAATTCCCATTTTCCCTATTGATACCTCTTTTGGGATAAGAAACAATCAAGCTCTTATATTACGAGGAGTTAATGAAAGCATTAGTATTTCTTTAGGGGGTAATGCAATTCCCGATGGTCTTACAATCTATTTAACTATAGAATGGACAGAAGAATAATATGTCAGTTGTTTTGGATATCAATGATCAAGACGTATTTACGGTTATGAGGACTTTTTTAAAAAGTTTCATTCCTACTAAAGTACAAATTGTGCAAGCCCAAGACAATAAAGTCCCTATGCCAAAAGGTGGTTTTATCACCATGAACAATACGGGTATGGATCGCTTATCTTTTAACATAGATAACTATCAATCTGTAGTTCAAGGCAAAACAGTTTTAACCCCTACGAAATACTCAATGCAATTAGATTTTTATGGTCCAAGTTCACAAATTTGGGCAGTGGAAACTATGGCATTGTTTCGTGACGAATATGCGACTCAGATTTTTCCGTCAAATATTCAACCATTGTATGCAGACGATCCTATCCAAATTCCTCTTATTGATGGAGAAGCACAATATGAGCAAAGATGGAAACTGGTAGCCAGTTTACAATATAACCCAACCCTATCAACTCAGCAACAATCGATGCAAGCTGTTGATATTGGACTGGCTCCAATAGATCAGACATTTAAACCCTAGGAGAATTTATGAGTACCATTCCTTTTTCGCAAGTAGTACAAGTAGTACCTTCAGTCTTATCGGCTAATGGTATAGCAGTTGATCTAAATGGTCTAGTGCTTACTCAAAATGCTCTAGCCCCTTATGGCACTGTATTAAATTTTGCTGATGCCGCAGGAGTTCAAAGTTATTTCGGAGCCAGCTCAGACGAAGCTACTGTTGCTAGTATTTATTTCAATGGCTATCAAAATGGCACTCAATTGCCCGGTAGTTTATTGATGACTCGTTATCCAGAAGTAGCTATTCCTGGTTGGTTACGCAGTGGCTCTATGGCTTCTGTAACTTTAGGTCAATTACAAACCTTTACTGGTACTTTGGCAATTACTATTGCCGGCGTAGTTCAAACATCCGGAACAATCAATTTAAGCGCCGCAACAAGCTTTAGTTCAGCAGCTTCTATTATTCAGTCCGGATTTACTAGCCCTGGCTTTACAGTGTCTTATAACTCAACTCAGTCGGCCTTTGTATTTACTACTACTGCTACTGGTGCAACTCAAACAGTTGGTTTTGCTGCAACTAGTACTTTAGCTACTAATTTGCGTTTAACTCAAGCAACTGGAGCTATTGCTTCCCAAGGTGCAGATGCTGGTACTCCTGCTGGCTTTATGGCTAATATTTTGACTCAAAATCAAAACTGGGCAACCTTTATGACTGTTTGGGAGGCTTCCCTTACAGAAAAAGAAGCATTTGCCCAATGGAGTAATTCTGCTTCCCCCCGTTGGTTATATGTTTGCCAAGACTCAGATGCTAACGTTTTAACCGCTAATAGCACAATTACTTTTGGTAATTATTTGCAAGTAAATCAACTTATTGGTACTTGCCCAATTTATGGCAATTTAACCCACGCAGCTTTTGTTTGCGGTTTTGCTGCTTCTTTGAATTTTAATCGTTTAAATGGTCGTGCAACTTTAGACTTTAAATCTCAATCTGGCTTAGTACCTTCTGTAACTAATTCAACTCAATACACTGCTGTTTTGAGTAATGGTTATAACTGCTACGGTGCATTTGGATCAAATAACCCAGCTAACAACGCTAACTGGTTTACTCCAGGTTCAGTATCTGGTGAATGGCTATGGGCGGATACTTATTTAAACCAAATCTGGCTAAATGCTAACTTACAATTGTCTATGGTGAATTTATTGACTCAAGTAGGTGCAATTCCTTATAACTCACAAGGTAATGGTTTGATCTATTCTGCTGCTTTAGATCCAATCAATTCAGCTAAAAACTTTGGGGCAATTCGTGCTGGCATTAACGTTTCAGCTGCACAAGCTGCTGAAATTCAATACGCAACAGGCGTAAATGCTGCTCCTACTATTGCTTCCCAAGGTTTCTATTTGCAGATTCTGGAAGCTACAGCTCAGACTCGTGCAGCTCGCCAATCTCCTCCTATTACTTTGTACTATCAGGATGGCGAAGCAGTACAACAAATCACTATGGCTTCTATTGCAATTCAATAAGGAATAAATTATGTCAACAATAACCTCAGCAAATTCGGTCCTAACACTTGCCATCAACAATTACTTTCCCGTACCCCAGGTAATTCAGGGTTACGCAGTAGATGATGCTTTTGAAGGCGAAGCAGTTCAACAATCAGAAATTCTAATGGGCGTAGATGGTATTTTGTCTGCTGGTAAGGTATTCGTGCCTTACAAAATGACTATTCATTTACAAGCAGATAGTCCTAGTATTTTCTTATTTGATGCATGGCGTAATGCTCAAGATGCGGCAGTGGATGTTTTTTCTGCTAGCGGCTCAATTACGTTACCGTCCACAAGTATGGTGTATACTTTACAAAATGGCTACTTAACAATGGCAACTCCGTTTCCAGCTGTTAAAAAGACATTGCAACCAGTAGTGTACGAGATTACTTGGCAACGTATTATTGGCGGTCAGATTTAATAAGGAATGATCTAAAAAATGGCTAGAAAAGAAGCGTCATTTGTAGCACAAACAGGCCGTGATAAGGGAAAAGAATTTCTTATCACGGAAATGAGTGCTACCCAAGCAGAAAATTGGGCTATCAAAGCTGTTCTTGCCATAGGTAATGCTGGCATAGAAATACCTGATACTTTAGTTTCTCAAGGCATGGCGGGATTAGTTGCAGTAGGTTATATGAATCTGCTTAAAATCCCATTTGATGCGGCTAAGCCACTTTTAGATGAAATGATGGGTTGTGTGCAATTTATCCCAAGTCCAAATGTTAAAAGATTTTTAATAGAAGATGATATTGAAGAAGTATCAACTAGACTTGCTTTACGTAAAGCAATTTGGAATCTTCATATGGATTTTTTTTTAGGCGAAAAAGAATCGACTTCGGAGTCCAAAGCACAACCCAATCATCAAAACGACTCATTGAGTATCAAGCCACTTCGCAAACGATAGCAACTGTAATATCGTCAAAAATGGCTACATTACATGAATTAGATACCGTTTACGGTGTTGAAGATTTATGGATACTTATTGAAATTAGTGCTGTAGACAGGCATAATGCCTCTTTAATGAGTTCTAAATAATGGCTACTGTAATAGATTCGCTGCTTATAGAACTGGGGCTTGATGCCTCTGGTTTTGATAAATCGCAGAAGAAAGCGGTTGATTCTCTTAAAAAAATGGAGGATCAAGCTAATAAGTCTTCCAAACAAAACCAAAAAGGCGCAAAAGAAACTGCAGAAAGTTTCGACAAAGTTACTGAATCGGTAATAAAACTTGGAGTAGCTGCTTTTGGTGTTGCTGGACTTAAAAGCTTAATTACTTCCGTAACTCAAACTAATACCCAACTTAATCGCCAGTCTAATATGCTTGGCATCAACGTTAATAGTTTAGCGGCATGGGGTCAAGCGGTAAAAGCAATGGGCGGTAATGCAGAAGATTTTGCCGCTTCTATGCAAAACATGGAAGGCGGGCTAACTGCTTTTAGTCTTGGGCTTGGTGGTGAGGAAGTATTTACAGGGTTAACTCGTTTAGGAGTTGGACTTAAAAATGGCAAAGTTGATTTATTAGAACTTTCTAAAGCTCTTATTAAAGTTAAAGAAGAAAAAGGCATACAAGCTGCTTTAGCTTTATCAGCTCCTTTAATGGGGGCTGATACCTTTTATTTGCTTACTCAAAGCGTAGATAAAACAAAAGAGCTTGTAGAGCAACAAGCAAAACTTAATAGAATTACCCAAGAAGGCGCACAACAATCTGCTGCTTTTACGGAAAAAACTGTTGCTTTAGAAACATCAATGATGGGGTTAAAAAATTCCATCATGGGTCAAATGTACCCTGCTTTAAATGAATTAGCAGACATAGCTATTTCTGCAATGGAAGGCTTTAAAGGTCTTGACACTTCCCTGGGTGGAGCAACATCTAAAGTAGCTGCATTTGAAGCCGTAGCGATCCCTTTAATAGCTATAGCAGCTGGTCTTGGTTTAATTCCTTTAGGCGCAGGATTGGGTGTAGCTGCTTTGACTGGAGCTATTGGTGTTGCTGGTTATGGCGCTTACAATTATTTAACTGGTAAAAGCGGTACACCCGCTCCAGGTATGTCCGGAGGTTCTTTAACCCAAAGATTACATAACCCCGGGGGATTAAAATTTGCAAATCAACCAGGAGCTACTTTAGGCGAAGGAGGTTTTGCTAAATTTGAAACCGAAGAAGCTGGAATAGCCGCCCAAAATGCTTTACTAAATAGAAAAGCAAGCCAGGGTATGAACACCCTTAGAAAGCTAATTTACGGATCCAATGGTCATTTGGGATGGCTTGGTAGTCCAAGTGGACAAGACTATAAAGACGCTCCTTCTTATCTTGCAGATATGGTAAAAAGAACTGGAATGAATCCTGACCAAGTTATTAGTAATTGGGATTTAGTCCGTAGAGCACAAGCAGGACATGAAGCCGGTACAGCTAATACAACTAGTGTAAGCACCCAAATCAACACTTTGAACGTACATACTCAAGCAACAAATCCAGACGGCATTGCAAAAGATATGAACGCTGCAATCCAACAAAGAGCAGTAATTGATTATGGCATTGTAGGAAATCAATAATGAGTTTAATTCCATACCCTAATGTTCCTCCTTTACCAGGAGTTCCAGCCATTAACAGAAATTCTGCAGGTTATGTAGGCGCAGCTTTAAATATTGCGGCCCAACTTTTACCTAATAATTTATTTGGCACCAAATGGGCTATTACTGATGCTAGTGGAAATCTTGCTTTAGTTCCTGATTCTTTTGTTAATTTCGAATATAAAAACGAAAGAAAAATTCCAAACTACCCAGTAGAAGGCGGAAGCTTTTCTAACTATAATAAAGTAGCAATGCCTTTTGATTGTAGATGCGTAGTTACTTGTAGTGGTAATGGTTCTATGTCAAAGCAAGGTTTTTTAGCTGCTATACAAAATTATTTAGATTCTTTAATTTTATTGACTATTTCTACACCGGATGCAAGTTATCCTAATTTGAATTTAGTTCATGTAGATTATAGAAGAGAAGCAAGACA
>Ga0316221_1004159_pt1 | contig 11260 bp, 23 predicted proteins | sample TBH18007metaG_FD_206003 | JGI IMG/M metagenome (GOLD analysis project Ga0316221, IMG submission 206003) | Freshwater microbial communities from Trout Bog Lake, Wisconsin, USA - TBH18007 | ecosystem: Environmental > Aquatic > Freshwater > Lake > Hypolimnion/Profundal zone | place: USA: Wisconsin... | reverse complement strand
TCACCACAGAAGACAGGCTACATGCGGGGGAATACCCGTTGACCGAAGAACAAATAAAAGAGATAATGAGTGAATTCTACTCATTCAATCCTAGGTTATTAGAGTTCGCCCGCGCCATCGAACGCGCCCACGGAATAGGAGAATTGAAATGATCATCATTCACGACAAAGATGGAAATCGTACCGTAATGACACACAAAGAAGCCGTTGCTAATGGCTACATCAAGCAACCAACAGTAACTTGGTCAAAGGGCATGCAAGACCGCGCCCACAGAATAGGAGAATAGGTTATGACACACAACGAAGCAATGGAAACAATTACTAAATTAGCACAAGAATCTATTAACGAATTGATGGCGATGAATACCGCATCAGCAACTGCCGAAGCTATTGCTATAGCAATTGGCCAACTTAAAAACAAAGAGGGTAAATTGTTAATGATGAAACTATCTGATTCACCAACAGAGCACATTGAATTTTGTTTTCAAATTGCCAAGATGTTGAGAAACGAATGAGCTTCACCATCTACCAAGCAGACGGGCTCAAAGTCATCCAGTGGTTCGCCACAGTTGACGCCCTTATTGCCAGCATGCTGGCCAACCCAAACGATACATATCATAGGAACTAAAATGAGCAAATTAAAAGTAGTTAAACCAGCAGTAAAAGAGAGAAGCGGCAAGGTCATCTCAGACACCGACGCATTTAGTCACACCGAGATTGAGAAGAAAGCTGGCCGCAAGAAGAACGAAGACAAGCGCGGCTTCTTGCTATCAAACGGCACCTTTGCTGATCGCAAAGAAGCTGCTAAGGTGGCCAAAGCGGCCGGTGAGGTCAAAGACCCGGGCAAGAAGCTACATAGCCACGAACTGCGCACTGGCCTCAAAATCAAAAAAGCCAAGGAGCCAAAATGAAAGCGTTTCCGGCGTCGAGCAGATACAACGATGAATATAATGGCATGGACTTGCGTGATTACTTTGCAGCTAAAGCACTGCAAGGACTTTTAAGTTCAACAAACAATGCGAATGCTTTAATTTTAGCTAAAGATTGTTATGTAATGGCTGATGCAATGATGGAGGCTCGCAAATGACAACACGCGACGGTGGTAAGGGCGACACCCCACGCCCGCTCAGTGTCGACAAGGAGACCTTTGACAAACGCTGGGATGACATCTTCAACAAGTCTAAGCCAGATGAGAATGAGACGCAATTACATATTGAGGCTGACAACGACCACATAGAAATACTGGCCACCATACCCTTTGGGAGATAGCATGGCAACCAAAAAAGTAAAGTACCCGTACTACAACATACCGATACCGATGTTTCCAGTGAACATCAAGTTATGTTTTAATGAGGATGACTTTCGGCAAATTTTGAAAGACCATAACATTGGCCAAAAGATTACCGCGTTGGACTCAGGCATCGCAGAGTCACACTACATCACCGACGGCAAAAGCTCGCTCATCGTGGCTATCTTTAACTTGGAAGAGTGCAAGTCCCCCACTGAGGAGTTTTTTCTAGCCGCCACCGTATGCCATGAGTCCGTGCACCTGTGCCAGCGCGTGTTTGATTCGATTGGTGAGGAAGACATTGGCGAAGAGGTGCAGGCTTATGTGACAGAGTACATCTTCACGCAGATCATGAAAGGAATACAGCAATATGAAGGTAGCGGAAAGCGAAATCGAAAGGTACCTGACAGCCTCAATCAAAAAGTGCTCGGCGCTTTGCTTCAAATGGCAAGCGAGCATACGGGGGGTTCCGGACAGGATAGTAATCATAAACAAGAAAGTGTTTTTTGTGGAACTCAAAACATTGACGGGCAAACTGTCCCCGAGGCAAGTCGTCGTGTTCGACGATCTAGGTGAGGCGGGTTTTCCAGTACACATACTAAGATCGAAGGACGACGTTGATGACTTTATTAAAGAGGCGCTTAAACCCTGACACAGGAAAGCCGTTTAGAAAGGGAGACTACCGTGATGACGGTTATCGGTTTTGGGGGTACAGTAAAAAGCAGGCAAAGAAAACTAAGTATGTTGTAGAGTTTTGGAGGAGCCCTGATAAGTACGAAGAAGAGAACGAAAAGATAAGGGTGTGGCAGGGCAACAACCGTGATAAAATGAATGCCACCTCCATGAAGGTTCACGCAGAACGCAATAAGCGAAAACCAAAGTGGATTAAAGATGTATTTTTGGAAGACATTAAAATTTGGTATAGAAGGGCTAAGTTGATTAAACAATTCACTGGCGAGGAGTGGGAGGTAGACCACATCATACCCATGAAGGGTAAAAATGTATCAGGCTTGCATGTACCTTGGAACCTGCAACTTCTCACCAAAAAAGAGAACCGAGACAAGAGCAACAAACATGAATGAACAAAATGTTAAAAAGAAATCAGCTACACCAGTATCAGCAGGACTTGATCGACAAGGCGAAGACGACAACAAACTTGGCCTTGTTCTTACCGCCGGGTTTAGGTAAAACAACCACGACTTTGACTATTATCAAAGAGCAGTTCGAGGGGAAGACCTTAATTATAGCGCCAAAACGAGTGGCGGAAACAGTATGGGATACGGAGATTACTAAATGGGAACACCTAAAAAATTTAAAGGTAGCAAAGGTACTCGGGACGCCGACGCAACGAATAAACTCATTGAAGAGCTCGTCGCAAATCTATATCGTGAATTTAGAGAATTTGAGTTGGCTATTGGAGCAAAATCTTCAGACGTTCGACAACCTAGTGATCGACGAGAGCAGCAGATTCAAGGATCCGAACACCAAGAGGTTCAAAGCGCTCAAGAAACACCTCAAGACATTCAAGCGCAGGATCATCTTGACGGGGACTCCAACACCCCAAGGACTACCTGACCTATGGAGTCAAATTGGCATACTAGACCTTGGAGAACGATTGGAAACAAGCCTGACCAAGTTCAGGGACAAGTACCTACAGCCCGATCAGATGAATCGGCACACGCACGTAGTCTATTCATGGAAGCTAAGAGATGGCGCTGATCAGGTTATTCAAAATAAGATTTCAGATATATGTTTTAGTCTTAAGGCTGAGGATTATCTCCAGTTGCCTACGCTTACAAACCTATATCACAAGATTGAAATAGACAAGAATGTAAAGGCAAAGTATGACGAACTTAGAAAAGACATGGTCGTTGATATCGGTAAAGGGAAAATCACAGCTCCAACAGCGGCTACACTGGCGGGGAAGCTCTTGCAATTCACATCGGGCGCTATATACACCCAAGATGGAGAGACGCAAGAGATACACCGCTCTAAACTGGAACGTCTTGAGTCGATCATGGAAGAGTCTTCCTCCCCTACGCTGGTCTTCTACCACTTCAAGCATTCTCTCCAAAGAATACGTCTTCAATTCCCGCAGGCTGTGGTGCTGGACGATGACAACATCGAAGCATGGCGTCGTGGCGAGATTCGTATGCTCCTTGCCCATCCCCAAAGTGGCGGAATCGGGCTCAATTTACAGTGCAACGTTGGTGAAACAGCCCAGACGGTGTGGTTTGATCTACCATGGAGTTCAGAAAACTACATCCAAGCCAACGCTAGGATTTACCGCCAAGGGCAAGAAAAACCGGTTATCATACACCATCTAACCGTGGCGGCCAGCATTGATGAGCAGGTAATTAAAGTATTAGAGGGCAAAATAAATATCCAAGAAGCCCTGTTAGAGTCCCTTAAATTTGTATAATTAGATGGTATGAGAACAACAAAAATAATTCATAAAGTAAACTGCGCTAACCCGCGCTTGTCGGATGAGGATATTGACCCACTTGAAATTGATGATGTGGAGAGCATTACCTCAAACAAAACAAACGAGGGCTGGGTGCCATGGGACATGGATGACCTGATTGATATTTACAGGATCATTGAGGAGCGAATGCCCCCTAAACAGCGCATGGTAATTGAAGCATTTTTGTTAGGACAAAGTAACAAAGATATTGATGTGACAGAGAAGTTTTTTAGGTACCACCTAGAAAAGGGCATTGAGTTTATTAAACAGGAACTAAAACTATGACGACATTTATTGTGGAGCACTTACATAACGGGCACTTGATGTTTGACACCGTTTCCGGTGTAGAGGACATTGACCTCACCATGTTTAAAAACATTCAGACATTGTGGGTGTGTGACACACCGGAAGAAATTCAAGCAGTTGAAAATGAGCTAAGGAGAAAGCATGAGCGACCCAGTCAACCAACCTAAACATTACACCGCGCACCCCAGTGGTGTTGAGTGCATCCAGATCACTGAACACATGGGCTTTAACCTTGGCAACGCAATCAAATACATATGGCGTGCTGACTTAAAGAACGATGCGATAGAAGACTTGCGCAAGGCTAAGTGGTATATCCAACGCGAGCTAGAAAAACGAGTTAAGGGCACCAACGCAGATCCGGAGTGTGGAAAATGAAGATTGAAATTGATGACGACTTTGCAGATGAAATTGTTGTGGCCAATCTAGCAAGTAGTTACGTTAGCATTGCTGATGTACTAAAGAACGGTTCAGGCTGGCATGAAGACGACGTAGAGGCTTGGAAAGAGCTACTGCCAGCACTTAAGTTAGTTGGTAACTGGTACAGTTTTGATTTTGATGCGGCAATTAAAAAGGCGAAGAAAAAGAAATGAACACACGAATTGATTTAGAGTCCGCCATCATGACAGCTTGGCAGACAGCCGATGATATTGACTTGCTGTTTAAACACTATGGCGACCATCCAACACCAATGACTGAGGATGATGTGTTAAATGCACTGCTTGGCATTAAGGTGCTCCATGAGATGCGCATGGAGAAACTAATGGACACATACTGCCAAAAGTTTGAGCTAGACAAATACTGCACCGATCCAGAGAAGTTGGCAGCACGGGAGCGTTTGATGAACCCAGATTTTCCAGTTAAACAACCAAAGAAAGGAAGTAAAAAATGAGCGAAGAGCAAATTATTAACATTAACGATGACCCAGCAACTGTAGAGCTAACCATCAATGAATGGAACGGCCTACTGGACGCGCTTAACCGTCCGTATGTGACCCCTAACATTATATTAGTTGGTTACATTAACCGATTGGCGCAACAGTTAGAGCCACAGGCTATGAAATTAGTTGAAATCAAAAAGGCTATGGAGGCTGCTACCAAAAACGCAACCTGTAAACCAATGGAGAATTTACAATGAGCGACTTGTTAAATAAGATGATGGAGGCCAATAAGTTAACCAACGAGCAGGCCAAAGCAGACCGTGAAGCACGCCTTGAAGCTAAGCGACATGAGTTGGCTGGCGCCATGACCCGCATGATGGTTAACGAGGCACTTGGCCGCGTCAGACAGACCAAGCAAGAAAATGAAGCACTGGCTAAAGCTAGGGCGGAAAAGGAGTAATTTCTGTATAGTTAGATATAGGACTCGTTGTGAAACGCTCCGACCCCTTTGGCGTAAAGAAGCCTGACCGCTGGGAAAGACCAGCACCCTTACACACAACACACAGGAAAACAAAATGACCCCATTTGAATTACGTTATGCCGCTTTTTATCAAGCAAAAGAGCTATTAGAGAACAACTACAAAGCCCAGATGGCCGCGTGGGATCTAATGGACAAGACATCCAAACAACTAGCTGAAGCAGCTCCAAAGTTCCCCACAATGACAGAGATTATTGACGCAGCGATGCAGATCAATAAGTTCATCAGCGAGAGCACGGAAAAAGAGTTAGTGAAAGCTGCAAAGAAAGTAACAGGCTTTTAAGTAACACACCCCGCATGCCTATCCATGGAAGCACACTTTGTGGGGTTTTTTAAATTTTTGAGATTAGGCAAGGTGTGACCGGAGGCATCGGCACTTAATATCACCAGACCCACAGGTAACCAACTCCAAGATTGGGATTTCCTGCCTAGTACCAATAAAGAGCGTACGATACCACCGCTCGGCAAGTAGGTATCCGGGTCAAGACACTTATGCCTGATGAGCTAGTAATAGCGAAACCATTTGGTTGCATAGCCCCTATTGTCTTGATGTGGTTGAGGGGGTGAGCCGAGCACTTTTTCTTTACAATAAATAACCAAAATTTTACAATCATGGCAACTAAACCCGGTTTATACGCAAACATCCACGCTAAGCAAGAGCGCATTAAAGCTGGCTCGGGCGAAAAGATGCGCAAGCCGGGCACCAAAGGCGCCCCCACAGCTAAACAATTTAAAGAGTCTGCAAAGACCGCTAAAAAATAATGGCAACCAAACACGATAAACCTATTGCCCGTAAAACTACTGGCGCAGGCAAGACATACAACCCTACCGAAAAAGGCGCTGGTATGACAGCCAAGGGTAGGGCTGAATACAATCGTAAAAATGGCAGCAACTTAAAGCCGCCAGCGCCCCACCCAAAGACTGAATCAGACAAGGGGCGTAAAGCATCTTTTTGCGCACGCATGGAAGGTGTTGTTAAGAAATCAAAAGGACCTGCCGAAAGAGCTAAGGCCTCACTAAAAAACTGGAATTGCTAAATGGCCACCAAAAAACCATCAGTAAAATGCACACCTGAAATCTGTAACCAAGTCATTGAGCTAGGTAAGCTAGGCTCGTCCCAAAAAATGATTTGGAGTCAGATCGGTATCTCTAAATCCACTGCAGAAAATTGGAAGAAAACCAACCCTGAATTTGCAGAGGCCTTAGATTTGGCCTTGGTGCACGCTCAGGCCTATTGGGAAACCCAGCTCTTAGCCAACATTGAGAATAAGAGCTACAACAGCCGTTTGGCTGAGATTGCCCTCCGTGGTCAGTTCCAGCAAGACTACCGCGAAACCCGCGATACTAAGGTAGATGTCAAGGCAGATGTAGTAATTGACTTCCAATCAGTGGTAAACGATGTTATTAAGGAACTTAAAAAAGTTTCATAAATATTTCGCAATATGATAAAAAAGGCCGCTGGAAAAGCGGCCTTTTTTGTATACTTAGTTGTACGACGAACCGAATTGAAAGCCTTAAATGACCGCACATGCCCTATTATCAGCATCATCCTCCAAGCGTTGGTTGATGTGCACCCCAAGCGCCCGGCTTGAATCTACACTTCCAGAACAAAAACGTGCCGCCAGCGCCTTTGATTTTAGTGCTGAAGGCACACTGGCTCACTCACTTGGTGAGGCCAAACTAAGACTGTATTACAATCAAATAGGACATGAAGAATACGAAAGAGAATATGAAATTATCAAAGCACACCCCTACTTCAACGAAGACCTCGAAGCCCACGTCGACAGCTACGTCGTTTATATTCGCTCGCAAATCGGCGAGGGCGATCGACCATTTTTTGAACAGCGCGTGGACTTCTCTGACTGGATTCCTGACGGCTTTGGTACGGCCGATGTGGTTATTCTTTCTGAGCATACCATTCGAGTCTATGACCTCAAGTTCGGTAAAGGCATTCCTGTCTCGGCACAAGACAACACCCAGCTTCGACTCTACGCCCTTGGAGCCTACGCCAAGTTCAAAGAAGAGTTCCCGAGCATCAAAGAAGTCAGTTACACGATACATCAGCCCCGACTTGACAGTATCAGTACCGATGGTACCAGCATCAGTAAATTACTCGACTGGGCCCAATACTACGTCAAACCCAAAGCCAAGAAAGCGTGGTCGGGCAGCGGCGAGTTCCTCCCCGGCGAATGGTGCCAGTTCTGCCGCGCCAAAGCGCAGTGCCGCGCCCGCAGCGACTTCAACACCGAGCTCGCCAAGCTCGAATTCAAAGCGCCGCCACTCCTCGACGAAGAAGAAGTCAGTCAAGTCTTAGAGAAGGCGCAACAACTGCGCACTTGGGTAAACGATGTAGAGGCCTATACTTTAGAACAGGCCATTACATCCAATGTAATTCCCACTGGTTATAAGTTAGCAACGACCAAGACACACCGTAAAATTGGCGATCAAACCCTAGCAGCTCATGTCTTATTGGAAAAGGGCTTCCCTGAGGCCGAAATATATGAGCCAAAAAGCCTTAAATCGATCGCTAAGCTCGAAAAGCTAGGTGCTAAGGGGCAAGTACTATCAATCCTTGGAGACCTCGTAGTGAGGCCAGAAGGCACCCCAAAATTGATTCGTGATACAGCAGGGGCTGAGGAAGATTTTAAATGAGCTCTTGGCTAGTAGTTGTCACTGGCACAATATATTTAGTAGTTTCTATTGACCAATTCAGAAAAGGAAGCGTGGGTACGGGCATTATGTTTCTGGGTTATGCTATCGGAAATATAGGCATCCTACTCACTGTAAAATGAACCAACAAATATCGATTGAGGTTCCAGAGGACATGGTTAACAATCTTTGCATGATGCTTTCCGATATTAACCGCCCAGAAAAGATGTTAGAGTTGCAGGAGTTGCGCGAGTCTGTCGCAATGGTTTTTGAATTGTTAGACAAGGAACCGGAATTGATATATGATGATGACTTCTACGACGATTTAACTAGAACTTTTGCAGTTAAAATCGCCTTGGAAAGAATGAATTGCTTTTACAGTTCTTAGTGTATAATTAGTTTTACGGGCAGACGAACCAACCCCGACTGAAGATTGGTTCTAACGTTAAATAGGAGTAATTATGAGCACAGCTCAAAAAGTAAAAGTAGTAACTGGCAAAGTTCGTTTTTCATACGCCAATGTGTTTGTACCTAAAGCATCCGTTGAAGGTGGCACACCAAAGTATTCCGTATCATTGATCATTCCAAAATCTGATAAAGAAACTGTCAGCAAATTGGAGAAAGCATTTGCAGAGTGCAAAACTGGATCAGCTGGATTCTTTGGCGGTAAAGTTCCTCCAATGTTAAAAGGTGGTTTGCGTGATGGTGATGTTGAGAAACCAGATGATGAGGCTTATGCTAACAGCTACTTTATCAACGCTAACAGCGCACAAAAACCCGGGATTGTTGATGCAGATATGAACGCTATCATCGACCCTAGCGAGTTTTATAGTGGTTGCTATGGCCGTGCTTCAATCACATTCTACCCATACAATGCGCAAGGTTCCAAAGGCATTGCTTGTGGTTTGAATAACTTACAGAAGTTAGATGATGGTGAGCCTCTCGGTGGCGCAACATCAGCAGCAGCAGACTTTGCAGTATAAGTAGTCCTTCAAAGTAGTACAGTAGCATAGGGAGTGTCCGTAGAAACTGCGGCCTCCCTTTTTTCCCACCACAACATTCAAAATAAAAATGACAACAGAATACCTTGGAATTAAAATAGATTTAGAACGTGATAAATTATTTGATGAACTTGGTATAAAACGATTGCAAGAAAGTTATATGTTGGAGAGTGAAACATCACCCCAACACCGCTTTGCTTTTGTATCAAAACAGTTCTCGTCCAATCCTGAGCATGCTCAGCGTCTTTATGACTACGCAAGTAAACACTGGCTTTCGTATTCAACCCCAATTTTATCGTTTGGCCGCTCTAATAAAGGGCTACCAATTTCTTGTTTTTTAAACTATATCGAAGATACAGCGGAGGGCTTAGTTGCAAACCTATCTGAAACTAATTGGCTTTCTATGTATGGTGGTGGAGTGGGGATTGGCTTCGGAATCCGTTCTGCGGATGATAAGAGTACTGGTGTCATGCCACACCTTAAAATATACGACGCCTCATCTTTGGCATACCGTCAAGGACGCACTCGTAGAGGCTCTTACGCGGCTTATCTTGATATCAGTCATCCTGATATTATTCCCTTTTTAGAAATGCGCAAGGCCACAGGTGATGCAAATATTCGTTGCCTAAACCTGCACCATGGCGTAAACATTACTGACGACTTTATGCAGATCATTGAGAACTGCATGCTAGACCCAAACGCTAATGATGATTGGAACTTGGTGGATCCAAAGTCCGGCATCGTGCGTGAGACGGTATCTGCCAAACACCTATGGCAACAAATCCTTGAGATGCGTATGCACACCGGTGAGCCATACATTCATTTTATTGACACCAGTAACCGTCACTTACCACAGTGGCTAAAAGACAAAGGTCTTAAAGTACATCAATCTAATTTGTGCTCCGAGATCATTCTACCAACCAACGAAGAGCGCACTGCGGTGTGTTGCCTATCATCTCTAAACTTGGAGCACTATGATGCGTGGATTACTAACAAAAAACTTTTTCTTAAAGATGTTGCTGAAATGCTCGATAATGTGCTCCAGTATTTTATTGATCATGCTCCTGACACAATTTCTAGGGCTAAATATTCCGCTGCTAGAGAAAGAAGTATTGGGATTGGTGCTCTTGGTTTCCATGCTTATCTTCAGCGTAACGGTATCGCTTTTGAAGGAGTGATGGCCAAAGTAGCTAACAACAAGATGTTTAGCGCAATTAAGAAAGGGTTAGATTATGCCAACTTGGAACTCGGTAAAGAGCGTGGTGAGGCACCTGATGCTATCGGCACTGGCCGCCGTTTTAGCCATGTTATGGCTATCGCTCCTAATGCGTCTTCTTCCATTATCATGGGGAACACCAGCCCTTCTATCGAGCCTTATCGTGCTAATGCTTATCGTCAAGACACGCTGTCTGGGTCTTTTTTAAACAAGAACCGTTGGCTTGATAAAATAATCAAGGAGAAAACTGCCAATGAACAAGATTATGCTGACGCTTGGTCTAGTATTATTGCTAATGATGGTTCATGCCAGCATCTTAATATCCTATCGGACGCTGAGAAAGATGTATTTAAAACGTCGATGGAGATTGACCAACGCTGGGTGATTGACTTGGCAGCGGATCGCCAGCAACACATTGACCAAGCGCAGTCATTGAACCTATTCTTCCGCCCTGATGCGCATATTAAATATGTACACAGTATTCATTTTTCTGCTTGGAAAAAAGGATTGAAAACTTTATATTACTGCCGCTCTGAAAAGATTGGTAAGGCTGACAAGGTATCAAAGAGAATTGAGCGTGATATCATTAAAGAATTAGATATGACTCAGATTGCCCAAGGTAACGATTGCATTGCATGTGAAGGTTGATATGATTAAGAAGACAGCACTAAAACTAAACGACGAGCGTAACTACTTCAAGCCATTTAACTACCCGTGGGCGTACGAGGCTTGGTTAAAGCACGAACAGTCACACTGGATTCATCTTGAGGTGCCAATGGCTGAGGACGTACAGGACTGGAAGAAAAAGTTATCCAAAGAAGAAAAACACTTCTTAACTCAAATCTTCCGCTTCTTCACACAGGGCGACATTGATGTGGCTGGTGGGTATGTTAAGAATTACCTGCCAAACTTCCCCCAGCCA
>Ga0316221_1004157_pt1 | contig 11268 bp, 7 predicted proteins | sample TBH18007metaG_FD_206003 | JGI IMG/M metagenome (GOLD analysis project Ga0316221, IMG submission 206003) | Freshwater microbial communities from Trout Bog Lake, Wisconsin, USA - TBH18007 | ecosystem: Environmental > Aquatic > Freshwater > Lake > Hypolimnion/Profundal zone | place: USA: Wisconsin... | reverse complement strand
GGCCCCAGCCGGGGAACGCCCCTGTCTTGGAGGCTCCAGCCTCCCGTTCCTCTCCGGTGCGCTGTGCTTTTGGAGGCCCGGCAGGAGGCTGGAGCCTCCGGGAATACTGCGTTCCCAGGCAGGAGCCTGGGAACGAGCGCGCGTTACGAGAGCCTCCAAGCTTAACTTAATGGCAGTGGGGCGTTGCCTAGGCTGGTATTGGGCCGCGCCTTTGGCGCTATACAGATACCCGTGCCGTCCGCCGTCCCCGATCGACGCTTTCCTCTACCGACAGCCAGCCGCCAGATAAAGTCTATTGACAACTAGACTTTCATCCTGTCTAATGGCGGCAAATGTCTTCATCGAGTGTTCTTATTCATCAGCCTCAGCAGGCCGGTTTTATCGTTCCCGTGGACGGTCCCGCCCCGGTCAGGACTTCCCCGCCAACGCGGAATGCGGAGGACCGCGCACACCGCAGCCTCGCCAAGGCGGTTTCGTGGCGGCTGACCGGAACCATCGACACCATGATCGTCTCTTTCCTGGTCACCGGGCGGATGAAGCTCGCCGTGTCTATCGGTTTCATCGAGGTCTTCACGAAAATCGCGCTCTACTTCTTTCACGAGCGCCTCTGGAACCGGATCTCGTTTGGCCGGGCGCCGGCCCGCCCGGAGTACGAGATTTGAACGCCTACCCCGCGAACAGGCCTTGCAACAGGAACGCGAGCCCAACCGCGGCGCACCCGAGACCGACGAACCAAAACGGGCGCCGGCGCGTCAGGACTGCGATGGCGGACATGGCGATGGCGATTTGGGAAAGGGTCACGGAGCGCGCCATGATTTCATGCACGTCAAGGTCGTGGGCGGAGCGTTGCTGTTCGCGGTCGGCGTCCTTTTTGATTTCCTCCTGCTCCTCCTTGTATCGCCGGAGCTTCTCCTGCGCCGCGGGGTTGAGCGGCTTGCCCAGAGCTGCAAGCAGTTCGCTCTGGGAAACCAGCAAGTTGGCCTTGATTCCCTTGGCCTGATAGTAGGCCCACTGATCGGACGCCTTCATCTGCGCAACCATCGCCTCATTGGCATGCGCCCCGGCGAGCAGCGACGCCACGGCGGCGATGCCGGCGACGATCGCCGAGGTCAGGGCCACGCCGAGCGTCCAGGCCTGGCGGTTCGCTTCGTGGTGGTGTTCGATCGCCTCGTGGAGGTGTTCGGTTGGGACTTCGGGTGCTTCCATAGAGTTGTGAAAAATGGATTTATGCCAATTCTTTCAACAAACGCGAGTGGATTCCGTCAAATCCGCCGTTGCTGAAGACAACGATGACATCGCCGCTCGCTGCCAACGGGCGAATGCGCTCGACGATGTCATCAACGCTGGGTTCGTAAAACGCCGGCTTTCCGGTCGCGGCGATGTCGGCGATGACCCGTTCCGGGTTCAGCCGGGCGTGCTCGGGAATCTGTTCGAGCCGCGCCACTTTCGCAAAGATGACGCCGTCGGCCTGCTCGAAAGCCGCGGGCAGCTCGTGCTGGAAAACCGCGCGGCGGGTGGTGTTTGAGCGCGGCTCGAAGATCGCCCAGAGCCGCGCCCCGGGATATTGATGGCGCAAGCCGGCGAGCGTCTGGCGGATGGCCGTGGGATGATGCCCGAAGTCGTCGATGACCCTGATCCCGCGCACTTCGCCCCGCAATTCCTGCCGGCGCAACACGCCCTCGAAGGCGGCCACGGCCTTGCGAACCGTCTCCAGCGGGATGCCGTAGAAATGCGCGGCGGAGACGGCCATCGCGGCGTTGCGCACGTTGTATTCGCCCAGGAGCGGCAGCGTGAAACGGGTTTCGAACAGCGTGAACTCGGAAAACCCGGGGGCGCCGCCTGTCCCGGCCTGGAAGCGGAGGTCGCGAATCTGGTTGGCTGCGTTGGGCGAAAACCCGACCTCGACGATCGGCGCGGGGCTGGTCCGGCCCACCTCGATGCAGTTCGGATCGTCCGCATTCAGCAACACCAGGCCGTTGCCGGGGACGATGTTGAGAAACCGCCGGAAGCTCAGCTTGATCTCCTCCAGATCGTTGAAGATGTCGGCGTGGTCGAACTCGATGTTGTTGACGATGGCCAGCTCCGGCATGTAGTGGACGAACTTGGAGCGCTTGTCGAAAAACGCCGTGTCGTATTCGTCGCCTTCGAGCACCACATACTTCGAATCCCGGAAGCGCGCGCCCTGGCCGAGGTTCCGCGGGATGCCGCCGATGAGCCAACTCGGTTCCAACCCGGCGCTTTCCAGAATCCACGCGAGCAGGGAGGTCGTGGTGGTCTTGCCGTGCGTGCCGGTGACGACCAGGTTATGACGCCCGCGCAGGAAGAATTCCTTGAGCGTCTCGGGCAGCGAAAGGTAATACAGCTTCCGGTTGAGCACCGCTTCCACCTCCGGATTTCCCCGCTTCATGGCATTGCCGATGACAATCAGGTCGGCGCCCTCCGGCAGGTTTGCCTCGCGGAATCCGGCCGTGATGACGATGCCCTTCTCCTGAAGGAAGGTGGACATGGGCGGGTAAACGTTTTCGTCAGAGCCGGTGACGGTGAAGCCGCGTTCGCGCAAGGCCGCCGCAACCGATCCCATGGCCGTGCCGCAGATGCCCAGGAAGTGAATATGCCGGTGTTTCATGAAAAGAAGAATAAAAGCGCGGCCCGCCAAGGGTGCAAGCCGCGTCTGTATATACCTGGGTATATACACGGAGAAAGAAAACGGTGTCGGCCTGCAACTCTGGGGAGCACACGCGCCCTCGCGTGTTGGCGTCGGCGCCCTCGCCGACGCGAACTTTTGCTTCATCGAAACCACGGATATCACGGATTGGCACCGATAAAACCTATCCGTGTTCATTCGTGTAATCCGTGGTTGATCGGTTGAATGCGGGCTTCTTGAGCGAAGATGCCTTTGGCGGGGCGCCAAAGGCCGCACGCGAGGGCGCGTGCGCTCCCCAGAGCCCGGTCTCCGACGTTCTCGCAAGAATCGGCGGACCAAATAATAGAAGAAAATTGTCCTGCGCCCAAGAGCGGGGGGCGTGAATGCCATGCCTGGCGTTTGCGAACAGCCGGGGCTATATTATTTCCATGAAACGGGAACTCGCGGGTGCTGTTTTTGCGATTTTGGCGGCGGTTTGCCCGGCAAAATCCGCCTCGGGGCTAACCGGGCCGGCGACCGAAGCGTTCGGCTTTGATTTGTACAGGCAACTGGCCGGGACCGATCAGTTCGGCGCGGGCGGCGGCGCCAATCTCGCGTTTTCTCCTTTCTGCATTGCCTGCGTGCTGGAGGAATTGCGGTTCGGCGCGAGCGGCGACGCGGAAAAGGCGTTGAGCGCGGCGCTTCACATCGATACCGCGTCCGACAACTCCCCTTCAATCACGCGGCCGGGCGCTCTCGATACCAAAGGGGTGACGCTCGCTGTCGCCAATTCCCTCTGGCTCGCGGAAAAATTCAAACCGAAGAGCGAGTACATCTCCAGCGTCGATGCGGCGTTCGGCAACGTGGTTTTCACCGTCGATTTTGCCCAGCCGGCCAGCGTGGCCAAGCAGATCAATCAGTGGATTGGCGAGAAAACGCAGGGGCACATCGAGGATTTGGTTAGCGCGCGGAACTTTTCGCCGGCGACCCTGATGGCCATCGCCAACGCGGTGTATTTCAAGGGCCTGTGGCAAACCCCGTTCAAGGCCGGGGAAACCGCTGAGCAACCTTTTCACCTTCTATCCGGACAAGACACCAAAGTTTCGATGATGCACCACGAGGCCAAATACCGGTACGCCACGGTGGAGGACGTGGCGTTGCTGGAACTCCCATACGGCCCCGGCGGCACAAGCCTAATCCTGCTCCTGCCAGAACCCGGTCCGCGGGCGATGAGTCGTTTGGAAGCCGTCTTGACCAAGCCGTGGTTCGATCGTGCTGTCGGAGCGCTGGCGAAGAAAGACGCGATCGTTGCCATCCCGAAATTCGCATTCTCATGCGAACCGAAAGACATGATACCCGTGCTCAAGACGCTCGGGCTGGCCTCGATCTTTCAGCCGAGCCTGGATTTCGCAAAGATTTCCGACCTTCAACCGATGGCGGTGGACCTGTTCAAACATCGCGCCTGGCTGGAGGTCAATGAACAGGGCACCGAGGCCGCCGCCGCCACGGTCACCGGAATGCGCGCCCTTGCAATGCCGGTAAGAACGACCCCGGTTCATTTTACCGCGGATCATCCATTCCTCTTCGTCATCCGCCACCACGCGACCGGCGCCCCGCTGTTCATCGGCCGGGTGTCGGACCCGGCGAAGAAAGAGTAAGAGCCCGTCACAAAATAAGTGTTACAAGATATGGCGCAGGAGTTTTTGGCGATGCCAAGGCGCGAGGCAGGAGCATATCCGCTGCGATCTGTGACTGACGAGCAACGCCGGCAGCGCCGAAAAGAACAAGCCAGGCTGTGACACTTATTCGGGCGGTGTTGGTTGCAGGACAGGCGTTGGAAAAAGAGGACTGCCGCTGCTCCGAGACGAAGCGAAAAATATTTCCGGTTGCAACCTGCATCGCGATGCGGCATAGTACGCCCTTTCCCGAAAGGCGGGGTAGCCAAGTGGTAAGGCCGAGGTCTGCAAAACCTCTATTCAGGGGTTCGATTCCCCTCCCCGCCTCCATTCCTTTATTCATGCGGTTCTGAAGGCTTTTTGCCCTTCCGAAAACGGCGAGTGAGAAAGGAAAGTGAGAAAATGTCCTTTTCCGTGTCGGCTTCATCCCTGAGCGCATCCAAGCCCGCGCAAGGGTTCATCCGCAGGGTGAAGAGCGACCCCGAAGAAATCCCCATTTTTATCTGCGTTTATCTGCGTAATTTGCAGTTCCCCCAATCCCCGTTTCCGGGTTCACCCCATCGGCGCCGTAAAGCGCACGAGCGTTCCGCCGTCCGGCGCGGGACAAATTTCACAGGTTCCGCCGATCTCTCCCAGCCGGTGGCGCATGTTGAGCAATCCGTTGCCGCCGATGACCCGGCGCTGTTCCGGCACGGACGGACTACACCCGTGCCCGTCATCGCGGATGGACAACACAAACCCGCCCGGCTGGAGAGCCAGCGAGATTTCCACCTTGGACGCGCCGGCGTGCCTGACGACGTTGTTAAGGGCTTCCTTGTACGCCAGAAACAGGTTGTGCCGCACGTGCGAACCGAGCGCAAGGGCGAGCAAGTTCAGCGGAAAATCGAGGCGGCAGCGGATTCCGGCAGGCCCCAGAAAGCTCTGCGCGAACTCGCCGAAGTACGCCGCCAGGCTGTCGAGCGTGTCGTGTTCGGGGTTTACCGCCCAAACGATTTCGGTGACGTCGCGCACCAGGCTGCGCGCGGTCTGGTAAATTTCTTCGGAGGCGCGGAAAGCGGAGTCGCTCTGCGCGCCGCTGGGCTGGCTGAGCAGCATGATCTGCGTGAGGCGCGCCCCGAGGTCGTCGTGAATGTCCCGCGCGATGCGCATCCGTTCCCGCTCGACCGCCTGCTCGCGCTCCAGCCGTTCCATTTGCCGCCGGGTCTTGCCTCGTTCGTAAATGCGCGCGCCGACACCGACACAGCCGCCCAGCAAGAGCAGCACAAGCGTCCGAAACCACCACGCCTGCCAGTAATGCGGGCGCACTTCCAGGGAAAGCGTCGCCGCTTCCCTCCAGACGCCGGAAGCATCGGCCGCCGCAACCCGGAATTGATAGTGTCCCGCGGCCAGGCTGGCGTAATCCGCATGGCGAACGGTGCCCGGCAAACTCCATCCGTGGTCCAATCCCTCCAGCCGCCACCGGAAACGGAGGCGTTCCGGCGCGGCAAAGCTGGGGGCGGTGAAGTGGAACTGCGCGTCGCGGGCGCCCGGCGGCAACACAAAGGGCTCCAGCGGCGCACTCCCGGACTTCAAACCCGGGCCCGCATCCGGAGTCGGCAACACGCCGGATGTCCAGATCGTTTCCCCGTTGACGCGAAATTCCTCCAGGAAGACTTGGAGGCGCCTCGGCTTCTCCGCCTCAAGCGCGCCCGGTTCGATCATCACCAATCCGCCGCGAGTACAAAACCAGAGTTTCCCGTCGGCCGTCCGGGTGCAGAGCGAACCGAAGCCGCTGGTGGTTTCCTCGTCCACCATCCCGCTTTCCTGCCCGAAGCGGCGTGCGATAATCTCGCCCTTGTGGCGCGAAACGATCTCCGCGGCGGCGTTCTTTGAAATCCGAAAAATACCTGAGTGGGCGGCTACCCACAGATTGCCGAGTTGGTCATCGACGATCTGGTGGATGTCCTCGTCCTCCAAACCTTGCGCGGCGGCGATGACGGCGTGCGATTTTCCCTGCCAGCGCCCCAGACCGGCGGGCGTGCCGATCCAAAGCACGCCTTCGGAATCCTGGTAGAGCGCGTGAATACAGTTGGAGGGCAGCCCGTCGGCCCGCCCGTAGCGAAATTGCCTGCCATCCTGCGTTTGCATCAGCAGCCCTTGCGTCTGGTACCCCACCCAAACCGATCCCGCATTGTCTTCGAGCAGGCAATGCACCGAGTCCAAGAGGTGGCTGCGCGTGTTTGCGTTGAGCCCCACCACCGGCACCGGCGCGATCTGCGCGCCGTCCACCTCCATCAGGCCCTCCCACGTCCCCAGGAGGATCTGTCCTTCCGACGTCTCCTGAATTGCGTTGATTCCCCTCGCTGCGACGCCCGCGGGGCTCTTGGTGATGTTGCGCACCTTGCCGCCGCCCAGCCACCACAGGTAATTGCCCTGGGTGCCGATCCATAACGAACCATCCTGCGATTTGCACAACGCGGAGACTGTCAGCGCCGGCGGTATTCCGCCGTAAACCGGGCGCAAATCGGACGGATTGCCTTCCAGCAAACCTTCCACTGCAATCCCAGCCCATAAGTGCTGGGGTGAATCGGCGAGCACCGCCTGGAAGAGATCTTTGTCGCGGCCGCCCAGGGCGCTATAGTAATTCTTCACGCGGACCGGCTCCAGGCGGATCAGGCCGTCGCTGGTGCCCGCCCACAACTCGCCGTGCCGGCCCTCCGCAAGCCCGTGGACGTCGAGCGCGCCCGAACCGGCGGCATTGCGAACGTCGAGCGTCGTCCATCCCCCATTGCGAAAGCGCTGCAAACCATACTGCGAACCCACCCAGATCTCGCCGGCGCTGGTTTCCAAAATCGGGCCGAACGGCTCCAGCGGCATCGAGGGCGTGTTCTCCCAGCGCCCCGGCTGACCAAAAAAGACGCGCGCGCCGGCTGTCAGAAAAATTCGCCCGGAGCGGCCCGCGTGCAGACTGGAGATGTTTGAACACCCTTTCGGCTTGGGAACCACGGCGTATTTCCCGCCGGCGAACGTCAGCAGGCGCATGGAGTCCGTCATCCAGCACGCCGAAGGGCCGGCAAACGACGCAGTCTGGATCAGCGGATACTTCGCCGAATCCGGCGGCGCGACCGGATTCAGGAATGCCCCGTCCCAGCGAGCGACGCCGGCTCCCGTCGCCGCCCAAAGCGCGCCGTCTTCGGTCTCGAACATTTGAAAGACCGCGGCGTGGCGGTCGTCACGAAAGGGCATCGGCTGCCAGGATTTCCCGTCGAAGCGAAACGCGCCCGCGCTGCCGTAAACGGCGAATACTCCCGCCTTGTCCCGAAAACCGCCCAGCAGAACACCGCTGGAACCCACCCATGGCGCGCCCTCATCCACCGCCACAAAGCGCAGCCCGTCGAAGCGCATCACGTGGTGGAGGGTCGTCACCCAGATAAACCCGTTCGCATCCTGATCCACGGAGGTGACCGCCCCCTCCGCCAGCCCTTCCTCCACGCTCCACCGGCGCACGGTGTATTCCTCCAGCAGCGCGCGCGACGCGCCAAACGAGCCAGGCGGCAGCGACACGCAGAGCAGGAGAATGCACGCCAGAAACCGGCGGCATCGTCTGAACTGGGGCGCTGCGCTCGTTTTGCAACAGCACAAGAACCGGGGAGAAAACACGAGCCGCACCCTAGCGGCTCACGGCGTCGAACACAAGCGACCCGATTTCATCGGGTGCAATTGGAACCATTGGTTGGAGAGCCACCGACGAACGCTGGGGTTGTCTTGTGGCGGGGCGCAGGGAAGCGCGACTGCGAACACCCCGAACGCCTCCGCTTTACCCTTTCTTCGCTTCCTTCGTCCAGGGGTCTTTCAGAGTGATCGTCCGGTTCAACACCAGCTTCCCGGGCAGGCTCTCTTTGTCCACCGCGAAATAGGCAAGGCGTTCGAACTGGTAGCGCAGCTCGGGATCGGCCTTGGCCATCGACGGCTCGCACTTCGCCGTCACCACCGCCAGGCTACTCGGATTCAGGTGCTTCTTGAATTCGCCGTCGGCATCCGGCTCCGGCACGGTGAACAACCGGTCGTACAAGCGCACCTCGGCATCGACCGCATGACGCGCGCTGACCCAGTGGACGGTGCCCTTGACCTTGCGCCCGGCGGTCGAACCGCCGCTCTTGCTGTCAGGATCGACGCTGCATCGTAACTCGACGATCCGACCGGACTCGTCCTTCACCACCTCCTCGCACTTGATGATGTAGGCGTATTTCAGCCGCACCTCTCCGCCGGGACGCAGCCGGAAGAACTTCGGCGGCGGCGTCTCCATGAAATCGTCCGTCTCGATGAACAGCTCCCGCGTAAACGGGAGCTTGCGCATGCCCGCCTGCGGGTCCTCCGGATTGTTCACCGCATCGAGTTCCTCAAAATGATCCTCCGGCAGATTCGTCAGCACCACTTTCACCGGATGCAACACCGCCAGCCGCCGCAGGGCGCGCCGGTTCAGGTCGTTGCGGATCGCGTGTTCGAGAACGGCGACATCGGTCAGTCCATCGTATTTGGTAATCCCGATGTGATAGGCGAAATCCCGCAACGCCGCGGCCGTCACGCCGCGCCGCCGGATGCCGCTAATGGTGGGCATGCGCGGGTCGTCCCAGCCGCTCACCAGATTCTCGTTCACCAATTGCATGAGCTTGCGCTTGCTCATAACGGTATAAGTCAGGTTCAAGCGCGCAAATTCGAACTGATGGGGCAGCGGGCGCGGCAGATCGAGCGCTTGCAGAATCCAATCGTAGAGCGGGCGATGCACCTCGAATTCGAGCGTGCAGATCGAGTGCGTGATTCCCTCGATGTAATCGCTCAGGCAATGCGCGAAATCGTACATCGGGTAAATGCACCACTTCGCTCCCGTCTGATGGTGCTCGGTGTGCCGGATGCGGTAGAGCAAGGGATCGCGCAGCCAGACATTGGGCGCCTCGACGTCGATCTTGGCGCGGAGCGTGCGGGCGCCGTCGGGAAATTCGCCGTTCTTCATGCGCGCGAACAGGTCGAGGTTTTCCTCGATGCCGCGATCCCGAAACGGCCCGGCCTTGCCGCGGCGCCGGTATTCGTCGGTTTCCTCCGGACTCATGTCGCACACATAAGCCTTGCCGCGGCGGATCAGCCTCACCGCGTATTCGCAGAGCTGGTCGAAGTAATCGCTTGCGTAGAACGGTTCCACGGCTCCGGCGCATGCGGGCGGCATCGGCGCGCGGTAAAAGTCCGTGCCGCCGTCTCCGCCAATGGCTTCGGGCGCGGCCCCCTTTGGTTTCATGCCCACACAATGGTCGGCCCAGCCGGCGATAAGCCAGTTCACGTCCGCGAGAATCGAATCGACATACTCCACGTCCTCCTTGGTCGGGTTCGTGTCATCCATGCGCAGGTTGCAAACGCCCCCGAATTCGCGGGCGATGCCAAAATTGAGGCAGATCGACTTGGCGTGACCGATGTGCAGGTAGCCGTTGGGCTCCGGCGGAAAGCGGGTGTGGATGCTCGTGTGCCGCCCCGCCTGGAGATCGCCGGTCACAATATCGCGAATGAAATCGGAAGGGGCGGCAGGTGGGTTCTCTATTGAAGTGCTCATCGGAAAGCCTGCAACGTAACAACCCCCGCCCCGGAGTTCAACTGTAGAGGCAAAAAACGCCGCTCGTTCCCAGGCTCCTGCCTGGGAATGCAGTGTCTTCGAGGTGCGCGCCAGCGCTTTGGAGTGCGGCGCCCCCCCCCTTTCCATTACCCACAAGTTTGCGAACCCGCCACACGAGAAAGAACGGAGCCCCGAACGCTGTCATCCTGAGGAGCTAACCTCTCCAAAGCGCGAGGGTGATTGTTGGGCATGAACCTGGGATCGCCTGCCGCCTTTCCGGGCCAACGGCCCAGCCACAATGTAGCCTAGGGCATCGCCCCAGATCTTTCGCAAACGAGGCGTCCCAGGCTGTAGGCCTGGCACAATTCGTTGAGCGGGACCTGTTGCGGGCTTTCAGCCCCAAACCGTTGTGGCTCAGCGACCTAGAACGTTGCCCTAGCATCCTGTAACACGATAACTTTCGCCTTTCAGGAGTGGCGATGGAGCCGAGTGGGGCTTCCGAAAAGCGCGTCAGCGTCTTGGAGCAGCGGGCAGTCCTCTGCCGCTTTCGCAAGCCGGACAGTCCCCCGCCTCAGACCTCCTGACCTCTACCTGGAATGGACGTGAGACCATTCGGAGCGGCGAAGCCGTGGCGCGTTGTGGTCGCGCCAGCGTCTTATAGGACTGAGGCGAGGCCTGTTTGCCTCCACAGCGACGAGCCGATGGGGCGCAGGAAACGCTTTGGGTAGTTCCTGAGACCAATCGCTTCGAAAGCGGTGGAGATTCCTTTCCATTACTCACTAGTTTGCAAATCGGGCGCAGGAGTGAGAACGGAGCCCCCGAACGCTGTCATCCTGAGCCTGCGAAGGATCTCACGAGGCGATTCCGACGTTCGTTTCAGTCGGCACGTAGTCGGAACTGACGGCTCGCCGGGCGGCGCTGTCAGCTTCGAGAACGGTGAATGGTGAGATAACGCCGGCTGGCCCGCCGTGAGATCCTTCGCAAGCTCAGGATGACAAATAATATGGGCCGCTCCGGTTTCCGTGCTCGGCTTCCGTTTTGTGGGCAATGGAAAGGGCACTTCACGGCAGTCCACGAGCCTCCTCTGCCGTTTTAGGGTCATCCATTTCGGACCGCGCCGGCGTTGGGCTCATTTTCATTCTTCAATTCGGCCGTTCTTTCCAGAAGATGTCAGGATGTCTGAACCTACGGAAGATTCCCTTCGCCATCAGAGCGTTCCGCATCTCTCCGACAGAGGATGTTGCGCTTGGAATTGACGCCAGACGTAGCCATGCGCACTGCCAAAGCGGTAGAGGACTACCCGCACTCCAAGACGCTGACGCGACTGCCGAGCCCTTCCCGATTTTTCGCGCTTTGCCATCATCTAGCAATCCGAACTGGTCACTGTTACA
>Ga0316221_1004153_pt1 | contig 11274 bp, 18 predicted proteins | sample TBH18007metaG_FD_206003 | JGI IMG/M metagenome (GOLD analysis project Ga0316221, IMG submission 206003) | Freshwater microbial communities from Trout Bog Lake, Wisconsin, USA - TBH18007 | ecosystem: Environmental > Aquatic > Freshwater > Lake > Hypolimnion/Profundal zone | place: USA: Wisconsin... | reverse complement strand
ATATATTTACCCCTCGAAAATCCAAGTTATATTTTCGATGTGTACACGTTATCAAAGCCTATATCTCTTAACCCTTTAGTATATATTCCTACTAAAAAAAAAAATAAAAAAATAAATCTAAGAGATAATATAAACGTGTACACATATAAATATAATAACGTGTACACATATGGAAAACACACCTGTAACTTAACAGGGCAAAAAACAGGGGGGGCTCATGGTTGTTGTAGTGTTGTCGTTGTCGTTGTTGTCGTGCCGTCGATTTGGGGCCTTATTTCCATTCCGTGTATGTTCGTTCATACCCGCCCCAAAAACCCGCCATACGCCCGTTTAGACCCGTTCCTGTCGATTCCATGCCCCGAAAATACCCCATTCCGCCATCCGTCCGCCGTCCCAACGAAAAAAGCCCCCGAAGGGGCTTCTGTCTCTTTGTGGTCTAAACTTTCCACTTGGTGATATACACGTAATCATCGCTGGGTGTCCGTGTAATGGTATCGACCTCGATATCCTCCCGAAGGGTACTTTCGAACCATTCGCGCATCCTATCCACGCTTGGATTACTGCTGTAATACTGCCATACGCGCCCATCTTTTGCGTGAGGTTCCCGCTTCGTCTTAATCAAAAACTCATATAACATAATCGTCTCCTTTTCAAATCAAATTGTGCAACCTTCAACCTCAACGCCCTGCTTGATACCACGAGTCCCATTCATAATAGGTCTGCAAATACTCGCAAATCTTGTTGATCAGATTACGCTCGTCCTCGTCACGATCCGCCGCATATCCACGGATCTGGTCCGGTTTTTTGCCCTGCGCGATTACCAACCCGAAAAAGTCATACCACCCAAAGGCCCAGCGGACTTCATGCACTGCCTCGCCCATATACCGGCACAACTCTTCGTCCACCCGTTGAAACGTCGAGGGCGTAGTTTCGCCCACGCGCGTCAATTGAAAATAGTTCGCCATCATAATCCTTTCGATTCCGGCACAATTGCCGACAATGGGCGCTGTCACCACCCATTATCTGCCCCTGTTTACATCGGCGCAAGGTCGTCCGCATCATGCGGATCGTCAGTCCAGTTCTCCCCCTCCTCCCCGCCAAGCTCATCCAGATCAACCGCCGCCTCCTGATCGCCGAATTTCAGCTGTGCGACCTTCAACGCAACCTCCTCGACCGTCGCCAACTGTTTGAGGTATTTGTCCGTCGCAACACCTTTTTTGGCCGCCACCGCAGCAACCATCTCGCGCATTTTGTCCACCGTCGTGCTTTTAATCGCAGCCAACGCTTCCAGAATCCACTCGGTCTCGGCCTTCTTCCCAACGCCGCCTGCGCCGCGCATCTCCCATTCGCCGCCCGCGTGATAATGATCCACGAGGGCCTTGATCCGCTCGAATTTGTCCTGTGCCGAGGCGCTGATGCCCGTTTTAGTGTCCGCGCTCAGCGCGGCCCGATCGCGCAACCTCTGTTCAAATCCATGCTGTGTCGCCCGTTCAAGAAGCGCCGTATTGATTACGCCCATATCAAAAACAATCGTTCCCGCGTTTTTTACCACCAGTTCCAACTGTAACGGGTTGATCCAGTTCGCTGTGACGACCGCGTTTGATTTAACCTTTTCTTTTGCCATATCATCCGTCCTTTCAAGACGTTATCGGGTCAATTTGCCCGTGTCAACCCGCTGCGACAGGTTGACGCTGACATTATACCTTATTCCATCCGGCAATCGCACCGAGAAAAAACCCCATTCCCCCAATCTCCGTCTTGATTGTGCCATCAGGTTGTATCCAAACAACTAGATTTTCATCCGCGCCTTCGTCAATCATTTTTCTGGCCTGCTCCACGGTCACGGCTGTCGCCCATTGGTATTTCATTTTGTGATAATTTGCCATCATAATCTCCATTTACATATCGGTGAAACCCGCCGACAGGATGCGCCTCCGCTGCGCACAATTGAATCATACCTCACATTTTCGGGTTGTCAACAATTATTTTCGATCTTTACAATTCAAATAAACACATCATACGAAGCCTGTCACGCTCGTATGGTTTGTTTATTCTTGGTCAGACGCCGGTTGACATTTGACCCCGGATTCCATCACGGTCAACAACATGACCACGTCGCCTTCATTTGCGTTATGCACATATTCCACATATGCCAATCGGGCAAGGTGCGCATCGTTCCACGCGTACACCACCGAGCCATTAACCGTAATAACATATTCCATGATTCATCCTTCATCCCCGATACCGTGGGGGCCGTGTCAACCAAGGCCGGTTGATGTAATGGATTATGCACCTCCAATCGGCGTTGTCAGTCGTCTTTACATTTCTTTACAATCAGGGTTTACCCGCCCCTCCGACCCCAGACAACGCGCACACCCCCACACACCTCCGCGCGCGTACGCACGTCCGCCTGCTCGCCCAGGCGAATCCACCCCCAAGAAACCCCAGGCGAAAACGACGGCGGCTGGGGGAAACATCAAGGCGCGTGAAGAGTTTTTGTTCCACTTTCTCAAAATTTTTTATTTTTTTATAATGTGTACACGTTATACCGTTGATATGTGTACACACACCCCTAGCTCCGACGTACCCACTTTTTGCTATCCCGTCCTCTCCGTATACTGCTCATATGCACCAGACGCCCCACATCACTGACCCCACACAGACTCCAGGCGAAGCGGTTCGAGCTGCCGCTGGGTGGGAGTCGTTGGAAAATGGGAAGGGAACGGAGGGATATGAGAAGTTCGTTCCGACGTTAGGGAACCGGATACAGAAGGTCCGGTATACTCATGACGCTGTGATTGATGCTATTATAGAAAATCCCTCGATATCACAGAACAATCTGGCGGCGCTCTTTGGATATACGCCTGGATGGATCTCTCAAGTGATGGGCTCGGATGCTTTTAAGAACAAGCTGGAGCAGAGGAAAGAAGAGCTCGTGGATCCGCAGATCCGGCTCAGTCTTAACGAACGCTTCAATGCGCTGGTGGGAAGGTCTCTGGACGTGCTTCAAGAGAGGCTAATGATGCCAAACCCTGATCCGGAGTTGGCGCTGAGGGCAGCAGCTCTCGGGGCGAAGGCCCTTGGGTTAGGGGGAAATGCCCAACCAGTGGTGAGTGTCCATCACTCGAGCGACCGCTTGGAAAAGCTTGCCGACCGGCTCACGGGTCTCCTGGGCCAAAAGCGCGCCGAGGTCATTGACATTCAATCGCGGGAAGTCCCGCAAGGAGTCTGATATGTACAAAGCAGGTCCAGGGGACTCTATGAAGCTGGTGAAGGGAGCGAAAGTTCTCAAGGCCGGAGCAAAGCATCCAGTGAAGGCGGCTCACCAAATCAAGCCGATCACGATCAATCCACTCTCGACTCCCGGACACACAGCCGGCAAGATCATCCAACGGAAGAAATGAAATGACCCCACACAAGACTGGTGACTCATCTTCGATAGTGCGGGGCGTTCGGACCCACACCCCGACCCTGGCTAGTGCTCACCACAAGGGTGATTGCCTTCCGAAAAGCGTGACGTCTGTCACTGGTTATGGATCGCATGGATTGGGTAAGCACGCTCCTGACGTAAGTGGCCAACACGAGCCCACCGACGCCAACCACACAAGGCAGCATCACAACTATGCGGCCGAGGGTCTTGGCGCCCACGAACATTCCATTGCCCCCATCCCGGGAAAATAGCATGGTCACGGTCAAGAGCATCATTCAAGAGTGGCTGGGCGCCGCTCGGGTGTCGTGGATATCCAGCCAAGGGCTCCACCCCTTTGCCCTTCTTGACCTGCGTGTCCATGACCTCTCCCTGAAGATCCTCAACCATGTGTTGGAAGCGCAAGCCGAGCCGGTGCGCGAGGGTGCCCTGGATACACAGGTTTCTTCCGAAAAGCAAAACCCTCCCGTGTTGGAAACCATCTCCCCGGTTGAAGAAACGCAGGCTGCCGCGAAAGAAGTACCCGGACTTAAAGAAGTGTCTGAGCGCGCTCAGCGCGCAATGAACCAACCAGCGGCAATCTAAATGCAACGCGTTACGATACCCGCAAAGAATTCAGCCGAAACGCTTCGTCAAGCGTTCGACTTTACCAGTCAGCTAGGGCAGCTTTCCACGACCACAATCACAGGGGCTTCCAGCTCCATTACTGTATACAGTGGAACAGACCCTAGCCCCTTACTCCTCGCAGGTACTGCGGTCATATCAGGACTTGTTGTAACCGTTCCTTTATCCGGCGGCGTCGCTGGTGTCCTTTACCAAGTAACTGTTACCGCCATCGCCTCCACCGGCGACATTCGTATTATCCAAGGTTTCGTAGCCATCATCAACAACCTCGCATGAAACTTACTGCGGACCTCGTCGAAGCTTTTGCCGGTACGTTCCTGTCAGCCAGGTATGACGAAGCACAGCCGACTCCGCAGTTCCATCGCGAAGCCTGGAAGCTCTACTGTTCCGACTCCGTTGAAGCAATGGTCATCGCTCCTCGCGACCATGCCAAGTCAACTGCCCTCTCCTTTGACTACACAATGGCTGCGCTTATGTTCCGCGCCGCCGACTACGTCATCATGGTGGGTTCAACCGAAGACAACGCAGCCGAACTGATCGGCAACATCTTAGAAGAGCTTCATGAAAACGAAGACCTGCAATCCCAGTTCGGTCCCTTCGAATTCCTCACCTCTTCTAAAACTGATATCATCGTCCAGTTCAAGGACAAGCATAAGTTCCGGTTACTGGCTAAGGGAGCCGGCCAACGTGTTCGTGGTAAGATGTGGAACGGCAAACGGCCCAACCTCCTTGTCTGCGACGATATGGAAGATGATGAACAAGTAGAGAATCGTGATCGTCGTATAAAGTTTCGTAAGTGGTTCTTCCGAGCTGCCAAGCAAGCACTCTCCCAATCTGGAAAGATCCGCGTCCATGGAACCATTCTACACGAAGATTCCCTCCTTGCCCGGCTCCGTAAGAACTCAGCCTGGAAGCACTTGTTTTACAAAGCTCACGCCGGGTTCGATGATTTCTCAGACATACTTTGGCCTGAACGATGGACCGAAGCTAAGCTCCGCCAACGGCAACTTGAATTCATTGAAGACCAAGATCCAGGTGGATACTCCCAAGAGTTCCTAAACGATCCAATGGACTCGTCGGAGGCTTACCTCCGCGGCGACGACTTCATTGCGATGAGTGATGGTGACTTCGACAAGCCAATGATTATTGCGGCTGCTGCTGACTTCGCCGTTTCCAAAGCTGATAAAGCCAATCGCACTTCTTTTACTATCGGCGGCAAGTGTCAACATAATGTCTTCTACGTTCTTGATGAGCGTGTCGGACGTTGGGACACTCTTGAGTGGGTTGATGAAATGTTTGCAATCCAAAAACGCTGGGCTCCAGATATCTTCTGGGTTGAGGATGGTGTTATCTGGAAGGGCATTGCCCCTATCATCTATAAAGAAATGCAAGCCAGAAACATCTTCATTAACGTCCAGCCTCGCCCTTCCGTCAAGGACAAAGCTACTCGTGGACGCTCCCTTCAAAAGCGTATGCGTGCTGGCGCTTGTCGTTTCGACACCTCTGGCACTTGGTTCGAAGGCTACAAGAACGAGCTCCTAAAATTTACTGGTACATCACAAGCTACCCTTGATGACCAATTTGATTCTACCTCCCTCCTCTCATTAGGCTTTGAAGATCTAGCCCTTCTCGACGAAGAGGATTTTATGGAAGAAGAAGAGCATTGGCTCCGCGACAACAACCCGCGCAAGCAAGCCGGTCGTAACGCAATAACCGGATACTAAGATGCATCTCGATCACCACATCACGACTAACCTTGAGACTATGAAGTCTCCCAACCTTTGCTCTCATTGGTCTGACGAAGATCTCGATCGCATTGGTTTTGAGGTCTTTGAAGGTTATGAAGCTGATGAGCAGTCACGCACCTCTTGGAAAGCCCGTTCTCAAGCTGCAATGGACCTTGCCCTTCAAATCCAAAAGGACAAGAACTTCCCTTGGCCCAATTGCTCTAACGTCGCCTTCCCCCTCATCACAATTGCTGTGATGCAGTTCCACGCTCGTGCCTATCCTGCTATTATCAGCGGACATGAGATCGTCAAGTGCCGCGTCATAGGAGAAGACAAAGATGGCCAAGCTCGCATTCGCGCTGATCGCATATCCACTCATATGTCTTATCAGGTGCTTGAAGAAGATCTTGCCTGGGAAGAGCAACACGACCGCCTTCTTATTAACCTTGCAGTGGTTGGCTGTGCTTTTGTTAAGTCTTATTGGGATGCTCGTCTGGGCCACAATACGTCTGAGCTTGTCACTGCAAACGACCTTGTGGTTAACTACTGGGCCAAGTCTATCGAAACGGCTTCCCGCAAAACCCAAGTCATTATCATGTCTCGCAATGAGGTTCACGCGCGTGTTCTTCGCGGGGCGTTCAAAGACGTTCTAGATGACTCCTGGTATCAAACCGGCACTGTCACGCAGGCTCCGGGACAAGTTAAAATCGACAAGCGGATAGGCATACAACAACCTCAGACGGATAACAAGACTCCGCTCCGTCTCCTCGAGCAACACGTCGACCTCGATCTTGATGGGGATGGGTATGCTGAGCCATACATTATTACAATTGACTCTGAGTCTAAAAAGGTTCTTCGGATCGTCACGCGCTTTGATCGTGAAGAGGATATTGAGCGGGTTCAAAGTGGTAAGCGAAAAGGCACTATCATTTCAATCCGCCCTATGGAGTACTTCACAAAGTATTCTTTTATACCCTCCCCTGATGGAGGTATCTACGACATTGGCTTTGGCATCCTTACAGGACCGCTTAACGAATCAGTCAACTCTCTTGTCAACCAGCTTATCGACGCTGGAACGATGGCAAACGGTGGAGGAGGGTTTCTGGGTCGAGGTGCAAAAATTAGAGGTGGCGCTTATACGTTCGCGCCGTTTGAGTGGAAGCGTGTGGATTCAACAGGAGATGACCTTCACAAGTCCATCGTGCCACTCCAGGTGCGCGAACCCAGCGGCGTGTTGCTACAGCTACTGTCCCTCCTCATTAACTATACGAACCGCATCTCCGGATCTTCCGACATGATGGCTGGTGAGAATCCCGGACAGAATACCCCTGCTCAGACTTCTCAAACAATGGTTGAGCAAGGCACAAAGATTTACTCCGCAATCTTTAAACGCATCTGGCGTTCGATGCGGGAAGAGTTTAAGAAGCTTTACGTTCTGAATTCAATCTACCTTCCCATAAAGACTACCTATGGAGAGTCCGGTGCTTTTGCTATGCGTGAGGATTATCTGGGCGATCCTTCGACCGTTGTGCCTGTGGCTGATCCTCACATATCTTCTGAGTCCGAGCGCATGAATCAAGCCATGATGCTCAAGCAAGCTGCTCACACAACCCCAGGTTACGATCTTCAAGTTGTTGAACATCGCTTCCTCAAGGCTATGCACATTGATGGCGTAGCTCAAATCTATCCTGGCCCTGATAAGGTTCCGCCACTTCCCAACCCCAAGATGCAAGTCGAGCAGGCCAAGCTCGAGGGAAAGAAGCTGGACCTTCAAGCCAAACAAATGCAGTTCGTTCAAAAGCTCGAAGAAGAGAAGAAGATGAACGACGCAAAGATCGTCGAACTCCACGCCCGTGCGGCAAAGGAGATCGAAGAGGCTGGAGCTGCTCATGCAGGCATCCAACTGGCAGCATTCGAAGCCACCATGGGGGCGATGAAAGATCATTCCGATTCTTTAGATCGCCAAAGAAAGACCACCTTAGAGGAAATGAAACATGAGTCAGAACAACGTAACATGCAAGCCGGAGGAGGCCAAGGAATGGCTAGCGCATCCGGTGACCAAGGTAATGCTTAACATGCTCGCCAACTGGAGAGAAGAACTTCGTGACCGCTTAGAGGAGGGCGCTCATCTGTATGATGCAGATAGCCGTTTTGTCCAAGCTCAGTTTGTTGGTTCTGTTCTTACCATCAAGCAACTGTTATCCATTGACGAAGAAGCCCTGTGCGGCGTAGGAGTTGAATAATGCAAAACACTTCTGGTATCACCCCACTCGGCCATGCAATCCTTGTTGCCCCTTATGAACCCGAAATTCAGCAAGGCCTTATCCAACTGCCTGACTCAGTTCGCTCACGAACTCAGATGGTGGAACAACGAGCAATCGTTATCTCGGTTGGTGCTTGTGCTTGGGACGACGAGCCTGGCCCACGTGCTGTTGCTGGTGATTGTATTCTCATGACCAAGTTTGCTGGCTACATGGCCGTTGGCCCTGATGACAACAAACAGTATCGCCTTATCAATGATCGCGATGTATTCGCTCGCATCTCTTCGGGAGCCAAATAATGGACGCCGCAGCAGAAGCCGCATTGATGGGCTGGATACCCAAAGAACAATTTCGTGGTGATCCTTCCAAGTGGACGGACGCCCAAGAATTTGTGGACCGCGGTAAGCACTTGATGCCTATCCTCCGCAAAAACAATGAGCGACTCGTTGGAGAGATTGAAGGGCTTAAAACGCAAGTCAATCAACTCAATGCGTCGCTCTCCGAATCCTCAGGGGCTATGAAAGACCTGATGAAATTCCACGAAGAGTCTACCAAGGCTCAAGTGGCAAAAGCAAGGGCAGATCTTCTGACCGAACTTAAGGAAGCAAAGACCGATGGGGATGTCGATGCTGAAATTGAGGCTACCGCAAAGTTATCGGAGTTCGATGCTGCTCAAAAAGCAACAAAGACTTCTGTAACACCGGCAGCCAAAGCAGAAGAAATATCCCCAGAGGTTAAGCAATGGAACCTTGAGAACCCTTGGTACGGTGTTGATCAAGAGCGTACTGGCCTTGCAATGGGCGTTGCCCAGAAGCTCCGGGCCCAGGGTACTACTCTTGTTGGCCGAGCCTTTCTTGAGCAAGTAGCCATTACGGTTGCTGAACGCTTAGGAGAAGGCGAAACACAACAACCTCAATCCAAGGTTGAGGGTGGTGGTCGTGGTGCTGATTCTCGTGGTGGTACCGGTTATGCCGGTCTTCCGTCTGACGCAAAGGCGCAATGCGACAAAGATGCAGGCAAGTTCGTTGGCCCTAATAAGGCTTTCAAAACGTCGAAGGAGTGGAACACCTACTTCGCAGATCAGTATTTCAAAGGTAACTAATCATGGTAACACAAGTCAGTCCCGCTAATGGTCCCGCTCCTATTACAGAGCGCAGCCGCATTCCAATGTCCGTTCCTCGGCAGAAGCTTTCTGTCGATGATATTCCAGGATACCACTTACACTGGATGAAGGGAACACCGGATCGTTTGGAACAAGCGTTGCAAGCCGGCTACGAGTTTGTACATAAGAAAGAAACCCTTCTGGCGAATCACTCCATCGGTGGTGACTCCAAAGAAGATGGCGGAACAGACTTAGGTTCGCGTGTTAGCGTTAGCGCAGGAGATGAACTCGATGGCGAAGGCCAGCCAGTCCGTCTTTACCTAATGAAGATCAAACAGGAATGGCATGAGGAAGATATGAAAGCACAAGAGGGCAAAAGCGAACTGCTGCGTCAAGCTATGCTTCAAGGTAATGTTGGTGCGGATGCGGCTAACGCAGGCGACCAATCAAATCGGTATGTTGGGGCTCAAACGAATCGCAACATGTTTCAACCTAGGACTATTCGGAGATCTTAATTATGGCTAACGTGAATCGCCCTTCTGGGCTACAGCCGTATGTCTACCTGAACGCCAATCCCTATGAAGGGCAAGGTCGGGTATACTACATTCCTTCGACTGACGCTAATGCTTATGCAATTGGTGACCCAGTCAAAACTCTTACAGGTGCTGCTGATGCCAATGGCGTTAGTGCAGTAACTTTGGCAACTGCCGGCGACGGCAATGCTGTTCGCGGTGTCGTTATGGGCATGGGCGGTTTGATTGAAGGCTCTCAATATGGCGACCCCAACAACTTGAGTCTCTCCGTTATTCCCGCCACCAAAACCTATGGCTACTATGTCATGGTCTGTGACGACTCTGATATGTTGTTCCTGTGCCAAGAATACTCTGGTACCGGTTCCACCAACTTGACGGCCGCTGACATTGGCAAGAACATCAACCTGAAAGCTGGTACCAGCAACGGCTTTATTTCTGGTTGGGTAGTCGATGACACAGCTGTTTCCTCTACCGCTGCTACTCGCCAGCTCAAGCTGATGGGTATCCAGCGCACCCCTGACAATGCTTTCGGTTCTTACTGCAAGTTTATTGTTCGTATCAACAACCACGAACTCAGCGGCGGCACTGCTGGCGTTTAAGGAGAATAAATTATGGCAGGCGGAACAATCAACACAGGCTCCCACCCGAAACTACTTTGGCCCGGCGTACACGCTACGTGGGGTCAGATGTGGGCAGAGCACGCTCCCGAGTACACTGACCTGTACGACATTCTTGAGTCTGGTCAGGCGTATGAAGAAGACATTCAGCTCACCGGCTTCGGTCTGGCTCCTATCAAGGCCCAGGGCGCATCCATTACGTTTGACTCGGAACTGCAAGGCGCTGTAACTCGTTACCAGCACATTGCTTATGCTCTGGGTTATATCGTGACCTATGAAGAGTTGCGTGACAACCTTTATGAAGTCGTTTCTCAGCGTCGTGCGAAGGCCAACGCCTTCTCCATGGTTCAAACGATTGAAAACGTTGCAGCGTTTCTTTACAACAACGCCTTCAGCACAACGTACTTCACCACCGGTGATGGCGCAGCTCTGATCTCCACTCAGCACGTTAACGTGACTGGTGGTAACTACTCGAACGCCCTTTCCCCTGCAGCTGACTTGGCTGAATCTTCTTTGGAAGATTTGACCATCCAGATCATGGGCGCTCAAACCGACCGCGGCTTGCTGATTAACATCATGCCACGTTCCCTTCACATCGCTCGTCAAGAGTGGTACAATGCAAACCGTATCCTGAAGAGTGTGTTGCAAGCCAACACCTCTAACAACAACATTAACGTGTTGAAGGCTACCAATGCATTCCCTGAAGGCATCAAGCTGAACCATTACTTCTCGTCGGCACATGCGTTCTTCATCCGGACCAATTGCCCTCACGGTATGCAGTTGTTCTGGCGCGACAAGCCTGAGTTTGACCAAGACAATGACTTTGACACAAAAAATGCTAAAGCCGCATCGTATATGCGCTTTAGTGTGGGTGCGACGGACCCACGTGGTATCTTTGGTTCTAACGGACCTTAATACAACGATTGACCGGAGAGGTCCGGTAATGTAGATGATGTGTTCACATTAAACAAAAATGATGTGTT
>Ga0316221_1004143_pt1 | contig 11286 bp, 14 predicted proteins | sample TBH18007metaG_FD_206003 | JGI IMG/M metagenome (GOLD analysis project Ga0316221, IMG submission 206003) | Freshwater microbial communities from Trout Bog Lake, Wisconsin, USA - TBH18007 | ecosystem: Environmental > Aquatic > Freshwater > Lake > Hypolimnion/Profundal zone | place: USA: Wisconsin... | reverse complement strand
TTTATTGCATCATCGACATTTTCTTTAGGGGTTCCCCAATACAAATGTTTTGGGTTTGAACATTTTCCGTTGTTACATGCGTGACATAAAAATGCACCCTCAGATCCATGAGGAATTGTTGTATTTAAAAACTCAGCCAAAACGCCTTTATGGTTAGTTGAATTACCACCACGTTCCAAACAAGGTTCTTCCAAATTTAGATGTTTTTGTCTTTCGGATTTAGTTTCTTTTTCAATCAACAAATATACGTCTTTCATAGTAACCTCTATCAGTAAGTTTAATATGTTTATTTATACAAAACCTACCATTAGACGATCCCTCAATTGTTCTTTGTTTTCTTTTTTGCTACTCTTTTCTTTTTACCGAAGATTCGATCCCAATTGTCGCGATACGCTTTACTACTTACTCGCGTTTTGATCGAATCTCCAGTTACGTCATTTTTAGCTGTCATAATTTTCTCTATTTGGGGTGACTGACGAGACTCGAACTCGCAACGACTGGAATCACAATCCAGGGATCTACCATTGATCTACAGTCACCATTTATTGAGGCTTGTGCTCATTCCATGGACGAATATGAACAAAAGTGATTTTTCCATTGTTCACATCAACATCATAACATGATGGATCTTGTTTTTCGAGTTCTTCTTTCTCAAATACAGATTCCTTGCCATCAGTACGAATGACGCGAATAGAATGAGACTGATTCAAAAAAGCTTCACCCGAAGCTTGAATGAGATCTTTCCCGAGCAAAGAACGAGGATCAAATTTAGATTTAGACATATTTAAAAACTCCTATAATAAAAGTGGAGCGGGTAGAGAGAATCGAACTCTCACGCTATCCTTGGCAAGGACACAGGCTACCACTACATCATACCCGCATAATAACTTATTATATATCAAGTCACAAAACAAGTAAAATAATTATGCGTATGTTCCATCAGGATTTGTATTGCTGCTATAAACTAATTCATCATCAGGACTATACACCTTTACTGAGTAATAGTTTGAATGGTGTCTAATTTCTCTCATACACTCATTTAATGTATTGAAGTGGTGGTGGTGAGTTTTTAACTTTCCATTTACCCATTCATGGGCAATAACAGTATATTTTTTCATATTAATATTCCTTGAAATATTTGTTCCAGATTCTTTTGGTATTGTTAGTATAACAACTCAGATTATACTGGTTCAATTTGACATTAATGATCGGATTATAATATGCACACAAGAGCTTATCTGAGATGTCTGAACTATCTGTTGGGTCTGCATTATATAAGAAAGAAGACCATGGTATTTCTTTAGAAGCAACTATCGGCACACCTTGACTGATTAGATCTGCTGATACTATATTGAACGTTTCAGAGAAATTACACTGTAATCCGATATCCATCTCAGAACAAATTTCTAGAAACTTTTCTCTTGGTGTCCATTGATGATTGACCAGTTCGTGTCCCTCATAATATAAATGTTGAAATAACCCCTTTAAGTTATTCTCAACAGGTCCACCTTGCATCTCAATTCGACCAGCATTTATGTGAAATCTTAATTTCTTTTTAATTCTTCTAGAGAAATCTAGAGCAGCAAATGCTTGCAATAGATGATTTTTTAGTGGTCTGATTGCACCAAAACAAGCAATGTCGATTTGTTGTTTATTTCTATTAAACTTCTTATTTGAATATTCTTGTGGGTAATAATTCGGAAGATAGATTACCTTATCGTATCCAACATAAGAAGAAACTTCTTTGAACATTCTAGGAGCATTACATGCGATTTTAATATTTTTAAATTTGACATAATCTCCTAGCCAATCCATTGCCATGCCTTCACCAGCCATAAATGGCATTTCGCTATGTAAGCGAATAATCCATTTAACATTTGGATGCAGTTTTTGAAGGATGTGAAATTTAGAAGGAACTACCCATAAAGCTTCTATTATAACGTGAGTTGGTTTATACTTAGTCACTAACCTATCAATACAGTTATTGTCAATAGCAACTTCCAAATGAGATTCAAATCCCAGTTCCAACATCATATCATTCATGAACTTGGCGGAGTTGTAAAGCCCAGTGCTTAATCCAATATTACTGTGCATTTTTGCACTGTAATCTTCTCTGCGTTTTAATATAAACAGCAGCTTGTTCATTTATTGATACCCTCTGTGATATCAATATTTAGTTTTTAGATATTACTGTAATATTATATTTTGTATAAGATTTGGCGACTCGGACGGGATTTGAACCCGTGATCTCTTGCGTGACAGGCAAGCGCATTTGGCCAGCTATGCTACCGAGCCATAAAATAAATTGGTGGGACAAGATGGACTCGAACCATCGACCTAACGCTTATCAAGCGTTTGCTCTAACCAACTGAGCTATTGTCCCAAAATAGTGGTACGCGATGACGGGATTGAACCGCCGACCCTCTCCGTGTAAAGGAGACGCTCTACCACTGAGCTAATCGCGCATTGGAGTGGATGGTCGGATTCGAACCGACGACTTTAGAGTTTTGCAGACTCTTGCATTTGACCTCTCTGCCACATCCACAAAATGGTGAACCCAAGGGAATTCGAATCCCTATTCTTGCCGTGAAAGGGCAATGTCCTAACCGTTAGACGATGGGTCCTAAAGCTGGTGCCCACAGTCTGATTCGAACAGACGACCTATCGCTTACAAGGCGATTGCACTACCAGCTGTGCTATATGGGCAAATGAATCGGTTTATCTTTTCCCTCAGTGCGCACTGAGTGCTGAGTTGTACTTCCTCAGCTGGATCCTAGCATACCACGTAGTCCTACTACATACTCTACACCGAAAGGTTGAGCTGGCATTTTTATATAATCAACTGTTATATTCTCAATTAAGAGAACTATTATATAGTCAATTGACTGTAAAAGCAAAACAATTAAAATATAATTATTTCAATAACTTACAATGTCGTATGACATTTTCTGGTAATATACGTTGTGCCGAAGCCATCAGTGCTCATAACATCCTCACAAATCTCAACGATTCTTGACTCATTTTTTCTATGAGCCCAAATTTCTCCACCAGCTGCACCTAAAATGAGCCCATAAGGTCCTGCAATAGCAACACCAAATAATCCACCAACTAGAGTTGCCACTGGGTGGAATTCCCAGTGGCTCGCATCTTCAGCAAAACTAATTGATGGGATCAAACTTAATGCTATAATTGAACTTAAAGCAAATTTCCTCATTGGGCGATTCTCTTATTTGCTCTTTTGCTTCTTCTTGAAGAAGGGAGATGACGAGTTGCTCTGCTTGGAACTTCAACACCCTCGACTAATTTCTGAGCAGTTATCTGGCTCCATCCTGCCTTTTCTCCATGAATGCCAACAGCGAATTTGCTGAGATATCCACCACTTAACATAGTGGGACAGCCACTCTTTAGATGACCCATAAAATCCCATTTCTTAGTTGGAATTTGTGGTTGGAAATAAGATGGAAGAATAAAATCTGAGACCATTATTCCCTCAATTGCATAACCGAACTGGTCATCCTCTACTGCATCACACATTTCAAAAGCAAACATGTAACCAGAGGTATCTCCAGTTTGCATAAATGAAGTTAAATTGATATCTGGATCAGCTAACATTTCTAATAATTCATGGCTTGCTGTAACAGACCACTTCATATTATATTCTAGATCTGTCTTGGCGAATACTTTCGCCATTGGCAATCCAGCAGGTGTTAGATCATGATAACCTAATGCACCTTGTGTGTCGCTGTCATCCAAAAGGATGAGCCACCAAGTATTTGGATCTGGTTTTTGAGCTTTAGGGACAAAAATTAAATCAGCATCAATTCCCCAAATTGGGGCGAAGTCGCGATGAACTTGTACTTGTAGTGCACTTACTACTGGTTGTACATCTTGATCAGTAAGAACTGAACATTGGTTGACAATTGAAACTTTTATGTCTGCCATTTTGATTGCTCCTGATTGTGGTGGGCAATCATATTTATATAATGGCGACCACGGCAGGATTCGAACCTGCGACAACTTGCTTAGAAGGCAAGTACTCTATCCAGCTGAGCTACGTGGCCAAAGAATGGAGCGGAGTACGGGAATCGAACCCGTGTAGCCAGCTTGGAAGGCTGGATCTCAACCACTAAGACAACTCCGCTTATTTTTCTACAACAATAACATCCAATCCACCTTTCCAATTTTCAAGAAGACTTGGATCTCGTTGCTTATTTCTCATATCAAAAACAGTAACATTAAAAGACGGATCAATCATTTTCAGTAACATTGGTGTCCAATTTGTATTGATAATATCTTCCAAAACAAGAACTCCACCATCTTTTACTAGATGAATATAATTCTGTATGTAAAATACCATTGATTCAAAGGTGTGTGGTCCATCATCAATAATTATATCAAAATAATTCTTTTCAAGTTGATTCACAAATTCTTGTGAATACGCATCGCATATGATTGGATTAATTCTTTCTTGATTATTAATAGCTTCACATCCATTAACATCAACAGCATGTATTGTAGCATTTGGAAAAAAGTTTCTCCAAAGTAAAATAGAATGCCCATGAGAAATTCCAATTTCTAAAATATTTCGAGCTGTATATTTTCTTGGAGAAAACAATTTATCATAAAATGTTTCAAAATAACCAAGTTGAACTTTATCAGTCCCAGTATCCTCACTATTTACTAAATCTAAAAGTTCCATATGTTTTCCTATTTGATGGTGCGAGTGGTGGGACTCGAACCCACACGCCAAAAGGCAACGAATTTTAAGTCCGTATCGGCTACCAATTACGACACACTCGCGTTATTCATACTTAACTTTAATGCTCTTTTATAATTACCACCTTTAGCAGAAAGACCAACCTTCAACAAGGCTTGCCTAATGTTTTTGGTATTTTTAAGAGCATCAATAAGTTCATCATCAGTAACCTTTGTTTTTCCTGTATTTCCTTTTCCACAATATGTTTCTGTTTGACTATGACAATTTGGACAAAGAAACCTTAAATTTTCTCTACGATTATCTACAGTATTACCATTTATATGGTCTAAATGTAATTCTAGAGGTTTACCTTGATGATGTCCATTATTACCACATTCCACGCATTCATATTTTATACCTTCATTAATAAGTAATTTTTTAAGATACTTACTTGATGAGCTTGTTCCAACATTAAATACTTTTTCTTTTGCCAGAGAGTCCCTAACCTCAACAGACTTTCTGCGATGTTCATCATTCCACATAATACGCTCCTTATTTTACACACAGGAGTATATATAAATTTTAAGTTTTAAAGGTTATTATCTCTACTCGCATAACAATTAGTATACTATAAAGACTTGTAATAACAAAATGAAAAAGGTCGGAAGGATTTCTCCAACCGACCTTATATCACATCAAAGTAGATTGGATCACTTTTCTGAAAGTGGAATTACTGTAACAGATCTTAACCATACGATTAAGGCACTAACAATAGGTCCCACAATTGCTAATTGGTCTGGAGAAAGACCAGCACCATTGAGTGTAGTCTGAATCCAAGTTAAAATAGCAAGAAATAGAGCGAACCAAACTGTCTTTGATTTGAAGGCTCCTAAAATGGCGTCCATAAATCACCTATCAAGTATTAGCTGGTGGGGGTGTTGTTATTTGTAGTGTTGCAGCGGTTGCACTAAGCTGGTTAACAACAGTGGTTACCAATGTGTTAACTGTCTTAGCAGTAACATCTGCACCAGCTGCCTTGAATGCTGGAATGGCACTAGCAATACCTGCTTCGATGGCAGCAGCCACAGCAGCAGGAGTTGCGCCACCACCAGTAACTAGAGCACCAAGAACCTGAATACCAATGTTCTTTACGATAATTTCTAGATCTGCAAGACCAACTGTTTCAAGTTCCTTAACTGCCAACTTGAAATCGTCTTCAATCATCTTACCAACAGGGTTTGTGTCGAACCAACCCTCAATACTATTGACCATATTTGTAAATACTGACATGATTATCTCCTAGGAATTAAATTAAAATATAACGAAGTTTAGCTAAACACACACTTATATATAACGAATTTGGTCGGACATGCGGGATTCGAACTCGCGACAACTTGCTCCCAAAGCAAGTACTCTACCAGACTGAGCTAATGTCCGTTTTAAATTTATATTCTACTTGCACTTTTATGCATTCTGCAACAATAATTGCAAAATTCTGGGGATTAGGATCATTAACGAATGATGTCATATCATGATTATTGATATTATCAACTTCACAATCTGGATATACTCTTAAGACACTTTGATCTGGGAATTTGCAACCATGAATTAAGTCACAATCTCGTTCTAATGTCGCACAAGAAGAAAGTATAATCAATGCAATTAATAAAACTATTCTCATTTCATCTAACCTTACTGCCCACCCAGTATATAGGGTGGGCAGTTTCGCTGGAATTTCACCAGCTCATCAGAGGTCTATCTTAGAATGAATAGCGATAACCAACACCAACCTGATTCTCTGGAAGAGTCCCAGTGTTGTGGTAGAAGGTTGCAGCTAGAGCACTCTTCTTGCTAACAGCAAGAACAAGAGCACCACTTACGCGATTCTCATCCATAAGCGCAGCGGATGTTACACTCTCACGATGACGATATCCAACCTCAGCAGAAACTGGTCCTAAAACTGCATGCGATACAGTTACGCCAGCACCCCAAAAGTTAGTGCTTTCATCAGCAACAGCAAAACGTCCGAGTTCAACAGCTGGAGTTGCAGTGAAACCAAGATAGCTAACGCTAGTGGCAACATGAGCAGCTGCTACAGAGGTAACTGCTGATGAACCAGCATATTCCTTAGCCTGTAGTTCGCCACCAACAACAACCCTACCAAGAAGTCCTGGTGCTGGAAGCGCAGTGCTAACAGCAACGACGTACTCGGTTGAGTTTGGCTCAACTGAAGAACCAGCATTGGCGAAACGACCTTCAAGGCTCAAATCAGCAGCCATAGCAGATCCAACGGACAATGCACTAAGAGCAAATAGACTAACGATCTTCTTCATAGTATTTTCCTTTAAAGTTAAACACGCTCAAAATAACATAATGTAAATATAAAAATGCGTCATCAATAAGACTAACGCACTTCTATATATTGGTGCTCCCGATAGGATTCGAACCTATACTGAGCGAATTATTTAAATCAATATACTTTTCAACTTGTCTCTGTCTAATTTTATTTTTTCTTCCTCTCCAAGTCGAAGTTAAACTGTGACAATTTGGACAAAGTGCTTCTACATTCTCTCTAGAATTGTTTTCGTTATTTCCATCTTTATGTTCATATTCAAGTGTTATTCTTTCCTTTTGCCAATGTGTAATACCACATCTATTACATTGACCATTTTGTTCTATGATTACTCTTAATCTCTTCGATTGTATGCCTAGAATATTCCATTCTTCTGTCATTAAAGATTCAAAATAACTTATTGTACTATATGGCGATAACTCACTTAATATTTTACCCTTTTCAATTTTATCATTTTCAGATAAAGATTGCCAATATTTTTTATTAGCCTCACTTTTTTTCTTTTTAGAATTTTCGCTAAATTTTCTGCTATTAGCGCATTTTCTAGAACAATAAACTCCTGACATTTTATGTTCAGAAGTACATTTAGGACATATTTTCATAATCGAACCTTTATACACTTTTATGTATTTATAATAGTTCAAAATTGTCCTCGACGAAGGTAACGATCCTTCCCGTTGCCGCTAATCTGGTCCTTGCCCTGGGTAACGATCCCAGCCGTGAACGGTAATCTGCCGCTAAAGAGTTTATAAATCTCTCCTGCACCCTGTGCTGACAAGGATATGTTCTTTTGTAATCTGATCTTTTGATAGAATAATAACCTTGATATTATTCAATTTCATTGCTGATTCTATCTTTTTAAGATCCTTTTTTATCAAATAATCGTTTTTGGTAGGGGCACTGGGATTCGAACCCAGGACTTACGGTTTAAAAGACCGTTACTCTAGCCAACTGAGTTATACCCCCAAAGCTAAATTAATTTATAATATTTTAACCTGCTTTTATTACCTTTACCTCTATTGAGAGCTTTATATGTCGAAGTGAGTGAATGACAATTAGGACATAATAATCTTAAATTTTCTTCTTTATTATTAAGACAATCCCCATCAATATGGTCTATTTCTAAAGGAATACAATTAGAAGTTTTATTCACTTCACACCAACCACATTGACAACATTTATTATCAAATTTATCAAATATAAATTTTCTAATTGGGGTTTTTAACCTAAAGTTTGCACCAATACCTTTTTTGTGATCTTTTTTCCAAGATTCAAGAATCTGTTTGGATTGAAAATCCTGTTGACATTTATTGTCACAATATTTGCCAGATGTATTCGGTTTCTTCTCATTCAATTTTCCACAATTAATACAATTAAAGGTTTTATAAACAGGCATAGTATTTCTCCTAATGGGTAAACCTATTTATAAAATAATACTGCTCTACCACTGAGCTACGATCCCATTATACGCTAAAAGAAATAAGAAGTAAAATGAAATTGGTGGGTAGCCAGGGAGTCGAACCCCGTATGCCGAAGCGGCTGATTTACAGTCAGCTGTAGTCACCAATGCTACTCGCTACCCGAAATGAATGCATTCTCTCTAGCGGTGGTAATTATAGTGCTAATGGACTCAGAGGACGCCTACAAAGAGGCACTCATACCACACACCTTCCACCCACTCCTCGACCTAGAGAGACTTTCGTGCTGCTAACGCTAGTAGGGCTTGACTAGAACCGTCCCATGGATGTCACTCCATTTCTCATCGTGTGGGCACACTATCCGCTAACAACGGAACGTAAGATTTGTTGTTTGCACTATTTGCTACGTCTCACCTTCAGGTGTCTAGAACTGAAGTTTTCTATTGGCGCAGTTACTCAGGCTTTACGATCGCCCATGGCTTACAAACAACAAAAAATAAAACACATTAATGGCTTGTTTGTCCACTTGATGAACTAATCATAAGACTAGAAACATTAACAGGCTCAAAACTAGCCAATGTTAATTTTGTAAGACAAGACAAATCTGTATCGTTCCATCTCGCGTCTGGAGTACCAATTAATCCTCCACTGCTACCATTATCAGCAAGTATAATTCCATAATTACGAAATGCTGTAATTATAATTGCTGCCTGTGGACTTGTGGCGGCACAACTTGGAGTTGCTACTGATGCCTTCAAACGATAAATTTCACCAGCAGGATTACTCATAGTACAACTCTTAGGTGGAGCAGATTGTGACAACAAGCTCCCCACAGGAATTGTGCTTCCGCTACTAGCAGTACAACTACCTACCCCAGCAGTTTGAGTTGCTGGCCAAACCCAATAATTTAACATATGATTTAGTGTAAAGCGTATCGGATGCTTGATTGTACCGTTAGGAGCAGAGGGTGTACCTGTTCCAATAACTTCATCTGCATTAACCAATAATGGTGCAACTGGTAATCCAGCAGCATCACTAGTACCATTGCCTTGTGGAGTTAATACATTTGTTGTAACATTTGGCCAAAGAGCATTGCTGGAATCTGTCCAAGGACCATTTTTGTAAATTCCTTCCCACATTTCGTAAAGTGCAGGAGGTGTGCTAATCCCAGGCTCAAGATATATTAAAACATGACGATCACCTGTGGAACGACTTGTTCCTTCAACAGGAGCATTAGCAGGAATAGGACCCGATGTAAAATAACTTTGATACAAAGTTGTACTAACGCTTACATCTGTCTGAGTCGATGGAACCTGAAATGCTGGCACACCATTTGGTAAATTCAAATAAGGTACATTGCCAAAAAATACATGAATAGTAGAAGACTGATACCCACTATAAATTGGTGCGGCAGGGCTGGTGTCTACTGGTAATCCTGTAGTAGCAGCATCTACTCTATGATGGAATATAGAATTAGATGGAAAGATGTTTGCTAAAAATGAATTATTACCATTTACAGAAATAGCAACTGCTTTACTGGCAGTTGCCTTGGTAGAATCAGTGACAACTATTAGAGGAATGTAAGTTCCTTGTCCACCTACTTGCGAACTGGTAATAACACCAGTTGTTGCATTTAATACCATGCCTTCTGGCAATGGTGCATAACTTGCGCTGGTACTCACCGAAAACGTATAAGGTGATTTTCCACCTGTGGCAATAATAGCGCAACCTGCATAAGCAGATCCTTGCGTAGCAACAGGACAACTACTGGTTGTGATAGATAATACAGTGGTTGTTGCTGCCTCTACTTTTGCAAGAAATAAACAACTAATAAACAATAAAAATGCTGTTCTATTTAACATGTCGAACTCTTTTTTTGATATTCTATTTTTAGCCCATAAAAAAAGTCTTTCCGCTAAACATACTTAGTTATTTTTTAAAAATGGTGGAGGTGGACGGGATCGAACCGACGACATCCAGCTTGCAAAGCTGGCGCTCTCCCAACTGAGCTACACCCCCATAAACTAATAAACTGGCTGGCGCGGCAAGGATCGAACTTGCGACCAAGAGATTAACAGTCTCCTGCACTACCGCTGTGCTACACGCCAATAAAATATGTGGTTTTCTCTGAGACCCGATATGCTAAGAGTGCACTCTCCATTTTCGGACATATGACTCAGAGACCTGTGTACACTGCATTTCGCTACACCACAAGGTCACGCGCTGTCTGACACGGATTGGAGTTTTCACATCACAATCCCATGTTTCGCCTGAGTTTCACAGGCTCTTCAGAGACATAATAATTGCGGTATTTTTTACAGTGGTTATCCACATCAAGACTTTGCCGATACACGGCGGTGTCTTTAACACTCAGCTTGCTTATTTATGCAGGGCATAGCCATTCTTGCCGTTGTGTTTTGGTGTTATCAACGTACACCATTCGCGCGAATTGTTAAAATAACAGTTAAGTTGCAAAGAACTCAACTCAATAGAACCATTATACTTTATAATACTGTACAAGTCAAACATAAAAAACTTTATATAAATCAATAACTTACACCATGATGATCAAACTACGCTGTAGATATTTGTACATGTACACTGTTTGTTAATAAGCCAAGAAGTTTTTGTTTTTCTCTAGAAAGAAGACCATATGGCGTAAAATCAAAATGATAATGTTTTGTGTTGGATATTAGTGATGCTATTGAAGAGCCAAGTGCGAACATCTGAGGTGCAATTACCAGCATTGCAGTACATGCTGGAAACTTTCCAGAAAATAAATCTCTAAGTGCATTAAATGCTTCATATAGCGTACCAAG
>Ga0316221_1004140_pt1 | contig 11290 bp, 10 predicted proteins | sample TBH18007metaG_FD_206003 | JGI IMG/M metagenome (GOLD analysis project Ga0316221, IMG submission 206003) | Freshwater microbial communities from Trout Bog Lake, Wisconsin, USA - TBH18007 | ecosystem: Environmental > Aquatic > Freshwater > Lake > Hypolimnion/Profundal zone | place: USA: Wisconsin... | reverse complement strand
TTTCTTCAGCCATCTCCATTGTGATGTAGAGAACATTACGACCTTGAGACATAGCACCAGCGGCAACGTGACACATAAAAAGAGACTTACCGACACCAGTACCAGCCAGAGCGATATTGAGAGTTTTACCAGGTAATCCACCTTTTGTAATCTTGTTAAAGTAATCCAAGTCGAACGGGATTCGTTCTTCGTGTCTGTGGTAGAATTCATATCGTTCATCACTGTTCTCCAAATAATCGTGGCCAACTGAAGTATCAAAAGTTACGGCTAAAGCGTCTGATAGTATTTTGGGAATCTGACCTTTGTCGTGCGTTTTGTCTTTTCCTTCAAGAATAGAAATGCTCCCCAATACTGCTTGGTAGATGGCCTTTTCTTGACAGAATTGTTCGGTTTTGTCAGTAAGCCATTGAATTTGGGATTTCTCTCCTTTAGTTTTCTCAATTTCTTGGATAGTAGTTTGACACTTTTCCAGTTCTGCATCTGTGAGATTTCGCCTTTCTTGGATGGCCAATACAAGCGCTTCAGACGTTGGTGCATTATTGTAAGTTTCTGTGAATGATTTAATCTCATCATAAATTAGTCTTTCTGCTCGGTCGGTGAAGTATTCACTCTTTAAGAAAGGAAGAACTTTTCTCAGGTATTCATCTGAGTAAATCAGGTTCTTCAGTATCGTTTGTTCTAGTTTCATCTATAATATCCCCATCAACATTGTCACTCATCAATTCAACCAACATATCACCAAGATAAGTTTTGAATTTGGCATCAACCATAAGTTTTTTAGGCTTCACGATTGGTGATTCTAACACATCAAAAGCGAAATGTAAATGGGGCCCATCAACTTCTTCCGTTATTTTAACTTTACCATATTTGAACACCACATCTTTGTAACTACCGTTAAGTAGTTTGATGTGGGTTATAGTCTCATCACCTTTAGGGTAAATGAAACAGTAATCCACACCTTCTATCATTCTTCTTCCTGCATGATGCTACCAGTAGCAACACCATATTTGTTTGACACATATTCTTGGAATGTTTGGTCTGCCAAGATTGAAGTCCAGAACTCCGATGTATTCGTATCTTTCTCACGGTATTTCTTTTCTTCAACTTCACCAGTTTCAGAATTTACTTTACTGTACCAACCATTACTTGGTTTTACCACATGTTTGGATTCAAGAGCGATATCCAATAGGCCGCTCCACTTGCTAATGCCACCGTCAAAAGATACTGAAACAGGGATTTTAGATTTTTCTTTGACATAACGGGACTTTTCTACATTGATAATAAAGTTATAACCAGTTATTTCTGTACCTTCTTTTTCTTGCTGGCGACCAAGAATAAAGATGTTATCGGCAGAGTAATATGAACCTGTGCCACCACCAACGATTGCTTTAGGGAACATACCAATTTCCATGTAAGTGTGATTCACTACAATCATTGGAATATCTTTCAAAGACAAGTGTGGTGTCACCATACGGAACAAACTCTTGACTTGTTTTGCTCTTGACATATCTGCCACAGACTTTTCAGATAATGCATCTTCAACTTCTTTCTTGGATGCCAAGTTACCGATAGAATCAATAACAATGATGAGGTGTTCACCACGTTCCAATTCAGTCAATTGCTTCATTACGTCAAACTTCAACTGTTCTATATCAGTAAGTGGAGTATGAAGCACCCTATCAGTGTCAATACCAAAAGAATCGAAATAGGATTGAGGAGTACCAAACTCAGAATCATAGAAAAGCAGTGCAGCATCTTCGTATTTGTCCATGTAAGATTTGGCCATCAAAAGTGAAAAAGCAGTCTTAAAGTGTTTTGATGGACCTGCCCACATTGTAAGACCTGGTGTTAAACCACCATCCAACTTTCCAGATAAAGCAATGTTGATTGCCGGTACTGCGGTTGGAATCATGTCCTTCTGTGTGAAGAACTTTGATTTGGATAGAATAGCAGAATCTTTAATGCTACTATTCTTCTTGATTTTGTCTAATATACTCATAGTGTTCCTTAACTAAAAAAATCATCAAGTGTGCTTTGCTTTTCGGTGGACCAACCAATGCAATCTAAAATCACTTTAATTGGTTCAATAAAAGTCTTGTCGAATTGTGTATCATAATCAATAAATTTGGAAATGTCAAATTCTTTTGGCAATCGTGATGGGTAAGAGATAACGGTATCTTTGAAAGGATTAGGTTTCTTCAGATAGGAAAACTTAATCTTCTCACCCTCTTGAATCTTGGGATACTTCTTTGTCAGACCCATCTTTTCCAAATTGTGATTATAAATGATTGCACCTTTCACATGGATTGGTGTACCCATTTTATATAGTGTTACTGCATCGGCGTATTTTGAAAGACCATTGATGCCACGAGGGAAAGATACTTCTTCAACAGGTAGATTCTTGAATTCTTCACGGAACTCTTGAATGAACTTGTGCATATCATTTTCGGATCCGGCAATCATGATGTTGATAGATTCTTTCATCTTTGTACGAACTGCCGCAGGTGTAGAAGACTTAATCATTTCAAGACCCATGACTTTCAGGTCAGGTTCATTATAACGAACACCTTCATTATCATAGACGTTCATGATGTATCGTTTCTTGGCAGTCCAGATACCTTTGTCAGCCAAACACTCACGTTTCATTTGCATCTTTTGTGCATATGCATTTACATAAGTGGCCAATTCTTGATACGACTTGTCAATAAACGGTTGAATCTTCTGTTCGCAAACACGGTCCATGAAATCAATCACTTTTGATTTTGGTAGACCAATATTACCATCCACACCATAAACACTATTCACCAGAGGACCAAGTTTCATATAGATTGAATCTGTGTCGGACGCAATCACATAATCCACATCAGAAGTCTTTAGAATCTTGTTCATGTACTCATTTAGTTTGTTTTCAATCCAACGAATACTCAATTTCCCAGCAGAAGTAACCCCAAGCGCCATACGCAAATCATAAAAACGGAAGTACTGACTGCCCAAAGCACCATAAGCACTGTTAAGGGACACTTTTTTAGCCAGTTGCAGATTATTAAATCTAGCGATTCGCTTTTCAATATCATACTTCTTAGTAACGTCTTTTTCATTCTCATACTCCTGCTTTGCGGCCAACATCATCTTCTTGAACTTCTTACGGTCTTCATACATTTCTGCCATCATCTTAGGTAAGAAACCTTGGAAGTCTGTACGGAAGAATTGTCCGTTAGGTGTCATGGTAACTTTATCACCAATATTTGATAGATTAACTGTCTTAACAAGTAATTTATCAACGGTTACACCTTGTGATAGAATCTCACGCATTTCATCCGTGTAGTCTTCTGGTTCAATCAATGTTTCAGGACTGATATTGTATTGCATCATCAAGTGAGGATACAAACTGTTCAAGTCAAACGATGCAACCCATTCATGTAGACCAACTTGAGGGTCTTTAACATATGCACCTTCAAATGCAGAATCTTTGTCTTGAACTTCTCGTGGAGGAACAACAATGTTATCTTGCATCAGACGGTTATATGTCAATGCATCCCACATACGAGTTTGTGCAAACACATCTTCATAGTTGCATTTGGTATCATATGCAAGAGTCAAAGCCAACTCAATCAACTTCAACTTGTCTTCCAGTTTGATAATCAACTCAACGTCTTTGATGTTATATTCAATAAACTTTTGAAAGTTCAAACGATACAAAGCATGTAGGTTGTCAAATTCTTCATATGACAGTTTACTTTCACCGATTTCAGCATTTGCAATAGCATCCAAACGATAAGACTCCTGAGATTTACCGTCAGGAGCATACCATTTGTATAGTTCAATGTAATCAAGTGATGCAACACCCATGATATCGTATGCAATCATGGAACGACCATTGATAATTGTGTTTCGTTCACCGATGTATTTCCATGGAGACAATAACTTGGCTTCATCAACACCAAGAATCTTACGAAAACGATTAATCAGATACGGAATATCAAAGAACTTGGTGTTCCAGCCAGTCAGAACATCTGGTGTATCATTGACCCAATGTTGAATGAATTTCTTGCAAAGAGTCCATTCATCTTTACATTTGATATAGATTTCTTCACCTTGAACTTGGTAATCACCACATCCAAAGACGAGTGTCATACCATTTAAATATTTCAAACAGATTGCAGTGATTGGTTCGTTTGCAAGGTAAGGATCAGGGAAACCATTTTCTGAACCAACCTCAATATCAATTACACCGATGCGAATGTGGTCTTGGTCCCACTCGACCATACCAGAATGTTGTTCACCAATGAATGCATATTCATATCTGGTGTTACCATAGACTTTAGGACCACCAGATACACCATCAAAACGCTTGATGTATTCTCTTGCTTCTTTGATGTCATCAAACTTCTTTTGCAGAAGCGGAGTACCATCTAGAGATTTAAGTTTACCGTTTTTGTGTTGGATGTAGAGAGATGGCTGGTAATCAATGCGTTGTTTCACACGTTTACCATCCATAACGCCTCGGTAAAGGATTGCATTACCGAAGCATTGTACATTAGTATAAAAATTCATTAGACAATCAATTGTTTGTTAGGAAGAACGATGCCGACACCGAAAACTTGCTTGTAGTTTTCAATAAAGTCTTCAGCAGGTACATAATGATATACCACGTTCTTTTTGGCAAGTGTAATTGTGGCACCTTTAGTTTGTGGTGCATGGATTGGAAACGGAGCAAATCCAACGTTTGGTTGTCCGTTTTGACCACGAACTACGGCGATACCTACGGGATTTTCAATCACATACTCGGTTTCAGACTCAGTTTGGATTTCTCCAAGAACATCTTCGCCAGTGATAAGTTTCAAAACAATAATTTCCATGACAAACCTTTTCGTTATAAATAATAGGATATGCGATTATATATGAATTCAGTTGAGTAGGCAACTACTTGTGTCATTTTTGCCATTATTCTATAAAAATAACGAAAGAAATGAAATGAATTTTAGAAAACTCCTTGCGGCCGGCATACTATCATCACTAAGTATTGTCTCTATCGCCCAATCCAACCCAACACTAATCAACCAATCTTCTAGTTTAACTGGCGGTGCATACAGTTCTAGTTCTCTGGTTGACACAAATAGTACATCAAACAGTCTCAGCACTGTCAATAGTAACAACAACAATGTTAGTACCAGTACCGCCACTAGCACTAGCACAGTAAACAGTACCAGTACAAATAACAATAACAGCGTTTCAACATCTACCGCAACCGCTGTGAACACTAACAATAACATTCAAAGTGGTACTGTAACAAATAACAACAACAATGTCAATACCGGCACAATGACTTATAACAATAATAACGTCAACTCCGGTACAATGACATACAATAACAACAATGTTAATACGTCAAGTTCAACAAGTTCCGCAACAAACGTTAATACAAACAATAACGTTAATACCGGTACAATGACTTATAACAATAACAATGCTAGTACCAGCAGTTCAACCAATAGTAACACTAACGTTAATACAAATAACAATATCAATAGTGGTACTATGACATACAACAACAATAATGCTACCACAAGTAGTTCAAGTAACACCAATGTTAACACAAACAACAACGTTAACACTGGTACCATGACCTACAATAACAATAACGTTAATGCATCAACAAGTTCTGCAACCAATGTCAACACAAATAACAATGTGAACAGTGGTACAATGAACTACAACAATAACAACGTTAATGCTTCAACAAGTTCTAGCACAAATGTCAATACCAACAATAACGTAAACTCTGGTACAATGACATACAATAATAACAATGCTAGTACAAGTACCGCTACAAATACAAACGTTAATACTAACAATAACGTCAATTCTGGCACCATGAATTATAACAATAACAATGTTAATTCATCTACCAGCACTGCTACAAACACTAATGTTAACACCAATAATAATGTGAATAGTGGCACTATGACATACAATAACAATAATGTCAATGCTAGTACTGTTAACAGCACAAATACTAACAATAGTGTTAGCACCAACACCAATGCTAATACCAATGTTAATACTAATACAAGCACCAGTAACAATGTTAACCAAAACATTCAAAGTGGTAGCATGACTAACAATAACAATAATGTTTCAACTTCTACTGCCACAAATAACAATAACAACGTTAACCAAAGCACAAGTTCAAACAATAACGTCAATCAAAACATCCAAAGTGGTACATTGACTAACAACAATAACAACAATAGCAATATTACACAGAAAGTTATTCAACCTCCACCAACAGCAGCAAGTCCTGCTATGATGAGTGGTGGTAATGCTGACCTATGTACAACAGGTACTTCTAGTGCAGTTCAAACACAAATCTTTGGTGTAAGTAATGGTGGTACAAACCGTGACTTAAATTGCGAACGTTTGAAATTATCCAAAACACTTTATGATATGGGTATGAAAGTTGCTGCTGTTGCTACAATGTGTCAAGACCGCCGTGTATTTGACGCTATGATGGCAGCAGGTACGCCTTGCCCCTATGAAGGTAAAATCGGTGAAGCCGCTAAACAAGCATGGGAAGAAAACGAAGATAAATTACCTAAAATGGAAGAAGTGGTAAAAGACAATGACTATTACAAAAATATTGGCATCGGTAGTTTGCTGGGTTTTATTACTTACCGCATCTTTAGCCACTAATGCACAGAATGTTAATGTAACTTCCGGTGAACCATTAAACAGTACAGGGAACATTCTCAACTTAGGTGGAGGACTTCCCTGGAACAATACTGTTACAGGTTCAGCAGGTGGTTATAGTGGTGGTTGGACTCCTGCTTATAATCCAAGTACCGGTAACATCATATTTGGTTATACACCACAAACAGTGAGCCAAACTGTTGCAATTTCACATGCATTAGCAAATGCAGGTTCTGGTGTTCAGTTAGAAGGTTATAACTACTCTTGGGGAATCAACAATGAGTTGAGTAATGGTGGTGGAAATAGAGGTACGATAACAGGTAATGTTAGTCTAAAGGGCACCAATGGTCAAACATTGGAAAGTTTTAATTACAACTACAATGGAATAGACACTGGTGCCGGTAATTTCCAACAATACAACGGAACTCAATTATTCAACAATAAGTATGATGTTAGTGAAGCCGGTTCTGTGACCGTTAGTTTTACTGGTAAAGACCAAAACTATTGGGCAGGTTATTATGGTCCAAGAGTTCATGTGAATAGTTTCTCACTATTGTATGGTGTAAATCCTTGTGCGGCGAATCCAGCATATTCAACAACTTGTCCTGGTTTTAGTAGTCTACTTACAAGTGCAAACTTAGTACCGAATCCAAATGCGGTTGCAACTCCTGGTAATCCAGTAGACAATTCTTTTGCTATTTCAACTGCACTATCTAACAGCGGTTCTGGTTTGTCCTTGTATGGTATTAACTATGGCTACACATATAATTTACCAACGACTGCAACATCAGGTTATGTTACTGTCGGCATAGGAAATAACATAACCGCCGGTGTTGGTGGTTTCACTCGTCAATTAAATGGTCCAACTCAAGGCGCACAGACTGCTAGTTATCAACTGTTAACACCTTCTGCAATTAACACCAATACGATGGGTACTTTTAATTTCCTTGCAGGTGTAGATGGTGCAGGAGCATCTATCTATAATATGACTGCTAGTTTGATTGTTATGCCTGATGCATGTACACTTAACCCATTGAGTAGTACATCGTGTACAGGTTATACAAAAGCATATGCTGCTCAACAAGCACAATTACAACAGCAACAACAGGCAGCGGCTCAGGCGGCCGCATTGGCTGCGGTATCTGCGGCAGTTACTGCACAAACATCAACAGTTTTGGCGGATGCAACACAAACACAACAAACAACAGACCAAACACCGGTTGCTCAAGTTGCACCACAAGCCGCAAATAATTCTCCACAACAGAGTGGAAATACTACACAACAAGCGGCAGGTCCAACAGCTGATACAAGTTCACAGCAACAACCACAACAGCAACAACAAGCCGTGGCACAAAATGGTGCACCACCTCCTGCGGCACCTGTGACAAGTGCTGCACCATCAGCAACAAATCCACAACCTAAACCAGGTGATGTTCAAGTTGCAGGTTCTACAAAACCACCTGGACCAAGTGAAAGTAAAAGTAGTGGACCTTCAGCATTGGCTATGAGTGTTGTGTCAAAAGAACAAGCCAAAGTAGCAGCCACAACGGCAGCAGTAGTTGCACAAGCAAATGATGCCGCAGCAAGTGCAACTTCACAAGCATTAACAACAGCATTGACTGTTGCTGGTTCAGCACAAGCAACAAGTATTTCTGCAAGTATGGCCACAGCAACTGCAACATCCAGTTCAAGTAAAACTACAACAACCAGTCAATCAACAACAAGTGTGGTTACTCTACAAGGTAATGCTCAAACCAGTGTAGTTTCTGTTAACAATCAACGTTCAATGGAAAATTCTGTTGCAACAACTACCGCAACCAATAATACACAAACTGCCAGTTCATTGCCACCAGTTAGAAATACAACTTCGACAAGTGCACAAACAACCATGACGTTTGCACAACAAAACGAATCACAGAATTTACCTACACCAAATAAACAACAGGAAGTTTTGCAAGTAAACATGCAACAAATGCAAGTATCAAGTTTGCCTCCAGTTGCACCAAAACAACAGGAATTTGTGCAAGCGAATACACAACAGTTACAGACCACAAGTTTGCCACCAGTTGCACCAAAACAACAAGATTTTACACCAGTTGTAGTGCAACAGGTTATGGTTGCAACTACCGTAGAACCACCTAAACAAGTGCAAACAACATTTGAGCAAACTCAAGTTGCCATGGTTAATACTGTTCAACAACAATCTTATCAACCCATACAGAATGAAGTTGTTGTATCACAATATGTTCCACCACCACAACCAGTAAACACTCAATCAAGTTCTTTTGTTGATTACTCCATTACTGTGCAAACAAACTTAGACAGTTTGAAGAAAACTCACATTGTTGCTTTAACAGAAGTTGAAGTACCTAAAGTTGAAACTATGAAAGTCGGTACTAGAAGTATATTAAGTGACTACATGAATGCTCAAGCGTTTTTGGCATTACAAGGTGCAGAACAAACACAAGACGGCATGATTAAACGCAATGTTCAACCAAATGAAGTTGCTAATGGTGTTGATATTGCTAGTATTGCCACACAGCCAAAAGGTTATGATGCTTATACAAAAGTTACTTTGGTGGATGCAAAATTCTATGAATCAAAAGAAGTTTATAAAAACCAAGAGGTTGTTGATAATCGCCGTGCATTGAGAGGTCTTGGTAGTGACGCAAAATGGCAACGAATGGTTGATGAACAATACAAACTAGGAGAATAATATGGCAGAAGAAAAAGAATCAGCAAAAGGTGCGTTCATAGAGAAACTATTGTTTGCTCTATTACCACTATTGATTGGTAGTACAGGTTACTTAATTAGTTCATTAGGTAATCTAGAACATGATGTAACTATTCTTAATCAAAAGGTTAGTCTAGTTGTCACAACGGACAACAAGCAAGCACCCAACACCAGTAGCGAACTTGCCCGTGAAAAACTACGCCAAGATATGGAAAAAGAGATTCAAGAAAACCGTAATTACATTATGGAAAATCGCCGTGAGATTGCCATCATTGAAGAACGATTAAAACACTTACCAGGAGTAAAATAATGACCGAAGAAATCAAAAATGTCAATGCAAAAATTGATGAGGCAGAAGCCGCTATCAAAAAGTATGCAAGTAAAGACACCGTTATCAGTATCGGTGGTTATGAATTCACACCAGCAAAATTGATGGTTGCATTCACACTTGCATCTTCATTGTTAGGCGGTCTATATGGATGCTTTGAAGTTTATAAAGACTACCAAAGCATGAAGAAAAAGATTGCTGATTATTCTGCACCAGATTTATCTGGTTTTGACAAGCGTCTAGCGGTGATTGAAGAAACCATTGGAAAAACCAATGACTATACCCGTGATATTAAAAATGACTTGAAAGGTGATATTCGTAGAACTGAAACAGTTACAGAACAAGTTGAACGCTATGTTAAGGATGCAAACCGCCAATCTGATAGCGAAATGCGTGATATGCGTAAGGGTGTCCGTGAAGACCTAGATAAAGAACGTGCGGAACTTCAAGCAATGCGCCAAGAAAATGCTCAAATGCGTAAAGAAATTGAACGTGAATTGGTTGTTTTGAAGAAAGAAGTTGACGCTAAAATTCAAAAGGCCGTGGATAATCCATTAGCAAATAAATGATAAAAAGATTTTTGTTATGTTTATTATTGATTGGTTCTGCTCATGCGGAACCTTTTGAAGGTTGGACAGACGAGGAGAAAACCTGGTTTGCTGCTAGTGAAATTACACAAGTGATTGACTATCAGACAACCAGGAATATGTTATATCAACAATCACGTAAAGGTTTCTATGAAACCAATCCTTTATTGGGTCACCACCCCAGTAAAAGTAAAATGAATTTATCTGAAGTGGCAACCTTGGTTGGCAATTATTATCTTTCGGATTATCTTGGTCATGATAATCGATTACTTTGGTTAAAAGTGCACACAAGCCTAGAACTTTTAGTAATAGGCCACAATCTTTCTATTGGTGCAGAATTAAAATTTTAATTTACAGATACGGACAAACTGGCAGGAACATCAATAGAAACAGTTCCTAGTGGGTGACGTTCGTGTTTGTGTTCACCATTCTCATCAAAGATTCTGCAATGTGCATCTGGATGTTTCTCAATAAATGCAATTGCTTCTTCCAATGTTTCAATGAAGTGATTTTTTGTTTCTAAAAAACCATTCAAGAATCTTTGAACTTTTACCATGTGTGCCATATACTGTCCTTTTTAACTTGGAGCGGGATAGCGGAATCGAACCGCTGACTAAAACTTGGAAGGATCTCGTTTTACCATTAAACTAATCCCGCTTATAAATTGGTTGCGAGACCAGGAATCGAACCTGGACCTAGAGCGTATGAGACTCTTGAGTTACCGTTTCTCTATCTCGCTATGTATATAGGTATAATATCTGGTGCGGGAGGCGAGACTCGAACTCGCAAAACTCAGGGTTTAAGTCTGATACCTATACCAATTCGGTTACACCCGCATAATTAAGTGTATTCTTAAAATTGGTGCCTAAGGTGGGACTCGAACCCACAGAATCTTGATTTTGAATCAAGCACGTATACCAATTCCATCACTCAGGCATAATCTTGGTGGGA